>Ga0207712_10000642_pt1 | contig 27370 bp, 22 predicted proteins | sample KBSS44metaG_FD_184402 | JGI IMG/M metagenome (GOLD analysis project Ga0207712, IMG submission 184402) | Switchgrass rhizosphere microbial communities from Kellogg Biological Station, Michigan, USA - KBS S4-4 metaG (SPAdes) (version 2) | ecosystem: Host-associated > Plants > Roots > Rhizosphere...
ACCCCGCGTCCGGCCGGCTGCGCAACCTGAACAGCTGCGCCGGCCGGACGCTACCGCTGGCGCTGGAGATCAGTTACCAACCCCCTGGGCTCTCACAATGATCGAGGGACCGGCGGGGGGCAGGTCAAGCATCGCCTCAGCGCTGTCGGCGACGGAACTGAAGCTCATATGGGCCGTGAGTGCTTCAGCGTCCTTGCGGTGCTCGCCTAGCAACATGAGCGGGAGGAGCTTCATCAACTCCTCAATCTGGCCGCAGGTGACTACGATGTCCCCGATAGCGGCCAGCTCCTTCGGGGAGAGGCGGCCGGATCTGTAAGGCGCGAACATGACCGAGAAGCCCCCCAAACCCGAAGACGATAAGGAAGCGGATCGCCGCTTCAACGAGACCCTTGGGCGGATGCTGGTAACGCCGCCGAAGCCTCACAAGGATGAGGCGCCAAAGAAGCGCGGGCCGAAGAAGACCGCCAGCGTCAGCGACAGCGCCGAGTATCAGGCTCTGCGCGCCGCCGTGCTGGCGGCCCAGACGGCTACTGCTGAACCGCACACACCAGCAACTTCCACCTGACCGGCACCCCGTTGCGGTGCTGGTGGTGGTTCTGCGGAGGAAGCGGGTTGTTCTTGTTCGCGGCGATTTCATCGCCGCAGTTCACACACCGATAGATACCAGAGTCTGCGACCACGACGCCGGGTTGACGTTCGGTGTCGAAGTTCACGTGGTCACTCTGGCTGAGGCTGTGCGCGTATTTGTAGAGAGCCATGGTTTGGGTCCCTTGAAGTGACGGAACCGTTGACCACCGCAGAGAACAGAGGCACCAAAGCGAAGGGCTCGCGTGGCGCTCAGTCGTCGCGTAACCGAGAGGGGTTCCAACGATACCTCTTGGTTCCGAGTGGGGCGGGGGTCGCATCCCGCCCCAACTTCGGGCAATCAGCGAACATAGGGGCGTGAGTCCCCGAGTCGCGGAAGAACCCGTTAAGGTTTTTTATTTCCCTGCGACAATCTGCGGCGCCTCTTTGCCTGAATCGACTTCGCCTTCTGCTTACGCGACCTTGGCTTCGTCAGTCCGCCGATAGGTAAGGCGCTTACCTTCGATCCCACGCAGGGCTTCGTTGGTGCGGGCTTCGTCATCGACGCCGAGGCCGACGCGGTTGGAATAGCGGAAGTCGAACTCGGCGAGGTAGCGGCCCAAGTGGGCTTCGCTGACGTGATGGAACATGCCGGTGATGCCGCGCTTCAGGATGGAGAAGTAGTTTTCCACCGTGTTGGAGTGGTGGACGAAGTTGCGGACGTACTCGCCGGCTGAGTGATCGACGGCGCTGTGCGCGGCGAACTCGCGGCCCACCTTCGGATAGAGGCGGGCGCTATCGGTCATCAGGTGCGAGGCGCGGCTGGCGGTCGTGCGGATCACCTTGCCGACCGTCTTGGACGTGACGTTGGCGACGTGGAAGGAACGAACCGGACCGCCGCGCTCCACGAGCGTGACGACGATCTGCTTCGTGTAGAGACGATCCTTCGTCGGCGAACGCTTGTTGCGATGCTTGTTGCTCTCCTTGCCGCCGACATAGGCTTCATCGACCTCGACCACCTTACCTTCGCCGCCCAGCGGGCCGGGATCTGACGGGTTCATCGCCTCGCGGATGCGGTGCGCCATGAACCAAGCGGTCTTGTAGGTGACGCCAAGCGTGCGGTGGAGCTGGTGGGCGCTGATGCCCTTCTTGCTGGACGACATGAGGTAGGTCGCCAGCAGCCACTTGTTGAGCGGAACCTTGGAGTCTTCGAACACGGTTCCGACCGTCACCGAGAACTGCTTGCGGCATTCCTTGGCGTTGCACTGGTAGGCGCCCTTACGCGCAGCCTTGCCGCCGACCGACGTCGCTTCGCCGACCACGCCGCAATGCGGGCAGATCGGACCTTGCGGCCAGCGTTGAGCTTCGAGGTGCTCGCGGGCCTTGTCTGCGTCGGTGAAGATGGCGTCGGTGAGGTTCATGGCCTTGGAATCCTTCAACGATTCCAAGCTACGCCTCAGAACGTGCTTTGTAAAGTATATAACTGCCGCTGCGGCACATGTGGCTCGAGGTCCTCGCCGGGCCGACGCGCAACGAGGACTTCGATCGGATCGCGGCGAGCTCCGAGGGCTAACGGCTGGCGCTGACGGATGCGGTTGTGGCGGGCGACGGAGATCTTGCGTTCAGCCTCGCCCGCACCTGGTTTACCACCGAATTCCCCATGGTGATGCGGCCCGCGCTCGAGGCGAGGCGGCGCGGGCAGCCGGCGATCGGGCGCGCGGGCCTGAGCGTCGAGATGGATTTCCGCTGGGTGCTGTTCGGACGGCCCAGCAAGACCGCCGAAGCGCTTGTTCGCCTGTTGCTGCGCGAAGTCCGCCTGCGCGAACTGAAGGCCGGGGAGCGGATCGGCGCCGAGGCGGAAATCCTCGAGCGCTACCAGGTCGCGCGGCCGGTCCTGCGTGAAGCGGTGCGCATGCTCGAGCGGCACGGGATCGTCGACTCGCGCGTCGGCAAGGCCGGCGGCCTCTACGTCGGCGTGGCCGATCCTGAAACGACCGTCGGCTTCCTGGTCAGCGAGTTGCGGGGGCTGACGATCCGGCCTGAACAGGTATTCGAGCTCAGATTGCGGCTTGAACCATAGCTTGCGCGGCAAGCCGCCCTCCGAGGCCTACCGCCCGAGGCGAATCCGCCGGCGAGATCGCTGACCGACGCCGGGCGCAATGCGGGCCTCCACATCCTGCCGCTGTTCGTACAGGCGCTCCGCGCGCTCGCGCCACCGGCCGAGGCCGACAGCCCCCAACTGCTGGCGCGGATCGCGCAACAGGACGGGCCGCAGGCTTATCGCGCGGCGCGCGATCAGGTGCTGACGGAGCAGGCCTCGCTCTGACGAAGCCCGCTCCGCCGCGGGTCCTAGAAGGACTTGCGGATGTCGAGCCCGAAGGTGCGCGGCTCGCCCAACGCGCCCGAGGCGATGCCCAGCGACTGAATGTCGATGGTGTTGGCGAAGTACTTCTTGTCGAACAGGTTCCGCGCCCAGAACGCCACCTTCAGGCCGGCCTCGTCGACGTTGAGCTGTAGGCGAGCGTTCCACAGCGAATAGCCGCGCTGCATCGTTGCGGAGGCGGGCATCGCCGGGCCGTGGTTGTCCGGCTGGAAGTCGACCAGGCTCTGTGTGCTCCAGTCGAGCGAGCCCACCAGTTCGCCCATCGGCACATCGGCGCCGTAGGAGGCCGCCAGGCTGGTCTGCCATTTCGGCTGGCCGGGGAACTTGCGGTCGGAGATGTCCATCGGAACGCCGTTCACGAAGGTGACGTAGTTGTCGTACTTCGGCTCGACGTAGGCGGCCGTGCCGGAGATCGTCAGGTGCTTGGTTGGCGCCGCGTCGAACGATAGCTCGGCGCCGTCGATGGTGGCGCGTGCGGCGTTGCGCAGGAAGCTCGTTGCGCCCACCGGGCCGATGACGCTGCGCTGAATGTTCGTGTACTTCGAACGGAAGATGTCGCCCGCCATGCGCAGCCGGTGGTCGAACGTGGTCAGCTTCACGCCGAGCTCGTAGTCCTTGACCTTCTCAGGTGCAAACGAGGTGCCGGCGTTGGCGCGCTGGTTGAAGCCGCCCGATTTGAAGCCGGTCGCGGTGCGCGCGTAGACGAACCACGACTCGTTGATCGTGTAGTCGGCGCTCAGGGCATAGGAGGTGTTGTTGAACTTCGCCGAGAACGCCTTCTGGCAGTTGGCGAGCGCCGTGTTGCTGGGCAGGCCGGCGATGTCGCAGGTGAAGGGGGTGTGGTTGCGCGCCAGGATGTCCTTCTCTTCGTGCGTGTAGCGGACGCCGGCTGTGAGCTTCAGCTTGTCGGTCGCCGCATAGGTGCCCTGCGCATAGCCCGAGTGGCTGGTCGTGGAGAGATCGGCGTCGGTGTTCGACGGGTTGGCCGAGTTCAGCCGGGTCAGCGCTGTCACCTCGGCGAAGTCCAGGCCATCGGTGTCATAGTAGTAATAGCCGGCGATCCAGTTCAGCCGATTGTCGAAGCTCGAGCCCTGCAGCTGCAGCTCCTCGGTGAACATGTTCGTGGAATTGTCTATGTAGGTGTGGATCACGCCGTAGGGCACGAAGCTTGCGTCGGCGACGCGCTTGTAACGGCGATAGGCGGTGATCGACTTCAGGTCGATATTGTCGGTGATCGAATAGCTCGCGGTGACCGACCCGCCGTAGGCCGACAGCCGGGAGAAGGGCGTCGTGTAGTAGGACACCTTGTACGGGTCCGGGTTGATGGTCGCGTTCAACAGAGCCAGGCCCTGGGCCGCCGTGGTGGCGCCGAGCGGGATGCCGTTGAAAAGTGCCGCCTGGAGCCCAGCGGGAACCGCCGCGGTGGCTTCGGTGTGCCAAGCGATGCCGCCGCCGTTGCCGCGCGTGTAGTCGCCGCGCACCACGACCTCGAGCTTGTCGGTCGGGTTCATGCGCAAGGCTGCGCGGATGCTGCGGCTATGTTCGTCCAGGACGTCGGTGTTGGTGTAGGTGTCGTGGGCGTAGCCCTTGTGCTCCACCGAGCTGCCGCTGACCCGCAGGGCGACGTTGTCCGCGATCGGAATGTTGACGGTGCCGGAAAGTTCGGCGCGGGCGTAGTTGCCGACCTGAACACGAACGTCGCCGTGGAATCCGTCGTAATTCGGCAGGGCCGTGACGATGTTCACCGAGCCGCCCGTCGTATTGCGGCCATAGAGGGTGCCCTGCGGGCCCTTCAGCACTTCGATCCGCTCGAGGTCGAGCAGGTTTGACACGTTCGTGACGCCGGTGGTGGCGGTGTAGACGCCGTCGACGTACTGGCCGACCGAGGGATCCTGCCCTTGCAGGTTATCGGCGGCGCGCTGGCCGCGAATGCCGATCAGCGAGTTCATCGGGTCGTACGGCGTCTGCTGGAAGGTCAGGCCCGGCGTGATCCGCTGGATGTCCTTCAGCGTCTGGATCGACTTCCGTTCGATGTCGTCGCGGGACACGACGCTGATGGCGACCGGCGTGCGCTGGACGTCCTCTTCGCGCTTGCGCGCGGTGACGACGATTTCGCCGAGATAGGCGGAGTCATCTGCGGGTGCGGTCTGAGCGCTCGCGGCCCCCGCGGTTCCAGCGATCAGCGCAGCCATAGAGGCTGTGGCGAAGATTCTGCCCATGTGTTTCCCCTCGATAGAGCGCCTCCTTGCCGCGATCCGCGGGGCGCTCGAATTTGAACGCATGTACAATACGTGCGCGGCGCTCACAACAGGGGGTGGAGTGCGCCCGACGCCATTTCTTACTATGTGTTGTCGGCGTCACAGTCGGGATGAGGTGGGATTGGGGTCAAATGGCGCCAAAGATTGCAACCCCCGTGCTGGAGCTCGCAAACATTGTCACGAATGAAGTCGCGGGGGCGCGACCGGGCAACCTCAGAGTCCTGGACACAACCCTGAGGAGATTTTTGCGTCGGTCAGACGAGGGCGCGGGCGCTTCAGTCCCAAACCAGATTCAGGTGATCGACGCCGAACAGGCCGCCGTGGCAGTGGTAGGCTTCGCCGTCCGCGAGCCGGAAACGGGGCATGCGCGTCAGCCATTCCTCCAGCGCAATCGCCATTTCGCGCCGCGCGAGGTGGGAGCCCACGCAGCGGTGAGGCCCCGTCGAAAAGGCGATGTGCCGGTTGGCGCTCCGCTCCGGATCGAACCGCGACGGATTCTCAAATTCCGCGGGGTCGATGTCGGCGGCGGGAAGCAGGCAGTGCACCCAATCGCCGGCTTTCATCTGTACGCCGGCCGCCTCGATGTCGTTCACCACTTTGCGATAGGGCATGACGATCGTGTAGCGGCGTAGGAATTCTTCGACGGCCGACGGAATTTCCGAAGGATGCGCCGCCAGGTGCGCTTGCAACGCGGGATCCCGCGCCAAGTGCAGGAAGCAGAAGCCCAGCATGTTAGCGACTGTGTCGATGCCCCCGCCGAAGATCAGGACGAGCATTCCGATCACTTCGTCGTCGTTGAGCGCGCGGCCTTCGATGCGCGCGTTGACGACAGTGCTCACGAGGTCGTCCGCCGGCTTGCCGGCGCGCTCCTTGGCGACGCCGCGCAGGTAGCTCGCCACCTCGCTCATCGCCCGCGAGCGCTCGGCCATGTCCTGGCCGTGCAGGACGTCGTGCATCCAGCCGTAGAACTGCTCCACGCGTTCGGTCGGCAGGCCCATCAGCTGCAGGAAGATGTAGACCGGAAAGGCGCGGCCGAACGTCTTCATGAACTCCGTGCTGGTCTGCCCCTTGAGCGCATCGACCAGCTGCACTGCGCGTTCGCGAACCGCATCCTCCATCTCCGCGATGCGCTTGGGGCTCATCAGCGGATTGAGCAGCGCGCGATAGGCGCCGTGCGCGGGCGGATCGGTCTCCGACGGGATCGTCGACCAGGATTCGCCGATCAGTCTCGAGAAGCCCACGACGCCCTCCGAGGAGAAGTTGGCGGGGTCCTGCAGGATGGCGCGGATGTCCTCCGCCCGGGTGGGAGTCCAGGCCGGTTCCCGCATCGGAATGCCGACGTTGAAGATGGTCCGCGGGCCGTCGTGCAGCTTGGCGACGAAGGCGTACGGGTCCGTCTCGATCGCGGGGTCGTTGAACAGGTTGACGTTGCGGACGAGTTCCGGCGGAACGTGCGACGGGACTTCCGGCGCCTGCGGGGCGGTGTTGGTTCGGGACATGAAGGCGCGTCCTAGATTCGGGGAGATTCCCGGTTGAAGACCGACTTGTACTCGATGAAAGCGGCCAGTCCTTCCGGCCCCATCTCGCGGCCGATGCCCGAGCCTTTGAAGCCGCCGAAGGGGCACAGGGGATCGACGCCGAACATATTGAGCCCGATCGTGCCCGTGCGGATCTGACTTGCGGCGCGGTAGGCGCGATCTTCATCGGCGGAGAACACCGCGCCGCCGAGGCCGTAGGTCGATGCGTTGGCAAGCGCGACGGCCGCGTCGTCGCCGCCGTCATACGGAATGATCACGCCCACCGGCCCGAAGATCTCCTCGCGGGCGACGGTCATGGTGTTGCTCGCGTTGGCGAAGACCGTCGGCTCGACATACCAGCCCTTGTCGAGGCCTTTCGGCCGGCCGCCGCCCGTCGCAAGCGTGGCGCCCTCGTCCCGCCCAAGGGAGATGTAGCGCTCGACCCGATCGCGCTGCCGTTCGGCGATGAGCGGCCCAACGGTGGTTTCCGGATTGCGCGGATCGCCCACCTTCAGGCCCTTCACGAAGCTGACGAAGGCGTCCACGACCTCGTCATGGCGACTGCGTGGCACGATCACGCGGGTCAGCGCGGCGCAGGCTTGGCCGTTGTTGAACGCGAGGCCGAGCGGCACTGCGTACTGCACTAGGGTCTCGACGGAGGCGTCCTCCAGCATCACCGCCGCCGACTTGCCGCCCAGCTCGAGCGAGCAGCGCTTCAAATCCTCGCCACAGATCGCCGCGATCTTGCGGCCTGCAGCCGTGCTGCCCGTGAAGGAAACCTTGTCGATGCCGGCATGGCGGACCAGGTGTTCGCCGGCCTCGCGGTCGCCGGGCAGGATGTTCAGTACGCCGGGCGGAAGGCCCGCGGCCACGGCGGCGTCGGCCATGTAGAAGGCGTCCAGAGGCGCTTCGGGCGCCGGCTTGGCGACGATGGTGCAGCCGGCGGCCAACGCCGGCGCCACCTTCAGGGCCAGGATGAACAACGGCCCGTTCCAAGGCGTGATCGCGGCGACCACGCCGACCGGTTCCTGGCGAACGACCGCGGGGCCCATCGCACCCTGGCGCGGCGCCTCGAAGGGCCAGCTCTCTGCCAGGTCGGCGTAGTATTCGAACAGCCGGGAGGGACCGTCGCCCCCGCCGCGCTTCAAGAAGGAGAGGGGGGACCCCATCTCGTCGCACAGCAGCTCGGCGATCTCGTCGCTCCGCTCGCGCATGTGAGCGGCCATGCGACGCAACACCGCCGCGCGTTCCTTGGGCGGCGTGCGCGGCCAGGGGCCTGTGTCGAACGCCGCCCGCGCGGCGCTCACGGCGGCGTCGATATCGGCTGCGCTGGCGTCGGCGCTGCGTCCCACCAGCTCCAGCGTCGCCGGCGACCGCACGAGGATTTCGCCGCCCAGGCTCGGCGCGGTCCAGCCGCCGCCAATGAAATGCGCACTGCGCTCGTGCATTTGGTTTCCTCCCGCGCGGCGCTGTCGGCCGTCAATTTGAACAGGTGTGCAGATTTGGCGCGGGCGCGCCACTCTTTTTCTCGCAGCCGACTGTAGCCCATTTGCGCATTTCGGTTGAGGGAAGGCATCGGGCGCCGCATTCAGACCGGATGGCTCCGCGCGGAATCCGCAAAAAGGAATTGCTTCGGGCTGCCGAGCTCGTGTTTGCCGAGCGCGGCTATCACGGGGCGACGATGCGGGAGATCACGACTGCGGCGCGCGTGCCGCTGGGGCTGTCGAACTACTACTTCGGCTCAAAGGAGAAATTGTTCGAGGCCGTACTGGAGGAGCGTCAGCCGCAACTCGTCAGCTTGCAGGATGACGCGCTCACCGAACTGCTTGCGCGAAATCCGGAGCCCGGGGTCGAGGAGGTGATCGAAGCCTACGTCAGCGCGCACATGAGCCTGGTGCGAACGGACGAGGGCTGGCGCAACCATTTTCGCATCCTCTACCAGGTCGCCGGCTCCGATGACCGCGACCGGCTGGGCGCACTGCTGTTTCCACCCCATGGCGCTGTCGCCAAGCGTTACGTCGCCGTCTTGAGCCGGGCTTTGCCGGCGATCGAGATCGAGGCGATCCGCCGCGCGTTGATCCTGGTGCGGATGCTGCGGGTAAGCTTCATCACGGAGTCGCTGACGGGGCGCGCCCACCCGGACATCGACCGACTGTCACTCGACACGACGCCGGAGCTCGTGCGGTTCTGTGCGGCGGGATTCCTGGCTTCGGTCGGCGCCGAAGCCCGCGCCCGCGCCCGCGAAACCGCGAAAAGCTAGAGCGCCTGCGTCAGGCCGGCATCCGCGCGTCGTCGGCCCCGTACTTCAGCTCGGTTCGCGCGCCGTCGGCCATCAGCCACTCGGTGATCATCCGCGCGGCGCGCCGCGCCGAGATGCCGGCGATCTCGGCGTCGCCCTCGATGATCGCCACCAGGGACTTCTGTCGGACGGACCAATACGCGCGAACCCGTTCGGCCGACTCGAAGACGCGCTCGTTCTGTCGAGGGAGAGACGAGAACTCGTGCAGGGTCGTGATGAACAGGTAGAGGACTGAATTGTGCGAGGCCGTCGCGATCAGACGGGCAAACTCGCGCTCGGATCTCAGGAGCGCCTCGCGCTCGCCGACTTCCAGGTCGCGGTTGTCGCGGACAAGGAAGGCCTTGAGCGCGTCGAGCTCGTCCGGCGTGCGGTTCTGGGCGGCGAGCGTTGCCATCTCGACCCGGATCGGCTCCACCGCCGTGATGATCTCCCGCAAGGTCGTATGACGTGATTGCAGATAGATGGCGGCGACGTGCGCGACGGCGGCGACCTCCGGGCGTCGAGCGAAGTAGCCGCCACCGGTCCCGCGCCTGACGGTCAGCAGTTGCTCCTGGCTGACCAGCGCGGCGGCTTGGCGGAGCGTCGGCCGGCTGACCTTGTAGGTTGCGACGAGTTGATCCTCGGAACCGATCATTTCTCCAGGCGCGGTGGCGAGCGACTGCTCGCGCAGGCGCTTGACCAGCCGACTGACCGCGCTTGACCGCATGGGATTTCTGGCCATGACGGCGCTAGCCCAGCAGCCGATAGAGCGGAGCGAACTCCGATGGCGACACGGCCATATCCTCGACCATCCAGTTGGTGATCAGGCGCGCGCAGCGGCGGGCCGCGAAGCTCGTCAGCTCGACGTCGCCATCGATGATGGCTGCGACGTGCGTCTGACGACGCGACCAGTATTCGCGAACGCGGTTGGGCCGATCTCTGAAGATATCTTCTTCGGGCCCGAAGAAGCCGCACACCTCGTGCAGCGTGGCCACGAATAGATCGAGCACGCTGTTCTGGCAGGCGATGCCGAGGATCTGTCCGAACTCGCGGGACAGCCGAAGGAAGTCGCGATAGCCGCCGGCCGCGGACGCCTGCGCGTCGCGCTCCTGGAAGGCGCGCCAGAGTTGCATGGTCTCGGGGTTGCGGTTCTGCGCCGCCAGCATGCCCATTTCGCAATGCAGCGGCTCGATCGCCTTGATGATCTCTTCGACCGTGGCGCGCTTGGATTGCAAATAGATTGCGGCGATGTGAGCGACGCCGTCGACCTCAGGCCGGCGCGCGTAATAGCCGCCGCCGATGCCCGGGCGAACCTGAATCAGCTGTTCCTGGCGCACCAGGGCGGCGGCCTTGCGCAGCGTCGCGCGGCTCACGCCGTATGAGGCCAACAGTTGGTCCTCGGAGCCGATGAGCGCGCCGGCCGGCGTGGCGAGAGCTTGTGCGCGCAGTCGCCGAGTGACGCGGCCGACGACGGTATCGCCCTTGTTCTTGGGAGGGCTGGTCTTGTCGCGGGACTTTCGATCGCCTTCGAAAGGCGGCGCCTGGCTCAAGCATTTGACTCCGTGCGCGCCGTCAACATCTTTGAAATGACGCTCGGTGTGGCGGATGTAAAGCGCCTAAGCTTGAACCGGCGCGTCCGCCGCAGCCAAACGATTGGCGGACGCCCGGTTTCGCATCTGTCAGTCCGTCGCCTGCAAGTACTTGTCGAGCACACGGTGGAAGTTACGGATGGGCATCTCCTGGGCCGCGCAGGTGCGCATACCCTGGAAGCCGCGAGAGTGGACGCCCCTCTGGCTGGCGAGCAGGTTGGAGAAGTCCTGCTCGAGGAAAGGGTTCTGGCCGCGGAACGCCTCCAGGGTCTGATACTCGTCGTGCTGGATCGGCGGCTCCTGTCCAGGCGCGAAGCGCATCAGCCACCAGACTTCGAAGACGCACTTCTCCGGATCGCTGGGGTCGGGCCGGCAGCGATACCACTGGGCGCCGTCGGGGCAGGGCAGGCAGATGGTGTTGGGGAAGATGTGGTAGTCGGTGGCGATGGTCGCCGCCGTCTCCAGCGTCAGGTGTTCCGGCCACTTGGCGCCGCTTTCCTCGAGCACCTGGCGGTGGAGTTCGAAGAACTTCGGAAACACCTCAGCGGGGCCCGCGTCCGCGGGGAGGACGTCGAACAGCCGCTTGGCCGCTTCCAGTCCGTACTCCGAGACCAGGCACTTCAGCGTGGCCAACGTCTCGGTGATCTGGTCGACGAGCAGTTGGCGCAGGTCGATCGAGCCGGTGTCGGAGGCCGTGGCGAGCGCGCCGATGTCAGGCGCGTAGGTGAACCAGGCGTGGTCTCCCATTGCGCCTGAGAAGGTCTTGGGCGTCCCGAACCTCTGCATTTGCGAATGGGTGCCCAGAGTGTGGTAACCCTCGTTGAAGGCGTCGAGCACGAGCTTCCAGTTGCAGGGGAAATGCAGGATCTTGTGCCAGGCGATCTTGCAGGTCTCGAGCTCCAGCGGCGCCAGGATGTCGGGTATCGGCCCCAGGTATTCCAGCAGCGGCTTGATGTCGGGGTCCATGGTCGCCCAGACCCAGCCGGCCCAGGTCTCCAGCCGAACTTCCTTCAGCGCCACGTCGGACGCCGAACACAGCGGCTCGTTCGCCCAGTCGCTTTCGTCGGCGCGCTCGAGCAGACCGCCTTCGAGATCCCAGCGCCAGGCGTGGAACGGGCAGAAGATCGACTTCCCGCTGTTGCCGACACCGTCCTTCAACCGCCGGCCGCGGTGTTGGCAGACATTGTAGAAGCCTTTGATGCCGCTCTCCGTGCGGACCACGAAGAACGACTCCCTGCCGATGTCGTGCACGACGTAGTCGCCCGGCCGCGCGAGCTCCTGCTCGCGGCAGACGATCAGCCAGACCTTGGGAAAGACCCTTTCCGCTTCGAGCCGCGCAACCTCGGGGGAATAGTAGTGGCCCGGCTCAATGAACACGTCGCCGGCCGCGCCGGGCGCCTTCGGTTCAATTCCCACCTGCGTTCCACCCGTGCTGTTTGCCTATAGAGTGAACGTTATATCGACGGACCAGCCGGTCAAGCGCTGGAGCACAGGGATAAAGTGCCTCTTGGGTGGCGGCCTGCGGTGGCTTGCGTCAGGCTTCGGCGCGTCGGCCCGGAGTAGGGCCGCCGATCGGTGAACGAGGGCCTTCGCGCCAGCCGGCTCGAACGGCTCGCGCCCTCGATCTACTCGAACGGTAACGGAAGGATCCGGCCGTCCAACGGCCGGATCCTTCGCCGTCAACTTACCAGTCGCGGGTGATCTGCATCCCGAAGGTGCGGGGATCGCCGACCTTGGCGTTGGTGAAGCCAAGGCTGCCGGCGATATCAAGCGCGGAGTTGAAGTAGCGCCGGTCGGTGAGGTTCTTGCCCCACACCGCGATCTCGGTCTTGTCCTTGATCTTGAACGCGACGCGGCCGTTGAGCAGGCCGTAGGCCTTCTGCACCGTGTAGATGTCGCCCGGGATGACGGTCGGGTACGACAGCAGCGGCGCCAGCGCCTGGCTGCTCTGCCAGGAGTAGTCCAGCTGGAAGCGGATCTGGCCGAAGTCGGTCGGAACCACGTAGCTGGGCGAGAAGCCGATGGTCCACTTCGGCGCGTTGGTGAACGGCTGGTCCGACAGGTCCAGGGTGTTCGGGCCGAGCGGACCCGAGGCCAGGAACTTGTTGTAGTGGGTGTCGAGGTAGCCGACGTTCGCCTGCAGCGTCAGGTGCTGCACGGGAACCGCGGTGATCTCGAACTCGGCGCCGCGGATGCGCTCCGAAGCGGCGTTGATGGTCTGAACCACCGACACCGGGGTGCCGCCCACGATGAAGGTCGACGGCACGCCCTTCTGGGCGTCCTTCACGTTCTGCTGGAAGACCGACAGGTTCAGCCGCAGGCGGTGGTCGAGCCACTCGGATTTCACGCCGAGTTCGTAGTTGATCGCGGTTTGCGGATCGAACGGCAGCAGCGGCACGCCGGTGGCGCTGCGCTCGTTGATGCCGCCGGCCTGGAAGCCTTTCGCCAAACGGCCGTAGAACAGCACGTCGGGGCGCACGTCGTAGTCGAAGCCCACCGTATAGTCGACGGCGCTCCAGGAATCCTTGACGAAGTTGCGGCAGTCCGCGTTAGCGAACGGGATGGTGCAGGCGAACGGCACGCCGGCCGGCCGCGACTGCAGCTGAGTGACGGCGACGTCCTTCTTCTCCTTGGAGTAGCGGAGCCCGCCGGTGATGCGCAGGGCGTCGGTGACCGAGTAGGTCGCCTGGGCGTACGGGCCGACGCTTCGGTCGTGGTGCGGCGCCCACAGGAAGCTGCGGGACGTGGCGCCCGTGATGCCGGCCAGCGCTTGGTTCTCGGCCGTGTCGTTGGAATGCAGGTCGTAATAGAAGAGGCCGGTGGCGAACTTCAGCTTGTCGTCGAACAGCGTGCCGTTGACCTGGACTTCCTGGGTGAAGGACTTGCCGTACGGCTTGGCCAGGCTGAACAGCACTTGATACGGCGAAACGTCGTAATCCTGGCCGCTGTTTTGCTTGAAGTCGGCGATGCCGGTGATCGACTTGATCGAGATGTTGTCGGTCAGGTGGTAGTTGATGGTGACCGAGCCGTCGACCTGGCGGTAGCGGCCGCGGCTGTCGTTGCCGACCGGGGTCAGGCACCGAGGCGTGAAGTTCGGCCGTCCGCCGGCGCCGCAGGCCTGGAAGGTCTGCCAGACCCGATCGTAGTTGGCCTGGGTCGGCGCGAGGCCCAGCGCGATGGCGCCTGCGGTGAAAGCGAGCGCCGCGTTGGTGTTGGGGGTCAGCGGGGCCCGGAAGCTCGGCGGCGTCAGGAAGGTCGTCTGCAGGACGTTGCCGCCGGTGTGCGACACGAAGTACTCGGCGCGCGCGATCACCTGCAGGCGATCGTTGGGCTCATACTTCAACTGGCCGCGCATGAAGTTCGTCTTGAAGTTGCCGAGCGGCCGACCGGTGCTCACGTCATAGGTGAGGCCGCCGCGGGCGTCGTAGCCGTAGTTCAGTCGGGCCGACAGCACGTCCTTGATGATCGGCACGTTGACCATCGCCTGGAGCTGGGCCTGCTTGTAGTTGCCGAAGCCGGCCATGACGCGCGCGTCGAAGTCGTTGGTCGGCGCCTGGGTGATGAGGTTCACCGCGCCGCCGATCGAGTTCCGGCCGTACAGCGTGCCCTGCGGGCCGCGGAGCACTTCGATCCGCGAGATGTCCGGGCCCAGCATCACGGCCGAGCCGATCGCGGTCGCCTGATAGACGCCGTCGACGTAGGTCGCGACGGGCTGCTCGACGCTGAGCTGGATGTCGGTGCTGACCACGCCGCGGATCGAGATCGCGGTGGTGGACGAACCCTGCGCCGTCTGCCCGAAGTTCACGTTCGGCGTGGCGGAGCGTAGATCGGCGATTCCGGTGACGGAGCGCTCGCGCAGAGCCTCCGCGGACAGCGCGGTGATCGCGATCGGCACCTTCTGCACGGCTTCGCTGCGCTTCTGGGCGGTGACGACGATTTCCTCGAGCTGGGCGCCGCCTCCGGCGTCTTGCGCCCACGCCGTCGCGGGAAGGGCGCAACCAAGAAGGAGGACAGCGCGATAGCCAATGGCGCGCGCTGCGGCGAAAGTACGAATGTTCATGAGAAAACTTCTCCCCTGGTCCATGGGGCCTGGACCTTGGGCGTCATCCATGGAGCGCTTTACAGCTCCGTCAAGAGTGAATTAATTGGGTTCGGGGTCCTGCTCGGTCGTCCCGAGATCGATCTGACGTCGTGATAATCGATTACTCTATGAAACGTCAGGGCTTTCCCGCGGTGTTGCGTGGAAGGCGCGGACGGAGAAAAAAGCTCGCAAGGTGAGGAGGATAGCAGTGGCGAATTCCCAAGAGACCGAAGATCGGCTGGCGATCCGCGACGTAATCGAGCGCTACACCGTCAGCGTCACGCGGCGAGACTGGGACGCCATGGGCGCATGTTTCCACCTGGAGAGCCGCTGGCGCACGTCGCCGCCGTTCTCCCACGATTTCAGCACGCGCCAGGGCATCCAGGAGGGAATCAGCGGCGCGGTCAGTTCATCGGATTTCCTGGTGCAGATGACGCATGGCGTGACGATCGACGAACTGACGGCCGACCGCGCGAAAGCGACCGTCGTGCTGAACGAGATGGGCCGGCGGAGCGGGGCCAAGACTGGGCTGTTTCTGCTAGGCGTCTATCACGACACGCTGACGAAGATCGACGGGCGTTGGGGCTTCGAGGAGCGTTATTTCGAGGCCTACTATGTGGACACCGGCTGGCTTCCCGGCCAGGTGCTCGTGGATTACGCGTCGCGCCGCTGACGCCGGGCCGCGCCCGAGCAAGGCGCGGTGCATGATGCCGTAGAAGAGCAGGCTCGTGGCGCGCTGGGCGTTCGCCTGGCTCGCAGCCGCGCATCGCTCCGGCCAGCATTCGGCCGAACTTGATGATGTCGTCGGTGGTCAGGTCAGACCGGCATAGCCTCGCCGCTTTGGCGCGTTCGACCAGCGGCGAAAGCATGGCGTGCATGCGCCGGCACGCACGCCTCCCGAATCACCAGTTCGAGCGAGGCGCCGACGGCGGCGCCCAGGATGACATCGGCGGCTTGCAGGACTCGGTCACGGTTCTGCAGTCCGTCGGATCTCGACTTGCGTGGCTTCGCCATTTGCATCCCGGCACCTGGGTTCGCGTCTCGCGATCAGGGGCCTGCGATCAGCCGTCACGCGGCCCGATGTGCTCGCATAGCAGAGGCGGACCCGGAAGGAGATGACGTTCTTCCGGCGTCAAAACCGGAAGTAACGCTTGGGGGCGCCCGCGGGCGCCGGCGCCCGATCGGCCCGCTCGCCTATCCGATATCTCAGGCGGCGACGGCGCCCTGGGCGCGAGCGAGGTCGGCAGCGTCCAGGTTCCGTGTGAAGTCGTTGCCTGCGCGGTCTTCGCCACGGACAAGGAACAACGGCCGAGTGGCCAAGGTAAAGGCCTCGTCGCCCACTGCGCTCGCGCGCGCCGCGTCGTGCTCGAAGCGCGTGGTCGCCGGCATGTAGCGTGCCGACCAGGCGGTGCGCGGGAGCTGGGAGCGGTTCGGCTCGCCGCCGTGCAGCATGCGGACGTCGAAGAACACCATCTGGCCGGGCTCGAGCTCGATGTCGACGGCGGCGCTCGGGTCGAACTGGTCGTCGTCGATCTCGCGCTCGAACAACACGTCGTTCGTCGTGGCGTTGTGGTGCCGGCCGATGTCCCTGGCCTTGTGCGAGCCCGGGATCAGGCGAAGGCATCCGTTCTCGACGGTGCTCTCCGTCACAGCGACCCAGACGCTCGTCGTCTCCAGCGGATCGAGCGGCCAGAATTCGCCGTCGCGATGCCAGGGTGTTCGCTTCCCCATGACCGGCGGCTTATGGAAGATGGTACCCGACCAAAGGATCAGGTCGGGGCCGGCGATCTGCTCGACGATGTCGACGATCTCACGCTTGACCGCCCACTCCATCAGCGCGCCGTCGTTCTTGACGCCGAGGCGCGCGAAGGACGCGCAGTGCGGGTTGGGGATCGGCCTGTTCTCCAGGTGCGGGTTGGCGGCGATGACTGCCTCGCACTGGGCCTTGAGCCGCGCAATATCGGCCGGCCCGAGCCGATACGGGGGCACGACGAAGCCATCGCTTCGATAGGTGGCGATCTCTTCGTTCGTGAGGCTCATGACCCGCGCTGTGCGCCGTCAGTCCGGAGCATTGAGATATTTGTCGAGCGCACGGTGGAAGTTCCGCACCGCCATCTCCTGCACCGGATTGGTCCGAAGTCCCTGGAAGCCGCGCGAGCGCACGCCCTTCTGGTTGGCCAACAGGTTTGAGAAGTCCTGCTCGAGGAAGGGGTTCTGGCCCTCGAAGGCCGCCAGCGTCGGGTATTCGTCGTGCTGGATCTCCGGCTCCTCGCCGGGCGGGAAGCGCATCAGCCACCAGATCTCGAAGATGCACTTCTGCGGATCGTCGCCGTCGGGGCGGCAGCGGTACCACTGGGCGCCGTCGACGCAGGGCAGGCAGATGGTGTTCGGGAACATGTGGATGTCGGTCCCGATGTCGACCAGCTTCGCCTGCGTGATGTCCTTGGGCCAATAGGCGCCCCGCTCTTCGGTGACTGCGCGGTGCAGTTCCCAGTGCTTGGCAAGCACCTCGCTGAGCGGCGCGTCCTCGGGCAGCACGTCCTGCAGCCTGCGGGCCGCCTCGATGCCGTACTCGGAGACCAGGCAGCGCAGCCAGTGCATGCTCTCCAGCAGCCGGGCGTGCAGGACCTTGCGGAAGTCGACGCCGACGGCGGCGACGTTCTTGCTCTCGCCAGTGATCTCCTCGCCTTCCTTGGCGAGCTTGTCCTTGGCCGGGTAGTAGCCGAACCAGCCGTGGTCGCCCAACGCCTTGGAGACCGAGATCGGCAGCTCGTACTTCTTGAGCTGCGAGTGGGTGCCTTCGACGTGATAGGCCTCGTTGAAGGCGTCCAGCACGAGCTTCCAGTTGCACGGGAAGTGCAAAATCTTGTGCCAGGCGATCTTGCAGGTCTCGAGCTCCAGCGGCGCGAGCATGTCGGGGATCGGACCCAGGTATTCGCGCAAGGGCACGATGTTCGGGTCCATGCTGACCCATACCCAGCCGGCCCAGGTGTCGACCCGCACTTCCTTCAGCGCCACGTCGGCGTGCTCGCACAGCGGCGCGCCCGCCCAGTCCTCGTCATTCGTGCGGTAGGCCAGGCTGCCGTCCAGATTCCAGCGCCAGGCGTGATAGGGGCAGTAGATCGACTTGCCGGTGTTGCCGATGCCGTCCTTCAGCCGGCGGCCGCGGTGCTGACAGACGTTGTAGTAGGCCTTGACGCCGCCCTCGGTCTTCACGACGAAGATCGACTCCGCGCCGACGTCGTGCACGACGTAGTCCCCGCGGTCCTCCAGCTCCTGCTCGCGGCAGACGATCAGCCAGACCTTCGGCCACAGCTTCTCCTCTTCGCGTGCGGCGATCTCGCGGGAGAAGTAGTGCTTGGGGTTGATTAGGACCTCGTCTGCGGCCTCGCCGGCTAATGCTGTTGTTTCGTGTCCCACGTCCGACCTCTCTTGTTGCTGGAGAGCCTACCAGGGCTGACCCCCTTCAATGCGAGGCGCCGCCAACAGGCTCGAGAGCGGGCTCGACGCCTGTCGGCGTCGAGCCGTCGGGAGCCCGCCTCTAAGCCGCGACATCGTCTTTGGGCGCGAGTTGCCTGGCGACGTCCCGCATTGAGACCGGACCATTGTCGCTTTCAGACGGAGGGCGCCCGCCACGGCGCTGCATCGGTGTCACGTCGACCCCCGCTATCTTGGCCTTCTCGCGTAGCGCGCCGACAGTCAGCTCTTCGCGCTTGCGGAGCTTGAATAGATCGACGTGGAAGAGCCGCATGGCGTTGCTGTGTGTGATCATTTCGATCTCGTCGTCGGGAACCTGGGCGTCGACGAGGTCCTGCCAGATCTTCTCCGGCGCATTTGGCCAGATGCAATCGGCGTGCGGATAATCGCTTTCCCAGGTGAGATTCTTCACGCCGATTTCGTGACGCAGCTTAAGGCCGACCGGGTCGTCGATGAAGCAGGTCGCGAAGTTGCGGTCGAACAGCTCGCTCGGCTGCATGCCGCCGAAGTCTTGCCGGATCCAATGGCTGTGCAGGCGGAAGGTGCAGTCGATCCGCTGCTTCATGTATGGGATCCATCCCGCGCCGCCCTCGGACATGGCGAACTGAATCGTCGGGAACTTCCGCAACACAGGCGACCAGACCAGATCGGAGGCGACGCGGTAGAGGCCGATCGGCATGTTTGAGATCATTACTCCGACCGGAGAGTCAGGGGAGGGAAACGAGTAGCTATTGTCGGCAAAATGAAGGCAAATAGTCACCTCATTCTCGACGCAAGACTTCCAGATCGGATCCCAGAAATCCGTATGGAAGCTCGGAAGGCCAAAAAGAACGGGGTTAGGGTGGAAGCTGATAGCGTTGCAACCCTTCGCCTTTACTCGGCGAACTTCCTCCGCCGACTTTTGTGGATCCCAGAACGGAAGGTTCGACAGCGGAATTAGGCGGTCTGGATACTTTCCGCACCAGTCATCGATGTGCCAATCATTCCACGCCTTGATTCCGATGAGAGCAAGGTCCTTATCGGGTAGGGCTAGGAACTTCTCGCCCGCCATGCCCGGCATCGTGCCGAAGTTGAGGCTGGCGGCGACGCCGTTTACGTCCATGTCGCCGATCCGGGCATCCACATCGTAGCAACCCGGCCGCATTTGCGAGAGGGCGGAGGGTTCGAAGCCGTACTCCTCGCGCGGACGCCCGACGACGGCGTTCGCGCCGATGTAGGCCATCTTCAAACCGCCGAAGGTCCAATAGTCGTCCTCCCCGACCTTACCGTGATGGTGCGTGGGTGCCACGTCGGCATACTTGGAGGGGAAGCGTCCATCATACATGTTAGGAGGTTCGACGATGTGATCGTCGACGCTAAACAGAACCATATCTTCAAGCCGCATGACGATTCTCCTCAGATGCGGGTTTTTGCTTGATGATCAGGAGCCGAGCATCATCGCAGCACCGTCGGCCGACAATGTCTGGCTGGTGATGTAGTCCGCGTCCTGCTGGCGAGCAGGATCCGCTGATCAAAACCAGATTTCTGTTCCTCGCTCACTAAGTCGCGCGCGACGTCGACCATCGGGGTGTAGGCCATCGAGGTGAGGGCGTTCGCGCGGACGTTGCACTTCTCCCCCTGGTGGGACACCACCCGAGTCCAGGCGGCGGACAAGCTAGCCTGCTCATGGGTATCGAGCGCCAACACGGAGACGCCCGCCGCCAGGAAATACGTCGCCGTCTCAGATCCGCATCCGGTCGCCGCATCAGTGATAATCGCCCTGCGCCCCGTCAGGTCAGCGCTCATGCTTGCTCCAATGGCCCGCGGTCCTCTAGCCCCTAACTAGTTCACTGTACAGCGTCAGCAAGGCCGTGAGCATCGTGGGGCCGCCGCCGATGGCTGAGCCGAAGGCAGGGGCCGGAATGGCGTGACCGGAAGTGCGGAAGGGTTGCTTTTGAGAGGGGAACGCGGGGGGCAAGACTTGATTGAGGCAAAGTGCACCCCGAACGCGTGGCGCGGCGGGGTCTGCCCTATGGCCCGCTTGACAGCGGCAGGATCCTGTTCGCCTGACCGAAGATACAGTACAAGTTTTAGTGGGCGTCGACGAGGTCGCCGACGATCAGCACGCAAGCGCTCGGCAGTCGGGCGTTGAATGGACCGGGAGGCGGCAGCGACTGACCTCCAACCTCGCGCCGGCGGTTTCTCCGCATCTCGAGACTGAGCGTGAAGCACAAATATGGTCAAACCCCGTGGCGAATGACCTTCGGCTATCCAAGATAAACGTGGGCTTCTCCCAGTGTTATTTAGTTTAGGTTGTTGATGATTGTGCAAACGAGTCGCTGAAATCATGTATAATTTTCAGAAGCCAGCGCCGCCCGTCGTCAAGGTCAGCATCGCTACGCCATAGTGCCGAAATGGAGTATGGAATGACCAGATCTGGGGTGCTAAGGATCGTTAGCTCGCCTCGCATCACGTATGTCGCCGCAAGCAACTTCGGAACATTTGCTAAATACAAGCCGGTTTTTGCCATTGCGATTGCAATGTTCGGGTCATACGCACCTGCTGAAGGCTTATTGGCGAGCGTCATGCCCGCCTTAAAGAGCGCCCCCTCCGATCCAGTCATCACTTTTCGCCGCAAGCCATCTTCTACGACGTAATCGTCCACCCCCGTGTAATCGTCGTTAGATGCGACAACGACTCGAGCAAGCTTTGAAAATAGTTCTGAGTGGGGCGCCGATTGAGCAACCGTTGGTGCTGTCACCCAGACGAGCTCGTCGTCGAACAGTGGCTCCAGGCTGAACCGCTTCGAGATTGCACCGAAGGCCCCCAAGGCGATGTCGACGCGCCCGGAGTCGAGTGTGTGCCCCGCCCGCCTTGTAGACCAGATCCGGAAGCGGGCCATCGGGGCCTCTGTTTGTGCGCGTGCGATGGCCGCAGGCAAAAGGTGTTCAGCTAAGTACATGGGGGCGGAGATCGTGAATTCTCGTTCGGTCGACGCAGCTGCGAATTGCGTGGGCCTGACGGCCAATTCAAGTTGGGAAAACCCTCGCGAGAGCAGAGGAGCTATCTCGTCGGCCCTACGCGTCGATTTTAAACCCCCTGCACATCGAACGAACAGCGGGTCGTCGAAATATGCGCGAAGCCGGCTAAGTGCGTGGCTAACAGCGGACTGCGTGACATTAAGGCGATCGCCCGCTCGGCGAACGTGTTGTTCCTCATAGAGGACGAGAAAGACCTTAAGGAGGTTGAGGTCGACTAGCCTCGTGTTGGTATCTTGTCTGTGAGTTTGAATAAGTCTCAATTTATGCTCCGCGGCGCATGAGAGCCTTCGACCCAATGGCCGTGCAATATGCCACAGCCGGGCATGGTCAGCGCAAATCCACTCGGGCTTTGTCGGGTTGACCGCCCGGGACGAACGAGGCCACGCCGCGCCGTTCTACGGGCAGCCGCGGTGGCCGCGGCCCATGCGGGATACGCCTCGGCCCGGAACTGGCGCAGGGTCGGTCGGCGGATCAGGCGTGACTGGATGTTGAAGGAGTTGTAGACGGCGGGGTCGGCGGCGAGGAAGTTCTGGGCCCGGGGCCTGCGAATTGAGGCGCTGCATTTTCCGCTCCCGCCCGCGGATCGGCTGGTGCGAATTCTCGGTCGAGCTCTGTCAGCTCACATGCGCCGACCGGTAAGCTCCCGCGACTAGGCTGCCACAATGCCCCGCAAGCCCAAGCCCGATAACCCGTTCCGATGGTTCGACAGTGCACCGGAAGTCATCCAACGAACGCCACCTCGTTAGGCGAGTGAGCTACAAGGAACGACGTTGAGCCGCGCTGGCTGAGTGGCGGCAGGTCACGGCCTAGAGACCGCGGGGCCGCGGGAAAGTGCGTGCGAGCGGATCCCATGCTGGACACTGAAGTTTGGCCCGTTGATCGCCGCGGCGGATGAGGTGGGCGTGAAGATTGAAGGTGAGGGTCGCCAAGGCCAGATCCCGAGCCGCCGCGCCGATCGACGCTGCGTCGGAGGCGCGGCGCATCAGGCCTGGACGGAGGCGACGTTGGCGGCCTGACACAGGGGCCGGGAGGGGCGTTTGCGGTTCGACCACTTTACGTGTCAGTTCCGCACCCACCGTGCACGTCGAAGTCGACGAGCGCTGGACTGACAAAGGCGAGTTCGGTCAGCGAATGGCAATTGATCGCAGCCGCCGTCGCACTAAGACTTGCGGGCTCGAGATCACGCCACAAGCACTGAGTGCGGTCCGGGCTGACGGGAGGACGGCTGCGTATGACAGTCGACGAATTGGTTGAAGAGGCGACGCGGCGAAGCGGCGTCCCAGCGAGCGCGAACGATAGTTACCGGGAAGGGCTCGGTGTGCTCGTCGACGGCTGGGGGCGGTCCCGGCTCCTTGGGGAACAGGGATACGTCGCCTGCCAGCAGAGCGCCGTCGACCATCTCGTGAACCGCTTGAAGGTGGATGACTACATCGCAAGGCGTTCCGACCTGACGACGACTGAAGTGAGCCGACCGGTGTTCGTCATGGGCATGCCGCGCACCGGCACGACCATGGTGAGCTATCTCCTGGGCGCAGATCCGGCGCGACGTTCGCTTCTGACCTGGGAGGTGTCCGATCCGATCCCTCCAGCGACGAGCGCGACGCTGAAGACGGATCCGCGCTGCCTTGCACGCCTCAAGCTGACTGAGGAACTGCTCGCGGCGAACCCGGACCACGGCGCGCATTTCGAGCCGGGAGACGGCCCCACCGAGTGCGTCTTCGTCCACAGCCAGGACTTCAAGAGCCTGGAATGGGAGACGATGACGCCCATCCAAGCCTACTTCGACTTCATGATGGATGGCGACCTGACGTCGGCCTACGCCTATGAGAAGCGCATGCTCCAGGCGCTGCAGAGCCAGGCGCCGGGCGTCTGGAACCTCAAGGCGCCCTCGCATGCGCTCAACATCCGCGCGCTGCTGAAGGTTTTCCCTGACGCCAGGCTCATCTGGACCCATCGCGACCCGTTTAAAGCCGCCGCATCGCTGGTCTCCATCTCGTTCAAGGCGCAGGGTGTCTTCTGCGAGACGCGCGACCTAGACCACATCGTGCGCAACTTTCCCCGTTCACTTGGCGAGCATGTCGCCCGTCCCATGGCCGTTCGCGCGGAGGGGTGTGACATCTACGATCTGTACTATGCCGACTTGCTTCGAGATCCAATGGGCGAGATGCGCAAGCTTTACGCCTGGCTCGGCGACGACTTCACGCCCGACGCCGAAGCAGGCATGCGCGCCTGGCTGCTGCAGAATCCTCAGCACAAGCATGGCGCCCACGCCTACGATCTGGAAAGGTTCGGCATGACCGAGGAGCACTTCCGGCCCTCTTTCAAAGCCTATCTCGACCGCTACCCGGTCGAGCGCGAAGTCTGATTGGAGGGGAGGCGATGAGCACGACCGAGACGCATCCGCCGTTGCTGGACAGGGTGTTGGCCGGCGAGCGCCAGCAGGAAGCCACGCGCGTTGGCGAAGGCATTTACCTCTCCGAGGATGTGTCTTCCAGCTATCTCGTCACGACGCGCGAGGGGAACGTCGTGATCAACACCGGCCTGAAGGGCGGGCCGCGGCACAAGGCCTTCTACGCCAAAGTCAGCGCGGCTCCGTTGAAGTTCATCATCCTGACGCAGAGCCACATCGATCACATCGGCGGCATCGCGGCGCTTCGTGAGCCGGACACAGAGATCATCGCCCAGAAGCATATCCACGCGCAGCTCTGGTACCAGTCGAAGCTCCAGCCGTTCTTCACGCGTCGAACCCACCAGCTCTGGCGCCGCTTCGTCGGCGATCTCGACGGGCTGAGGGACGTCAAGCCAGACGTGCTGTTCGACGACTCCTACGCCTTCGAACTGGGCGGCAGGCGTTTCGAGCTCTACGCCGCGCCCTGGGGCGAGACCGAGGATTCCTGCATTGTCTGGCTCCCGCAGGACAGGACGCTGTTCGTCGGGAACTTCTGGGGTCCGGTCTATATGAGCGTGCCCTATTTCTCGACCATCCGCGGCGACAAGATACGACCAGTCTACGCATTCCTGCAGTCGCTCGACCGCATCATCGCCCTGAAGCCCGACTTGATCCTGACCGGCCATGGCGAGCGCATCGAGGGAGCGGAGCGGATCGCGGCGGACCTGGCCAAGCTGCGGGCTGCCGTGAGCTGGCTGGTGGAGGAGACGTTCGCGGGCATGAACGGGGGAAAGGACGTCCACACCCTCATGGCCGAAATCAAGCTGCCGGAGCATCTGCGCCTGCGCGAGGCGCATGGCTCGGTGCGTTGGGCCGTGCGCGCGATCTGGGAGCAGCACGTCGGCTGGTTCCATTACGACGCGACCACCTCGCTTTACGAAGTGCCGGCCGCGCGCGTGGCGCCGGACTTGATCGAGTTGGCCGGCGGGTCTGGGCCGCTGGTCGCCCGCGCCCACGCCCACATCGCCTCAGGGAAGCCGCTGGAGGCGCTGCACCTGCTCAACGTGGTCCTCGCGGCCTCGCCGGACGACCGCGACGCGCTGGAGGCCAACCTCGCCGCCCACCGGCTGCTGCTCTCGTTGGCGAGCGGCGAGAACTTCAGCGAGGTCAGCTGGCTCGAGAGCCAGATCCAGGACACGGAGGACCGAGTGAAGCGGCTGGCCGTCTGAGCTGCCGCTTCATTCCGTCGCCGCGAAGTGCGCCATCTGGTCGGCGGGCATCGTCAACTTAACGACTGGGGCGCAGCATTGGCAACTTAACTTGAAGGCGCGAGAGTCTGCCTCCGCCTCCCACAGCTCACGCCGTTGCGACGGCCCAAGCTTGCATGGCCTCGCCGCGAAAGCGGCGAAGTGTTGCACGGCTGATGAGGTGTTGTTGGACCTAGCAGGTTGGCATTGTCAGGCCAAATTGGCCGGCCGGTAACGGCGCTGCGCTAGCGTCGACCATGAGGGCGAGGTGCTGGAATCCTTCGTCACCAAGGAGCGCGACAAGGCCGCAGCGCTGAAGTTCATCAAGAAGGCGCTGAAGCGGCAGGTCAATCGAAGGCGATCGTCACGGATGGGTTGCGCCGCCTCGAAGCAGATCGGCGCCGCCGAGTCCCCGAGGTCGGCCGCTGGAAGAACAATCGGGCGGAGAACAGCCATCTTCCCTTTCGACGACGGGAGCGGGCGATGGCCCGCTTCCGCCGGATGAAGACCTTGCAGAAGTTCAGCTCGGTCCACGCCTCCGTCGACAATCATTTCGCTCAGGAACGCCACCTCGTCAGCCGCAGAACCTACCAGCAAAGACGCTCCGCGGCGCTCGCGAGTGGCGGTCAGTGCTGGCCTGATCATGGATGGGTTTGGGCTCAGTGCGCCAAATCGGAGACAAGTTGCCGTTCGACTGACAGCACCTCGGGCGATGCTGCAATTGGGAATGCGATTGCGTTCGCCACATGTCCTCATATCATGACAAGCGGACCTGTCACATGGTGATCGGCAACAGAGGGAGAGCATAGTGGCTGTGACCGAGATCTGGACCACCTTCGTGAACCGGCCCTTCGCCGAGTTCGACGGCGTCGTGGCGCTCGCCGAGCGGGCGAACCTGGACGGTTTGTGGGTCTGCGATTCACAAAACATCATGCCGGAGGCCTGGGTCCTGCTGTCGCGCGCAGCCATGCTCAGCGAGCGTCTGAAGCTCGGCACTTTCGTCACCAATCCCGTGACCCGCCATCCAGCAGTGACGGCCGCGGCCGCTGCAACTCTGCAGGAGGCTTCCAAAGGGCGAGTCATCCTGGGTGTCGGCCGCGGCGACTCTTCGCTGGCCCACCTAGGCTCGGGGCTGATGAAGCTCGGGCCGTTCGGCCACTATCTCGACCGGGTGCAGGGCTACCTTCGCGGCGAGGCGGTTCCCTTCGACCCGCTGGACACCGAAAATCCGCAATGCGTGAGCCTCTCGTCCCTCGAGTACGCCCACACCCCGGAAGCCAGCCGCATCAACTGGCTCCCCTCCGACCAGCCCAAGGTGCCGGTCAGCGTCGCCGGCAGCGGACCGAAGGTCCTGGCGCTCGCGGCGGCCAAGGCGGACGGCGTTATCCTTGGGCTCGGGGCCGACGCACGCGTGCTCGGCGAAGCAATCTCGGGCATCCACGACGCCTGCCGCGGCGCGGGCCGCGCCCCCTCGGAGGTGGCGATAGGGGCGGTGTTCAGCGTCGTAGTGCATCCCGACCGCGCGGTCGCCCTGGAGCTGGCCGCCGGCAGCGCCGCCTCGTCGTCGCGCTGGCAGCTGATGCAGGGCGCGGCCAAGGGCCGGATGTCCGAGCAGGACTACGCAGCGCTCGACCGCGCTCGCAAAGCCTATGACATGACCCGCCATGCGCAGGGCAACTCCAGCCACGCCGCCGCGATCGATCGCGGCATGATCGACCGGTTCAGCATCGCCGGGCCGCCGGACTACTGCATCGCGCGGCTGCGCGAGCTGATGGACCTCGGCCTAGCCTACGTCAGCGTTCCCTATCGCCAGCTCGGCGTCGACCCAGAGGGGGCCCGGGTGTCGACCGAGCTGCTGTTCAAGGAGGTAATCCCCGCCCTCAAGTCCTGATCGCCCCGCTAGGACGAGGGCGCCTAATGGCGACGCACTGACCGCGGTCGGAAAAAGAGGCCGTCGCCAGCGTGCGCGAGGGCGCGGCCACCTGATCGGTCGGCGTTCGCAGAACAATGCTCGACCTATGTCTGACACGCGACAGACGGGCCAGCTTTGTCCGCGTACGGCATGCTGCACTGCAGGAGGCTTGAATGCCCCAAGACAAAGATCCCGCGAAGCCACCCCCATCCCCGATCGAGGTGAAGCGGCCGCAAGGCGCGCCTTTTTCGGCGCCGCCGATGGCGCCGGTCGTCGCGGCGGCGCAAGCCGTCTCGAAGGTCCCTGCCGATGACGCCCCCGTGTCCGACCATGCGCCGAACAAGCTGCTCGCGAGCGCGGCTATCCCGATCCCGCAAAAGGCGCCGGAAACCCAGGCCTCAACGCGCGCACCCACTCCGCGCCACGCGACGCCCGCCGAACAAGCTAGCCATCAACCTCATGGGGAAACTGCAATGAATGCTATGTCCAACCAAGAAACCCTCACCCCCGCTACGTCCGTCCTGAACGGCATGGCCGAACTCTTCTCAATCAACCTGCAAGCCCTCAGTGAAGCTGCGTTGGCTGGTACGAAGGCTACGGCGCAAGCCCAGGCGCACCTGATGGCGACGGGCAAGAAGAACCTGAGGTCGCAAAT
>Ga0207712_10000644_pt1 | contig 27291 bp, 19 predicted proteins | sample KBSS44metaG_FD_184402 | JGI IMG/M metagenome (GOLD analysis project Ga0207712, IMG submission 184402) | Switchgrass rhizosphere microbial communities from Kellogg Biological Station, Michigan, USA - KBS S4-4 metaG (SPAdes) (version 2) | ecosystem: Host-associated > Plants > Roots > Rhizosphere...
TGGCGTATTGGCCAACTATCAGCGCGCAACCCCATCTAAGGATTGCCAATCTCACTACGAGATTTCGGTAACGCCCTCGACACATGCAGAAGGAGAAGTTTTTGCTGCTCGATCAGAACACGATTCTGTTCTGATGCTCCCTTCATGGTCCTGTTGAGCTCTCGCAACTCGTTGACGATCTTGTCAAGGCGCGACTTGCTGCCAAAAACAGCAAAGGGCAAAAGGAACCACAGGACCGCGAGCACGAACAAAAACGAGAATATGACCAGCCAGGTCGTGGCCCCAAGTCCGAGTAATCCGCTCATATCTTCTCACCGATTTTGAACTGGCAGCGGCAGAGTACCGCATAGTGAGCCTCGGCGGCTTTGCTCCTTGCGGGCGCGGGCGCGTTATCTGAAATCCCTCGAGCGCACATCGAGCCGGGCAAGCAGCGAGCTCAAGTCCAGCAGGTTTTCGGCAATCAGATGCTGTACGTCGTCGACCGATTCGAGCAGGCCGTCGACGGCGAGCAGACGCGACTCGAGGAATGCACGGCGCTGACGCTCGGCCAGCGCGGGACGGACGATGACGTTGACCGCACCGTCCTCGTCCTCGAGCGTGACGAAGGTGAGACCGCTCGCAGTCTGCGGACGCTGACGACCGATCACGAGGCCGGCGGCGCGCACCGGCCGGGTTCCCTTGAACCTGCGCAGACGACTCGATCGGTAGCAGCGATGCGCGTCGAGCTGCGGGCGCACGAGAGCGACCGGATGTGGGCCGAGAGTCAGCCTCGTGCTCGCGTAGTCGGCGAGCACATTTTCGCCAGTACTGGGCGGCAACAGTTCGACTCGTGCTTCTTCGGGACTCTCCCGGCCGAACAGCGGCAGGCTCGCCTCGACGCCGGCGATCGCCCAGTGCGCGCGGTGACGATGGCCGGCGAGACCGCGCAGCGCGCCAGCCTCAGCCAACAGGCCTTGCGCGCGTCGGTCGAGTTGCGCACGCGTGCACAGGTCGACGACCGAAGCGAATTCCTTTTGTGCACGCGCCGCTTCGATGCGTCGCGCGCTGCCTTCGTCGCAACCGCGAATCTGGCGCAGCCCCAGACGCAGTCCAGGTTGTGGGTTTTCCGTCTCCTTCAGCCGACACGTGCCGTATTCTTCGAGCGAGCAATCCCAGTTGCTGTAGCGCACATCGACCGGCAGCACCTCTGCGCCATGCCGACGCAGATCCTGCACGATCTGGCTCGCCGAGTAGAACCCCATCGGCTGTGAGTTGAGCAGCGCGCAGGCGAACGCAGCGGGCTCGTGGCGCTTGAGCCAGCTCGATGCGTAGGCGAGCATGGCGAAACTCGTCGCGTGCGATTCGGGGAAGCCGTAGTCACCGAAGCCTTTCATCTGCTCGAAGATGCGTTCGGCGAAATCGCGCGGATAATTGCGTTCGAGCATGCCACCGATCAGGCGCTCGCGCAGGTGTTCGAGACCTCCACGCCGTTTCCAAGCGGCCATCGAACGGCGCAACTCATCCGCCTCGCCCTGAGTGAAGCCCGCCGCGACCTCGGCGATCCGCATCACCTGTTCCTGGAACAACGGCACACCGAGCGTGCGTTCGAGTACTTCCTTGATTTCGGGCGAGGGATAGCTGACAGGCTCTTTCTTTTGCCGCCGGCGCAGATACGGATGCACCATATCGCCCTGGATCGGGCCCGGCCGCACGATTGCGACTTCGATGACGAGATCGTAGAACTCCTTTGGCTTCAATCGCGGCAGCATCGTCATCTGCGCGCGCGATTCGATCTGGAACACGCCAATCGTGTCGGCCTTTTGGATCATCGCATAGGTAGCTTCGTCCTCCTTCGGCAATGTCGCCAAGGTCCAGCGCTTGCCGCGCAGCGGTCGAATTAGATCGAAACATTTGCGCAGGCAGGTCAGCATGCCGAGTGCGAGGCAGTCGACCTTGAGCAACTTCATTGTGTCGAGATCGTCCTTGTCCCACTGGATGATCGTGCGCTCCGGCATTGCCGCATTTTCGACCGGCACCAACGTGGAGAGCGGGGCATCGCAGATGACGAAGCCGCCGACGTGCTGCGAGAGATGGCGCGGAAAACCATGCAGCTCGCGCGCAAGCGTGACTACGCGCCGCACTGTCGGCGCGCCGGGATCGAAGCCGGCTTCGGCCAGGCGCGCGGCAAGCGTCTCCTCGCCGTCGTGCACCGAGATCGATCGGCTTAGCTGATCGACCTGATCGACGGAGAATCCCAGTGTCCTCGCGACGTCGCGCAACGCGCTCTTGGTGCGATAACTGATCACGGTTGCCGCCAGCGCCGCCCGCTCGCGACCGTATTTGTTGTAGACGTACTGGATCACCTCCTCGCGCCGCTCGTGCTCGAAATCGACGTCGATATCGGGTGGTTCGCCGCGCTCCTCCGACAGAAAGCGGCCGAAGACGAGCTTCGAGCGCGCCGGATCGACTTCGGTAATGCCAAGACAGAAACACACGGCAGAGTTTGCCGCCGAGCCACGGCCCTGACAGAGGATGTCCCGACTGCGCGCGAAGTGCACGATGTCGTAAACCGTGAGGAAAAACGCTTCGCACTTGAGCTTGGCGATCAGCGCGAGTTCCATTTCGATCTGCGCGCGTACTTCGGACTTCTCACCGTCTGGCCAACGCCGACGAACACCGACCTCGACCAAATGGCGCAACCAAGTCGTCGGCGTGTGCTCTCGTGGCACGATTTCGTGCGGATACTCGTATTCCAGATCGCGCTTCAGGTCGAATGTGCAGCGTTTGGCTATGTGCAGGGTTTCTTCGAGCAATTCGCGCGGATAAAGCTCGGCGAGTACTTCGCGCTTGCGCAAGTGGCGCTCGCCGTTCGGATACAGGTAACCGCTACCCGCACGCAAGGTCGTGCGATGGCGGATCGCGGTCAGCGTGTCCTGCAGCGCGCGACGGCGGCGCACGTGCATGTGCACGTCGCCCGCGGCGACGGCCGGCAGCGTGTTCCCGGCGGCGAAAGCAAGCAGCGCGCGCAGGTGTTCGGCATCGTCCGGCCCGCGATGCAGTTCGACCGCGAGCCATGCACGATGTGGAAAATGCTGCTTTATCCACTTTGCGTCATCTGGTGACGGGTTGACGTCAGGAATCCACAGGGCGAGCAGGCCTTGCGCGTGTGCGGCCACGTCCGAGCGGTGCAACAAGTATTCGCCCTTCTTCGCCTCACGTCGTCCCTTCGTGATCAGCGCGCACAGCGACTGATAGGCGGCAAGGTCCGGCGCGAGCAGCACGAGCTTGAGGCCATCGGCGAGGCGAATCTCGCCACCGACGATCAACGCGACCCCGGTTTCCTTCGACGCCTCCCACGCGCGCACGATGCCGGCGAGACTGCACTCGTCGGTGATCGCGAGCGCACGATAGCCGAGTTTCTTCGCGCGTTCGAACAGCTCAAGCGCGGTCGAGGCACCGCGCTGGAACGAGAAGTTCGACAGGCAATGCAGCTCGGCGTAGTCGGGCACGACAGTCATGCGCGCAGACCCTCACGCGAACCACCCGTGCAACAGCCACGGCTCTTCGCCGCCGATGCCACGGAACGCCCAGGCGCGTTGGCCCTCGCGCGTTTCGATCACGTAGTAGTCGCGGCGCAGGTCGCCGCCGTCCCACCAGCCCGCTTCGATGCGCTCGGGGCCGGCAAGGATACGCCGGGGCTCGCCACGCAGCGGCTGCGGTCGACGCAGCAGCCAACTAGGCCTCGGCCCGAGCTTGCGCGCGGACACTGGATTTGACGCCGCCACGCGCCTGCGCCAGGCCCGCTCGGGACGCGGATCGTCGGCGGTCTCGAGCGCATATACGGTTTCGCTACCGAGCCGGCTGCGCAGACGGTCGGCCAACTGCGGCCAATCCAGCTGTGCACCGCGCGGCTCGTCGAACAGGTCGCGCGCAAGCGGCACGAACGGCGGCAACTGGGCCGCCACGACGGCAAGCGCACGCACGGGCGCGGGGATCGTGCCGGCCTGCAGACGCAGCACACAGAGATCGAGCAGCGTGCGCGCGTCGCGTTGCGGCGACTGCAGGCCGATCGCAATCCGCGTCGGCGCAAGTTGTTTGAACTGCAACGGATCGTGCTCGAACACGAGCTCGAGTTGCTGCACGCCGCCGTCGCGACTGGTGAGGAACGCGCATAAGTCGTCAATCAGGCGGCGCAGCGGGAAACGCAGCGCTTCACTCGATTCGATCTCATGGTCGAATTCCATGCGCGCATGGAAACAATCGGGCGGGCGATGCAGCGGCAGCGGATCGGGCGCGGCGCCGCAGAGGCGATCGAGATGATCGGCGAGCGCGGCGCCGAAACGTCTGACAAGGCCTGCGCGAGGCAGCGCGCAGACTTCACGCAGGCGCGAGAGGCCCATGCCGCGCAGCGCTTCGGCGGCGAGCGCATCGATGCGTGCATGCGCGATCGGCAAGGCATCGAGCGCCTGGCGCAAAGTCGCGGGATTGCCGACGAACACGCCGTCCTGCGCGCGCGCGAGCGCGAGCGCACCGAGTGCGGTCGGCGCGACGGCGAGACGATGGCTGATGCCGAGCGCGTTCAACTCCGCGCGCCAACGCTGTTCCATGTGCGGCCACGGACCGAACAGCTTGAGGCTGCCACCGATCTCGACCAGGATCGCCTCCTCCTCGCGCAGACTCACGTGCGAGCTGTAGCCGTAAGCCCAGCCGGCAAGCAGTTCGCGCAGTTTCTGCTCCTGCGCGGGATCGTGCGGCAGCGTTTTCAATTGCGGACACAAGGCCTGCGCTGCGGCCAACGTGTGTCCGCGGCGCACGCCGGTGGCGCGTACGGCCGGCATCGCGTCGACGATGGCCGGGCGCGCCTGATCACGCGAGATCAAAGCGAGGTTTTGCAGATTCGCGTCCGCGTCGGGCGAGTTGCGCATGAGCGCATCGAGCCCGAGTTGCGGCAGCAGCAAGGCGGCCCAAAGCATAGTCATGGTTACCTGATGTACGCGACGACCGGTCGCAACGGAATCGAGCGTGCAGGCGGATTGGCACCGCGGCATTTGAGGATGCGCAGGCGTGTGCCCTCCTCCGCGCGAACCTCGACCCGCGTCGCCACGGGGGATGGATTCGCCGCCGCTCGCGCTGCGCGAAACGCGAAGCCCAAGGCATTGCCGAACTCGGCAGCGACCTGCAACCGGCGCAGCGCCCGCTCGCTCGCCTGGCGCGGCCAGCACAGTACCGCCGCGCAGACGCCCGAACGCAGGCATTGCTCGGCGGCCCACAGTGCCTCAATGTCGGAAGAAGTCTCGACGCAATGCAGATAGCCAAGGTCGATATCGCGTGCGGCCAGAGCCGGCGCATAAGGCAGGTAGGGCGGTGCGACGAGGACGACGTGCCGCTGCGCCTGGGTCAACCGCGCCAGCGCCGGCAGGACGAGATCGAGCTCGCCAATGCCGTCCACGCCGAACAGGATCTCGGTCATCGCACCCTGCGTCCAGCCGCGATGCGGCAGGGCCACGTCGAGCCCGGCATGCCCCGAAGGCACGAACGCGACTTCGTGGTCGTTCGCCGACCCGCGCCAGATGCGCGGATCGCGCAACACCGCGTCGATCGAGGGATTCGTGATGACGGCGAGGACAGCCATGCTCGGCACTCAGGGCAGGCGGATCACGCCGACGTAGAGGCCTTCGATCGCGAAGTCGTCCGCGTGCGGATCAATTTCAATCGGAGCGAAATCGGGATTGGCCGGCAGCAGCGTGATGCTCGAGCGCGTGCGGCGAAATTCCTTGACCGTGATTTCGCCATCGATGCGCGCGACGACGATCTGGCCGTCGTGCGCCTCGCCGGTCCGATGCACAGCGATCAGATCGCGATCGAGGATGCCGGCATCGCGCATGCTCATGCCCTCGACGCGCAAAAGGAAATCCGGTCGCGGCCGGAACAGATGGCGGTCGATCGCGATCTCTCGCTCGACGTGGGCATCGGCCCCGATCGGCTGGCCGGCGGCGACCCGGCCGATCAGCGGCAAGGTCAGGAACGACGCGGCGGCATCGTCATTGGCTGCGGGGAAAAGGCGCGCCCGCTTTCCGGTCGCGCATTCATCGAGATAGGTGCGAATCGCAGCGACGCGGCTTTGCGGAACGCGTACCGGAACCGTAGGCTCGCCGTAGCGGTTCGAGCCGGGTTTGCGCCCGGCGCCAGGGCGAATTCCACCATGGGATGGAGGGAGCTTCATCGCAATCTCGATTTCCGAACAGAAATCAAGACTACCACGTTTCGTCGCACCGTTTGCGACTCGCCGAATCAGCGGGACTTTTTCCCGACAAACCCGCCGCGCAGCGTCATCGAGGCCTGGAGCGGGAGGCAGGGCAAGCCTAGATCAGCAACTCCTGCTCCTTCTTGCCGGCTTTCAGCGCCGCGCTGAACCAGTGCGGGCGCTTGCCGCGTCCGGACCACTTCTGCGAATGATCAGCCGGATTGCGATACTTGGGAGTCGCCGGACGGCGCGACTTGCGGCCCACTTTTCCGCTGAAGACTTCTTCTAGGGTAAAGCCCTCGGTCTGGGCCAGGACCAAAATCTGGTCACGCATCTTGGCGAGCTTTTCCCTCGCCAATTCGTGCTTGCGCGACTCCGCGCGCTGAATCAAATCGTCGAGTTGCTGCTGGGTAAGCTTGCTGATATCCACCGCCATACAAATCTGCCTCTAAAGCAAGACAAAGTGTGAATCATGCCACAGAACATAAAGTGCGGATCATGCCACAAAATGTGTAAATTTTGAGATTCGCCAAATCGCAGATTTTGGGGAGCTTTTTCTAAAGATTCAGTAAAATACAAATAGATACACGCAGACCCGACAGGGTCTTGCGCGGCCCTTGCAGGGCGGCTCTGGATCGTCCGAAGACGCGGATTCGGCAGGCACAACGGCCCGTCGTCATACCGCGAACAATACCGTTAGTCAGCGCTTTTCGTTCGACACACCGTGCGGCACGTGCCCGGTGGCGACATGGCGGCGTGCGGATTCGACGTTGTGCGCAGAGTCGTCGAAGAAGATGTCGGCGCCAAAGGTTTCCAGGAACGGACCCTTGTCGCGGCCGCCAAGGAACAGCGCTTCGTCGAGACGCACACCCCAGTGGCGCAGGGTCAGGATTACGCGCTTGTGCGCAGGCGCGGAACGCGCGGTGACGAGCGCGGTGCGGATCGGCGAATTTTCTTCGGGAAACGCCTCCTGCAGCCGGTGCAGTGCGGCGAGGAAGCCGCGGAACGGACCGCCCGAAAGCGGCTGGTCGACGCGCTCGACCTCGTGCCGGTGGAACGCCTCGATACCCTGCTCCTGTGACACGCGCTCGCCTTCGTCGCCGAAGATGACCGCGTCGCCGTCGAAGGCGATGCGCAACTGGCTCGACGAGGCGGTTGCCGCCTTCGACGGCAGGATCGTCGCCGCGGCGATGCCGGCGTCGAGCGAACTTTTCACGCTTTCCGGATTGGCCGACAGGAACAACTGTGCGCCGAACGAGCGCACGTAGGGCCACACCGGCGCGCCCGAGGTGAACGCGGCGCGCGCGATGTCGAGGCCATAGTGCTCGATCGAGTTGAAAATGCGCAGGCCGGTATCGGTCGAGTTGCGCGAGACCAGGATCACCTCGACCCGCGGCTCGGCCCGATTTGACGAATTCGGGGGCGCATTGAGCCTGAGCAGCTTCTGCACGAGCGGAAACGCGATGCCCGGCGCGAGCGGATCGTTCTCGCGTTCGCGCTGGAATGCGTGGAACGCGTCGAGCCCGGCCTGTTCGAACAGCGTATGGCTTTCGGCCATGTCGAACAGCGCGCGCGAGGTGATCGCGACGATCAGACGCTGATCCCCCTTGCTTTCGTCAATTGCAGAGCTCACATGGAAGCCATTCAATACGCAAACTGCTCGTTGAGAATGCGATCCTCGAGATTGTGCTCGGGATCGAACATGAGCGAGACGGTCGTGTCGCGCGATTCGCGCACCGTCACCTCGACCACGTCGCGCACCTCGTTCGAATCGGCGGTCGCGCTGACCGGGCGTTTGTACGGATCGAGCACCTCGAGCTTGACCTCGGTGCCCGCGCGCAGGATCGCGCCGCGCCAGCGCCGCGGGCGGAACGGGCTGATCGGGGTCAGCGCGAGCACATCGGCGCCGAGCGGCAGGATCGGCCCGTGCGCGGAAAGGTTGTAGGCGGTCGAGCCGGCCGTGGTCGAAACGAGGATGCCGTCGCACATCAACTCGTCGATCTTGACCGTGCCGTTGAGCGAAACACGGATATGCGCGGCCTGCTTGGTCTGGCGCAGCAGCGAGACTTCGTTGAACGCGAGCGAAATTGTCGTGCCACCCGATTCGCCGACTGCCTCCATCACCAGCGGCTTGAGCACGGTCGACTGCGCGCGCGCGAGGCGCTCGCTCAGTCCGTCCATGCGGAACTGGTTCATGAGGAAGCCGACCGTGCCGAGCTTCATGCCGTAGACGGGCTTTTTCAGCGCCAGATGCCGATGCAGCGTGCGCAGCATGAAGCCGTCGCCGCCGAGCGCGACGATGACGTCGGCCTCGGCCAGCGGCACCTGGGCGTATTGCGCGCTGATCTGTGCAAGCGCGGCCTGGGCCTCTTCGGTACGGCTGGCGACGAAGGCGATGGCTGGTCGGGTCACGGCGGCTCCGCGCAAGGGTTGTGGCGGATTCTAACCGCGAAGCCGACACGCGGCTAAACGACTTTGACGATCGAATGCAACGACCTCTGCACATTCTGCACAATCCAAGCGACAATAGGCCATGTACAACAGGGCGATCCACGCGGCCGCGGCCGCCTTTCCATGCTGATGCTCGATGCAAGGCAAATGCGCAAGCTTGCGTGCGCCTGGCTGCGCGCGACTGCCGTCGCCTGCGCCGGCCTGCTCGCGGCGTGCGCGTCATGGCATACGACCGTCCCCGATCTGCCTAAGGACACGCCAGCCGATTGGCAGGCGCGTAACGCCGCTGCCGCCGGCCTCGCCCCCGATCTCGATCATTGGTGGCGCGCGTTCGGCGATCCGGTGCTGGACGACCTGATCGAGCGTGCGCAGCACGACAACCTCAACATCCAGATCGCCAGCGAACGCCTTCTGGCCGCGCGTGCGGTGCGCCACACCAAACGCGGTGAGTTCTGGCCAAATCTCAACTTCCGCACCTTCGTCGAGACGACGCCCAACGCGAGCACAGGCTTCCTCGAAGTCGGCCTCGATTCGACCTGGGAATTCGGCTTTTTCGGCCGCGCCACCGCCAGCAAGCGCATCAACCTCTCCGACGAAAACCTCGCGATCATCGACGAGGCCGCGATACGCGTTTCGGTCGTCGCCGAAGTGACGCGCAACTACATCGAGCTGCGCGCGGCGCAGGCACGGGCGCAGGTGCTCGACGACGTCGTCGCCGCACGCCGCAGGCAGGTCGAGCTCGCACAGAAGCGCCTGGCCACGCGCATGGGCTCGCAGCTCGAAGCCGATCACGCGCAAGCCGAACTGCTGCAGGCACAGGGCGAGGCGAGCGAGCCCGCAGTGACCGTGACGCAGACCGCGCAGGCGCTCGCCGTGCTGCTCGGCACGACCACGCCCGACCCCGTGTTGCGCGCCGCGGCCAAGCAACCGCAGTTGCCGGCGATCGATTTCCGCCAGGCACCGGCCGATCTCGTGCGCACGCGCGCCGACATCCGCCGCGCCGAACAGAACGTCGTGCGTGCCGCCGGCGAACTCGGCATCGCGCGCGCCGACTTGTGGCCCAAATTCGGCCTCTACACCACCTTCATTTCCTCGACCGCATTGACCTCCAGTCGCCTTAACGACGATTTCGTGTTCATCGCCGGTCCGACGATTTCGTTGCCCATCGTCGACTGGGGCGCGCGCCGCCAGATCGTCAACGCGCGCGAAGCGGCGTTGCACGCCGCCGTGCTCGCCTATCGCGAAGCGGTGATCGAAGGCGTCGCCGAAGCACAGACCGCGCTTGTCCAGTTCGACACGAAAAGCGCGCTGGTGGAAAGTGCGCAAAAGACGCTGACGCTGAACGAGCGCGGCGCGCAGTCCGCACAAACGATGCAGCGCATCGGTCTCGGCGACGGATTGGAAACCGCCGGCGCGAACCTTGCCGTCGCGCAATCCCGACTGCAGCGCAACCTCGCCGCACGCGACCGCGCACTGGCCTACATCGCGCTGTACAAGGCCTTCGGCGGCACGATTCCGCCGCTGGCCAAGGACGCCAATCCGGAAGGCACCCACTAGTGGTCGCCCTCGCGCGCAAAACCCTGATCTACGAGTGGCGCAAGTTTTTGCCGGCCGCGCTCGCCGTCGCGTTCTCGGGCCTGCTGCTGCTGATGATGACCGCGCTGATGTTCGGCATCTTCTCCAGTGCCGGTGTCTACGTCAGCCGCTCGGGCGGCGACATCTGGGCCGGCTATCCCGGCACGCAGACGGTGGAACTCGGCCGCCCGGTTCCGCGCGATACCGAGATGTGGCTGCGCATGGACCCGGCCGTCGTCCAGGTCGAGCCGTTCCAGTGGCTCGACGGCGACTGGCGCGGCCCGGCCGAACGCGGCAGCGTGTCGGTGTTCGTCTCCGGCATCGATCCGAACCCGAACGGACTGATGTTCTCGCACGTGCTCGGCCCCGCCGATCGCGCTCGACTTGACGAACCGGACGCGGTGATCGTCGACGAGGCCGATCTTCCGAAACTCGGCCTCGACATCGGCGGCACCGCGTTCCTCAACGGCCATCGCGTCAAGATCGTCGCCGCGGCGAACGGCCTGCGCACGCTCGGCGGCGTCAACATCGTCACTTCGATCGCCACCGCGCGCACGCTCGTCTCTGATGCGGCCGAACGCGACAAGGTCGCCTATTACATCGCGCGCCTCGCTCCGGGCGCGAATCCTGACGCAGTGCGCGATCGCCTCGCACCGATTGCCGCAGGGCATCGCTTCGCCGTGTGGACGCACGACGAATTCGCCTACAACGCGGCGACCTATTGGATGTTCGAAACCGGCGCCGGGCTCGGCTTCATCTTCCTCTCCTTTGTCGTTTTCCTCGTCGGCGTCGTCATCACCAGCCAGACCCTGTTCGCCGCGGTGGCGAGTTCGGTGCGCGAATACGCGATGCTCAACGCGCTCGGCGCGGGCATCGGCGCGCTGCGCCGCGTGATCCTCGAGCAGGCGTTCTGGGTCGGCACGGTCGGCGTCATCGTCGGCAGTGTGGTCAGCATTTCCCTGGCCCTGCTCGCACACGGGCAGGACGTGCCGATCTCGTTCAACTACATCGCCACGATCGCCTGCGGTGCACTGGTCATGGCGATCGCGCTGATCTCCGGCTTCCTCGCGGTCGGCGCGATCAACCACCTGGAACCCGCGAACCTGCTGCGCTGACTATGACTGCACTCGTCGCCGACCAAATAACGAAAAGCTACACAAGCGGCCGTGTCGAGACGCCCGTGTTGCAGGGCATGTCGATCGCCCTCGACGAGCGCGAGCTGGCCTTGGTGCTCGGGCCGTCGGGCTCAGGCAAGAGCACGCTGCTGGCGATCCTCAGCGGATTGCTCAAACCGGATACCGGCAACGTCTCCGCGCTGGGCGAGGACCTGTGGAAGAAGTCGCGTGCGGATCTGGAAAAATTCCGCCTCGAGCATACCGGCTTCGTGTTCCAAGGCTTCAACCTGTTCCCCGCGCTGACCGCGCTCGAACAGGTGATGCTGCCGCTCGACTACCTCGGCCTGCCCAAGCACGCCGTGCGCAACATGGCGCTGGCCTCGCTCGAGGAAGTTGGCCTCGCTTCGCGCGCGCACCTGCGGCCGATCGAACTTTCCGGTGGTGAAAAGCAGCGCATCGCGATCGCGCGCGCGCTGGCGAAGAAACCGCAGTTCCTGTTCGCCGACGAACCGACCAGCGCGCTCGACTCGGTCAATGGCAAAAACGTCATCGACGCGCTGCATCGCGTCGCGCGCGTCTACGGCGCCACGGTCGTCTGCGTCAGCCACGACACGCGCCTCGCCGCCGATGCCGACCGCATCATCCACATGACCGACGGGCGTATCCTTTCCGACGTGAAGCAGATCAGCGCGTCGGCCCCTTCCAGATCCATTTCCGCGGAAGCGAACCCATGAGCAAGACCGTCCTCACTCCGCTCGTCCTCGCAACCGCCGGCGCTGTCGCGCTGATGCTCGGCGCCTGCGGCAAGACCACATCGACCACGCCACCCGCGGCAGCGCCGACGTCGAAGTTTGTCGCGATCGCGCGCGGCCGTGTCGACGTGCAGGGCGGCCTCGTCCATGTCGCCGCCTCGCGCGATGGCATCGTCGCCGAATTGCCGAAAGTAGCCGGCGACGACGTCAAGGTCGGTGATGCGCTCGTCGTGCTCGATACGAAACAGGCACGGATTGCACTCGATGCAGCACGCGCCGAGCTCAATGCCGCGAGCGCACAAGGTTCGCTGCTCCGCGCCAAACAGCCGGCGTTGAAGCTGCGCGCCGCGCGTGTGCTCGAAGCGGCCGTCGCCGGCGCCGCAACCGGCCAGTCGGCCGACGACGCCAAGCAGGCCATGGCAGAATTGAACGCCGAGATCGCCGTTTCCGACGCCACCATCGAGACGGCGAAGCAGAAGGTGCGCCAGGCGGAATACGAGATCGAGGCACGCACGCTGCGCGCGCCGGTCGCCGGACGCATCGTCGCGCGCGCGACGCATATCGGCGACGTCGTCTCGCCGTCATCCGGTGAACTCGTCGAACTGCTGCCGGACGCGCCACGCATCGTGCGCGCCGAACTCAACGAAGGTTTCGTCAACAAGGTCGGCGTCGGCATGAGCGCCGAGATCTCCAGCGAAACCGACCCGGGCAAGCCGCAGACCGCGCGCGTGACCCGCATCGGCGAGGTCTTCGGCCCGAGCAAGCTCAACGAAAGCGCGCAGGAAACCACCGACACGCGAGATGTCGAGTGCATCCTCGAACTGCCCAACAACGACCTCAAGGTCGGCCAGCGCGTGCAGGTACGTTTTCTGCCTCAGGGCAAGTAAGCCGCATCCCGCTGCCGCAAGCGGAGCCGGGCGCGATGGATCGCGCCCTTGCCCCCGCTGCCTTTCTCAATGCGCCTGCGTGCCCGCCTGCACGAGCTGGGCGAGTCGACGCACCGCAACTGAAACGATCGGGTAGTCGGTCACCACCTGCGAGCGCATGTCGGCGAACATCGCCAGCGTGAACTTCAGCGAAGGATCCTCGCGGTTGAGCCACGCCGCGACGAGCTCGCTGCCCTTCGCTCCCTTCTTGCCGCCCTCGAGCACCTGTGCGGTGAGTGCGCGGTGCTGCGCGTAGAGTTCGTCGCGCAGGCCGCCGCGCGCCTGTGCGTGCCATTGCGATTCGACCGGCAAAGCCTCGATCTTCTGCATCAGCCAGTTGAGATTGAGCGCCTCGCCGAGGCCAAAATACACCTCGGCCGCCTCGCCGATCTTGAGCTTGTGGTCGCTGGCGACATGGATGATGTCGAGGCCCGAGCCCGGCGTGCGCAGGCCGGCCAGCTCGTTGCCGAGGGCATCGGGGAACCCCGCCTCTTTCCAGCGCCGCCGCTCGCTTTCGTAGATCGCGCGCTCGCTCGGCGTGACCACGTCGTAGAGCTGCTTGCGCAGTTCCTGCATGCCCTTGTGGTATTTCGCCACCGCAGCGGCGATGTCGAGTCCCTCGTCGGCGTGATTGAGCAGCCAACGCGTGGTGCCGCGCAGGCATTGCCAGACCACGAGCAGCGCGTCGATCTGGGCATTGCCATTGACCTTGCCGTCAAGCGCTTCGATCTGCGCCCACATATCGCGCGCATCGAATACTTCGCGCGCGATGTTGAACGCGCGCGCGACCTGCGCCGGCGTCTTGCCGGTGTCCTCGCCCATGCGCAACACGAAGGTCGCGCCCATGCGGTTGACCATCGAATTGGTCACCGCCGTGGCGATGATCTCGCGCTTGAGGCGATGGCGTTCCATGTGCTCGGCGTACTTCTCCTGCAGCGGCACCGGGAAGTAGCGGCGCAGTTCCTTCGACAGGTACGGGTCTTCCGGCACGTCGGAGTCGAGCAACTGCTGGAACAGCACGATCTTCGAGTACGACAGCAGCACGGAAAGCTCGGGTCGAGTCAGGCCGAGGCCGCGCGCCTTGCGCTCGGCGAATTCCTGGTCGGTCGGCAGGTATTCGATCGCGCGGTCGAGCAGGCCCTGCGACTCGAGCGTGCGGATGAAATGCAGCTTGGAGCCGAGGCGCGATACGGACATGCGTTCCATCAGGCTGATCGCCTGATTCTGGCGGTAGTTGTCGGCCAACACGAGGCGTTCGACCTCGTCGGTCATCGCCGCGAGCAACGTATTGCGCCCTTCCATCGTCAACTCGTTGCGCTGCACCGCGTCTCCGAGCAGGATCTTGATGTTGACCTCGTGGTCGGAGGTGTCGACGCCGGCCGAGTTGTCGATAAAGTCGGTATTCAACAACACGCCATTGAGCGCCGCTTCGATGCGCCCGCGCTGAGTGAAGCCGAGATTACCGCCCTCGCCGATGAGCTTGCTGCGCAACTCCTTGCCGTTGATGCGGATCGCGTTGTTGGCGCGGTCACCGACGTCAGCGTTGGTTTCGACTTCGGCCTTGACGTAGGTGCCGATGCCGCCGTTCCAGAGCAGGTCGACCGGCGCCTTGAGGATCGCGCGCTTCAAGTCGTTCGGCGACAGTGCTTCGACGCCGTCATCGATGCCGAGCGCGGTGCGCACTTCGGGCGAGACCGGAATCGACTTCGCCGTGAGCGGATAAATGCCGCCGCCCTTCGAAATCAACGTCGCATCGTAGTCGGCCCACGACGAGCGCGGCAGCTTGAACATGCGCTCGCGTTCGGGGAAGGTCTTCGCCGCATCCGGATTCGGATCGAGGAACACGTGGCGGTGGTCGAACGCGGCGACGAGGCGAATGTGCTTCGACAGCAGCATGCCGTTGCCGAACACGTCGCCGGACATATCGCCGATGCCGACGCAGGTAAAGTCCTGGGTCTGGCTATCGCGGCCGAGCGCGCGGAAGTGGCGCTTGACCGATTCCCATGCACCTTTCGCGGTGATGCCCATGGCCTTGTGGTCGTAGCCGACCGAGCCGCCCGAAGCGAATGCGTCGCCGAGCCAGAAATCGTGCTCGATCGAAATCGCGTTGGCGATGTCGGAGAACGTCGCCGTGCCCTTGTCCGCGGCGACGACGAGATAGGGATCGTCCTGATCGTGGCGCACGCAGTTTTGCGGATTGACCACCTTGCCATCGACGAGGTTGTCGGTGATGTCGAGCATCGCGTTCATGAACAGGCGATAGCAGGCGATGCCTTCGGCGAGTTGCGCATCGCGATCGCCACCGAGCGGCGGACGCTTGACGAAGAAGCCGCCCTTCGAACCGACCGGTACGATGACTGTGTTCTTCACCATCTGCGCCTTGACCAGGCCCAGCACTTCGGTGCGGAAATCCTCGCGGCGATCCGACCAACGCAGGCCACCGCGCGCCACCGGGCCGAAGCGCAGATGCACGGCTTCAACGCGCGGTGCGTAGACGAAGATTTCGCGGTACGGCCGCGGCTTCGGCAGATCCGGCACCTTGGACGGATCGAATTTGAACGAAATGTACTCGCGATGCTTGCCTTCGGGCGTCTGGAAGAAGCTCGTGCGCAGCATCGCGCCGATCACGCCGAGGTAGGCGCGCAGGATGCGGTCCTCGTCAAGGCTGGCGACCTGGTCGAGCAGCGACTTGATCGCGTCGACGATCGCCTTGTATTGCTCGTCGCGCGAACCCGCGCAAGCGGCGAGCGGCGCATCGACGATGACGGCGCGCTGTTCCTTCATCGACTCCGGCAGCAGCGTGTCGATTTCCTTGAGCAGGCGCTTCTTCTGCTGCTCGACGTCGGCCTTGGTCCACTTGTCGCGCGCCGGATCGAACTTGGTCTCGAACAGCAGGTACAGCAGCGCCGCGATCAGCGGATAGCGGTTGAGCGTCTCCTCCATGTAGCTCTGCGAGAACGGCACGCCGGTCTGCAGCAAGTACTTGCACAGGCCGCGCAGCATCGCGACCTGGCGCCAGTCGAGATTCGCGCCGAGGATCAACTTGTTGAAACCGTCGCTCTCGGTCTGGCCGCGCCAGATGCGCTCGAAGCTCTGCTGGAACGTGTCGCGTACGGTATCGAGATCGAAGTCGAAGCGGCCCGCCGGCTGCACTTCGAAGTCCTGGATCACGATCGCGGTGTCGCCGACGTGCATCTCGTACGGATGCTCGGACAGCACCTTCATGCCCATGTTCTCGAGCATCGGCAGCACTTCGGTCAGCGTGATCGGCGTGCCGTAGCGGAACAGTTTGAAGCGCAGGTTGCTCTCGCCGCGCGAGCGGTAAAGATTCAAGCGGATGTCGTCGGCGTTCTTCAGACTCGCCGCAGCTTCGACGTCGGCCGCGGCGACCGCGGAAGAAACTTCCTCGATGTAGCCCGCCGGCAACGCGCGCCCATAGCGGTTGGCCAGGCGCGAACCCTTGTCTTCGCCGTGCTTCTTGACCAGCGTGTCGCGCAACTCGTCATGCCAGTTGCGCACGATCTGGCCGATCTTGGCTTCGAGTTCGGCGACGTCGTAAGTCGGCCTGTCGCCCGGCTTCGGCCGGATAACCAGATGTACGCGCGCCAGCGGCGACTCGCCCATCTGCACCGAGGAATCGACGCGCTCGCCATGGAAGGCGCGCTTGAGCAGCGCTTCGATGCGCTCGCGCACGTCGGTGTTGAAGCGTTCGCGCGGCACGAACACGAGACAGGAAAAGAAGCGCCCGTACTTGTCGCGGCGCACGAACAGGCGCGAGCGCGCGCGGCCTTGCAGATGCATGATGCCGCTCGCGGTGTCGAACAGCTCGTTTTCGCTCGACTGGAACAACTCTTCGCGCGGCAGCGTTTCGAGGACATTGCGCAGGGTCTTGCCCGAATGCGAATCGCGCTTGTAACCCGAACGCTCCATCACCGCATCGTATTTCCGCCGCACCATGGGAATCTCCCACGGCCGGCGCGCGTACGCGCCCGAGGCGTACAGGCCGAGGAAACGATGTTCCGCGGTCGGCATGCCCTTGCCGTCGAACTCGAGCACGCCGATGTAATCCATGTAGCCGCCACGATGCACGGTCGAGCGCGCGTTGGTCTTGGTCAGGATCACCGCGTCGCCCGTACCCGACTTGCGCAGTTCGTGCGAAACCAGGGTCTTCAGCGAACGCGGCGCGACCTGCTTCTCACTGCCACGCAGGATGCCGAGGCCGGTCTTCGGTGAGGCCTCGAGCACTTCGTCATCGCCCTTCTTGACGACCTGGTATTCGCGGTAGCCGAGGAAGGTGAAATGATCCGTCGCCGCCCAGCGCAAAAACTCCTGCGCATCGGCCACACCGGTCGCGTCGAGCGGCAGCTTCCACTTGCCGACGTTGTCGGCCATTTCGAGCATCTTCGCCTTCATCGCGGGCCAGTCGGCCACGGCGGCGGCGACATCGTGCAACGCGAGCACCATCGCCTTCTGCAGGCGCTCCATCTCGGCCAGCTCGCTCAGGCGATCGACTTCGAGATACATCACTGACTCGGGCTTGCCCTTGCTCGAATCGTCGGTCGCGAGACTGAGCAGGTTGCCGCCCGGATCGCGCGCGATGAAGTAGACCGGATGGATCAGGCCGTGCAGCGACAGGCCTTGCTCGTGCGCGGCGATGCCAATCGAATCGACCAGGAACGGCATGTCGTTCGTCGCGATCTCCACGACCGTGTAGTTCGATTCCCAGCCGTCATTCTCGAGACTCGGGTTGAACACGCGCACGCTCGGTGCATTGGCGGCGCGCACGCGAATGAAATCCATCAATCCACGCAGCAACGCGGCCCAGGTCTTTGCGTCGCGCACGGCGACATCGTCTTCGGCAACGCGGCTGAAGAACTGATTGACGAAAGTGCGCGCCTGCTGGACTTGCGCCGCTGAGGACAGGTGCGGCTGCAGCTCAATGAAAATGGCGTCGATCGTGGCGTCGGCCGGTGCGAGTTTCGCGTTCATGGCGGATCGGAAGTCCCTGGATATGAATGGCTCCGGCCCGATGCCGGATCGAACATGAATTATAAGCCGCTTTGATTGCAGGCGATGGAGCCACTTCGCCGTCTCTGGCGGTCGGCGAGCCTCAGCAAGCATTCACGATCATTCGGAATTTTTCGCCGCATCGCAGCATCACGGTGAATCCGCGCTTCCTGTGGAAAAAGAAGGGCGCCAAGCGGCGCCCTCCTCTGCAGACGCAACAAGGGACGAAACTATTTCGATGCCGGTGCAGCGACCGCGGTCTTGCTGTCTGCCTTGGCGAAATCTCCAGCCTGCGACCAGACCACGTCCGCGGGCTTGATCCACTTCCTGATCACCGCGTTGACCTGCTCGATGCTCAGGTCGGCGACGGCCTTGTGCAGCGTGGAGTAATAGTCGAACTTGCGATCAATGTGCTGCGAACTGTTGAGCAGCCAGGCCTCGAATCCGTCGCTGGCCCATGAGCTGGTCACACTCGATGCGTAGGACTTCTTCGCGCTCGCAAGCTCGTCAGCGGTGATGCCATCGCGCACGAAGCGTTCAAGCTCTTCCTTGAAGTCGGTTTCGACCTTGGCGCGATTCTGTGGCGCGTAGATCGCGGAGAACACGATGCTGCCGGTCTTCTCGAATTCGCTGGCGGACAGACGTGCACCGGCGCCGTAGGACAATCCATCCTTGACGCGCAGGCGCGCGATCAGGCGATTGTCGAAGCCATTGCTGCCGAGCACTTCGACCGCTGCGATCAGGGCCGGATAGTCCGGATCGTTGTCCTGCAGCGGCAGCGGCAAATTGCCGACCGCAAACGCGTTGGCTTTGTCCGGCGTTTCAGCAGAGAGGCGGCTTGCCTTCGCCTGGCTCATCGGCGACGGCACGCGTGTGTAACCGGCGGTCGACCTCCAGTCGCCGAACAGCTTGGTGATTTCCTCTTTCACCTTGACCGGATCGAAATCGCCTACGACCGCGAGCTCGGCATTGTTCGCGCCGTAATAGTCCTTGTAGAACTTCTTCACGTCGTCGAGCTTGAGCGCGTTGATATCTTTGATCTGCTCCTCGATCGCCGGCGTGTAGCGCACATCGTCAACCGGATACGGGTACAGGTAGCGATTGAGCGCGCGATTCGCGATCGGCTGCGGTTCCTTCGACGCGGATTCGAGCGCCCCGATCTGCTGGTGCTTGAGCTGCTCGAATTCGTCGGCAGGAAACGAAGGCTCGCGCAGAATCTCCGTGGCGAGCTCGAGCGCATCGGCGAGGTGCTCGCGCTTGGTCTCGAACATCGCATAGCCGCTCGTCGCCCCGCCGCCGACGTTCAGATGCGTCTTCAACGCATCCGTCAAATCGGAAATCTGCGCGCGCGTATGTTTGCTCGTGCCGCGCGCGAGCATTTCGCCAGTGACGTTGCCGACGACGCGCTTGCCCTTCAGATTCGCCTCGCTGCCAAAGTGCGTCTGCAGGTTGACGTTGACGGTTTCGCCGCGTGTCTTCTTCGGCAGCAGTGCGACTTTGAGCCCGTTAGCCAGCACGAAACGCTGCGTGCGCGCGTCGATGTTCTCGGGTGTGGCCTTGAAGTCTTCGCCTGCGGCGACAGCAGCGCCACCCTTGAAGTCCTTCAGCAGCGCGGCGACATCGGCCTTGGCCGGCTCGGGCACGCGGTCGGGCTTGTCGGTCGGGATGAATTCGCCGAGCGTTCGGTTGGAAGGCTTCAGCCATACGAGAGCGGCACGATTGACCTCATCGAGCTTCAAGTTCTTCATGCGATCACGCTCGAAGAAGAGGAGACGCCAGTCGCCTTGCGAAATCGCTCCCGAGATCGCGATCGCGAAGAATTGCGGGTTTTCCATCACCTTCTCGAACTGGTTCGCTTCCTGCTGCTGCGCACGCTTCAATTCTTCGGCCGTGACCGGCTCCTTGGCGAAGCCTTCGACCGTGTCGATGAGAATCTTCTTCGCCGCGGCGAGGTCGTCGCTCGGCCTCAGATTCGCTCCCGCATAAAAATAACCCGGCTCGGCGAGGCCCGCGCTGTAGGCGTATGCGGCCTTGGCCTTGCCGGTTTCGACGAGGCGCTTGTGCAAGCGCCCGTTCGGTACGTCGCCGAGTGCGTTTGCAACCACGTCGAGTGCAGCAGCATCGGGCGCCGCAGCGGGTACGGTATGGTAGAGCGCTCCGACGAGTTGTTCGGCGCCGACGCGGCGCAGCGTCACTTCGCGCTCGCCATCCTGCACCGGATCGAGCGTCCACGATTTTTCGAGCACGCGCGTCGGCTTGGCCAGCGCAGAAAATTTTTGCGCGATCACCTCGAGCACATGCTGCGCTTCGAAATGGCCGGCGACGATCAGGGTCGCATTGTCTGGCTGGTAGTACTTGCGGTAGAACGCCTGCAGATGTGCGATGTTGACGTTCTCGACATCGGCGCGCGCACCGATCGTCGACTTGCCGTAGTTGTGCCAGTTGTAAGCCGCCGAGAGCATGCGCTGATTGAGGATGCGACCTGGATTGTTCTCCCCGTTTTCCATCTCGTTGCGCACGACGGTCATCTCGGGATCGAGATCGGCCTTGGAAATATTTGCGCTGATCATGCGTTCGGCTTCCATGCCAAGCGCCCAGTCGATCGACGCCGGGTCGGTCGGAAAAGTCTCGAAATAATTCGTGCGGTCGACGTTGGTCGAGCCGTTGAACTGCATGCCGCGCTTGGACAGTTCCTGGCCGATGTTCGTGTACGAGGTGCTGCTCTTGAACATCAGATGCTCGAGCAGATGCGCCATGCCGGTTTCGCCATAGTCCTCCATACGGCTGCCGACATGGTAGGTGACGTTGACCGTCACTGTCGGCTTGGAATTGTCCGGGAACAGAAGCACCTGCAGGCCGTTGCCGAGTCGATACTCGGTCACGCCTTCCACTTCGGTCACCTTGGTCAGGCCCTTCGGCAACGCGCTGTCAGCAAACGCGGGCGCGGCCACCGTGAACGCCAACATGGCGCAGGCGAGCAAGCCAAGAATCCGTTTCACTCTCACGATCTGCTCCTTGAGATTGCGAAGAAATTGCGACAGGCGGAAGAACCTCGATTGCGGACAGCTGCAACGGGCGTAGATCTCCGAACGATTTCAATCGCCGCAATTAATCGCAGACTCGAACGCCAGCCGCGTCAGTGGGAACTGTCCGCTGCCGAACTCGGGCAGGCTCGATTGATAGGCGAACTGCGCAGCCGAACAACTGGTCACATCAATGTCTACCGTGCCCCACGGGTTCGGCTTTGCCCCGGTCGGCGCACCGCCTGGCTGCAGCACGCCGCCGAGATTACGGTACATCGACGCGTGAATATGTCGGTCCGAAGTCAGCGTGCCGACACCGAAAATCCATGCCGGACTGCCGGTCTGATCGAACGTATCCCAGAACACCATCACATCGTTGTTGTCGTGGATGCGCTGCACGGAAACGTAGTGGCCGTTGCTGATGCCGGGCATGTAGTAGAGCCCGTTCATGCCGTTCGCGGTGACGAGACCCAGACCGCCGCCGGACTCGTATGCGCCCGCATCGCAGTTGGTCGCATTGCGCGTGACGCCACGCGCGTCGGTTGCTTCGCAATATTGCGCGACACCGAAGCGATAAGCCGGGTTGCCGTAGCCGATCTCCACAGTCGGCACCAAGCCGCCATGATTCGATGCCATAGGCAATGCAAAATCGGTGACGACCTTGTCGCCTGTATCGGCCGACAGTCCGCAAGTTGCGTCAGTCGCCACATTGCCGCCGAGAGAGGTCACCGGTACGGCGGAAATGCTGCAAACAACGCCGCCGCTTCTCACAAAAACCGAATTGGAAATGCGCAATCCAGGGTCAACGGAGTAACCAGTATTTAGATCGGAATTTCGGAAGATCAACCCGCCCCCAGCGTTGTTTGAAAACGTCGAATTGTATATTTCGGCCTTTCCCGAACTCGTTATCAGTAGCGAATCGTCGTTGTCGACGATGCTGGCGTTGCGCATTGCTAATGTGCCTGTGGAGTTGATAAGCCCCCAGTAAATGCCGGCGGTACCAGCATCAAATTTTGCTGGCTTTCTGATTCCGCGAACCGCAACACGTTCCAATATCAAACTACCGGCGTTGCATATTGCGGGTATCCCGTAGACAGACCCACCAAAGCCTTCGATGACAGCGGGACAAAAAAGAACCGGAACTGCGTTATCAGCAGCGGAGGTGATCGTGGCGTCACGTATGGTCACTGTGGCATCCGCGCCGATGCTCCCAGTCAAGAATTGAAAACTCGATCCTTGCGCATCGATGTAGATGCTCCCACTCTTTGCTTGGAAGCTACAAGCCGAATAGCTGCCGCCACGCGCAAGTAGAATCATGGAATTCGCCCGAGCGTTCGATGCTGCCGTGACGGCGTCACTCAGCCCCGCACAATCGCCGTCGGCGACCCGCACTACTCCCGCCGCAGCGGTTTGATACAGACCCAAAGCAAAACTCAGAAACAGAATAATGCGCAGCATGGCGTCCTCCTCCGTAAGTGGTTTTTAACCTTCTTGTTTTTCGGATGTCCAGCGTTGCACCGGACATCCGCCTCAAAGCTCGGCGCTAAAGACTGGCAGCACCATGAAAAAGTTCAGAAAAGACTCAGCTCAGCGCAATCCGGTCTCGTTGCGCGCGATCACCATGCGCTGGATTTCGCTCGTGCCTTCGTAGATCTCGGTGATCTTGGCATCGCGGAAATAACGCTCCAGCGGCATTTCCTTGGAATAGCCCATGCCGCCGTGCACCTGGATCGCCTGATGCGTAATCCACATCGCCGATTCCGATGCAGTGAGCTTGGCGACCGCGGCCTCGGTCGAGAATTTGCCGCCGCTCTTTTCCGCCTGCTGCTTGGCCCAGGCCGCGCGCAGCACGAGCCAATAACTCGCATCGAGCTTGCACTTCATGTCGGCGATCTTCTGCTGAATCATCTGGAAGCTGCCGATCGACTGGCCGAACGCCTTGCGGTCGCGCGCGTAGGCCAAGGTCGCCTCGTAGGCCGCGCGCGACAGGCCGACCGCCTGTGAGGCGATGCCGATACGGCCCGCATCGAGCACGCTCATCGCGACCTTGAAGCCTTCACCCGCGACGCCGATCAAGTCTTCGGCCGGCACGCGGTAGTCGGTGAACTCGATTTCGCAGGTCGCCGAAGCGCGGATGCCGAGCTTGGGTTCGGTCTTGCCGCGATGGAAACCGGGGCGCTCGGTGTCGATCATCAGCGCGCTGATGCCCTTCGCGCCCTTAGCCGGATCGGTCATCGCGAACAGCAGAATGTACTTGGCGAACGGGCCCGAGGTAATCCAGCTCTTCTTGCCGTTGACGATGAAACTGCCGTCAGCCTGCTTGACCGCGCGCAGCTTCATCGCAGTCGCATCGGAACCGGACTGCGGCTCGGTCAGCGCGAACGCGCCGATCGCCTTGCCCGAGGCAATCGGCTCGACGTATTTGAGCTTCTGCTCGTGCGTGCCGAACTTGAGCAGGCCGTTGCAGTACAGGGTGTTGTTGACCGACATGATCGTCGATGTTGCGCAATCGGCCGCGGCGATTTCGATCATCGCGAGTACGTAGGAGATCGAATCCATGCCCGCACCGCCGTACTCGACCGGCACTTCGATGCCCATCAGGCCCAGCGTGCCCATTTCGCGGATGTTGTCGAGCGGGAACTCGCCCTTTGCATCGAACTCGGCGGCGACCGGGGCGATGCGCTTCTGCGCGAAGTCGCGCGCGATGGCCTGGATGGAAAGCTGGTCTTCGGTGAAGTTGAAATCCATAACGGCTCCCAATTGATGTTTTTCTTGCGGGCACAGCAGAACGGTTATTTTACCGCTTCGCCCTACCGCTTCGTGTAATCCGAGAAATCGCAGGGCCTGCCGTGCAGGCGTTGATTGAGCATCCAGCCGAGCAGGCCCGGCGTCGCATAGGCGCGATGCCAGATCACATGCTGCTCCTCCGGATACTCGGTATAGATCGGCCGCGCGCCTAGCGCGCGTAGCGCGCGCACGACCGCGCGCGAGCCGACCATTGCCCCGCCGTAGCCGGTCTCGACGTCGGTGTCGTTGTCCTTGCCGCCGTGGAAAATCCATTGCGGTACCGATGTGATCGGTGCGAGGCCCGAGGTTTCGGTCATGCCCGACATCGGCACGCCAGCGGCGAAACAGGCGGGCCAGGCCTTGAGCGCGTCCCACACTCCCGTTCCGCCGTCGGAGATGCCGGTAAGGATCACGCGACGCCTGTCGATCGGAAAGCGCGCGAACGCATCGCGCACGACGGACGCAATGCGCGCCGCCGGCCAATAGGCATCGGTTGTTTCCGGCGCGATGTAGACGAACGGAACATCCGCCGAGATCGCCTGGTCGATCAACTGCATCGAGCCGTTGCCATAGCCGCCGAGCTGCGATTCGTTGTCGGTGCCGTCCTGCCAGTCGCCGTGCAGGAAAATTACCAGCGGCAGCAGCTCGTTGTTTTGGCGTCCGGGGGTGACGATGGCGCGGTACGGCACGTGCAGCGTGTCTTCGGTCCAGTACTTGCCGAGCGCGCTTGCTTCCACGGCAAAGCACGGCGCGCTCACCAACAAGATCAGCGCGATCAAAAACAGCTTGGCGAGGAATTTCATTGCATCCATTTCGTTCATTGCTTTTCGCATGAGCAACCGCCGCGTCCGCAAACATTGACGCTGCAGTCACACAAGTATAATCTTCGCATATATCTTTCAATCAAGATGAAAGGATAAATGGATCTCTCCTCGACCTCGGCCCTGTTGCGCCTGCTCTCCGACCCGACCCGGGTGCGGTTGCTTGCGCTGCTCGAACGCGAGGAGCTGACCGTGGCCGAGCTCTCCGATGTGCTGCGACTCGCCCAGCCGCGCGTCTCGACGCACCTGGCCAAGCTGAAGGAGGCCGACCTCGTGCGCGATCGCCGTGCGGGCGTGTCGGCCTATTATCGCTACAACTCCGAGCTCGACGCGAAATCGTCGGCTTTCCTGCAGGCGCTGCGCGAAACGATCGACGACGCTGTGCTCCGGAACGATGCGCAACGCCTGCCGACCGTACTCGCCGAACGCGCGCGCGCCGAAGGCTGGGCCGATACCGTCGCCGGCGACATGGAACGCCACTATTCGCCGGGGCGCACCTGGGAAGCGCTGGCGCGCGCGCTGGCCGGACTGATCGATCCGGGCGACGTGCTCGACGTCGCCTCGGGCGATGGCGCGCTGGCCGAGCTGCTCGCACCGCACGCGCACAGCATCGTCTGCGTCGATTCGAGCGAACGCGTGGTCAACGCGGCGCGCGCGCGACTCAAGGCATTTGCCAACGTCGAAGTCACGCTCGGCGACATGCACGCCCTTGACCTCGGCGTGCGGCGCTTCGACCTTGTCTTGTCGATGCACGCCCTCACCTACAGCGAAGCCCCGGTGCGAGCAATCGCGGAGGCCGCGCGCGTGCTCAAACCCAGCGGCCGCTTGCTCGTGACCACGCTGGCCAAACATGCGCATCGCACCGCGGTCGCGCCGTTCGACCACCGCAACCTCGGCTTCAAGGATGCCGACCTGCGCGACTTCGCGCACAGGGCCGGCCTCAAGGTGCTCAGCTGCACGCGCCTGACGCGCGAGCGCCGGCCGCCGCATTTCGAAGTGCTCTCGCTGTTGGCGCGGAAGGTTTGACGAGAATTTTTTTAACGCGGATCAAGGCGGATTAGATACGGATGAAAATCTGATAGAGCAGAGTTGTTTATTTCAGATGGATTGAATCCGCTCTTATCCGTTCTGATCAGATTTTATCCGCGTTAGACGCTTTTCCCTGAGGACGCCCATATGAACAACAACCTGCCCTGGCTCAATCCGGAGCGCACGCAGCAACTACTCGACGCACTGGCCAAACGCATCCTCGTCATCGACGGTGCGATGGGCACGATGCTGCAGTCATACAAGCTCGAAGAGGACGGCTACCGCGGCCAGCGCTTCGCCGAAGGCAAGGACGCGCACGGCCAGCACGAGCATCACGGCCCTGGCTGCGATCTCAAGGGCAACAACGACCTGCTCTCATTGACCCAGCCCGAGATCATCAAGGCCGTGCACATGGCCTATCTCGATGCGGGCGCGGACCTGATCGAGACGAACACGTTCAACTCGACCACGATCAGCCAGGCCGACTATCACCTCGAACACCTCGCCTACGAGCTCAACCGTGAAGGCACGCGCCTCGCACGCGAGTGCTGCGACGCAGCCGAGGCGAAGACTCCCGATCAACCGCGCTTCGTCATCGGCGTGCTCGGGCCGACCAGCCGCACTGCTTCGATCTCGCCCGACGTGAACAATCCCGGTTTCCGCAACGTGACGTTCGAAGAACTCGACATGGCCTATCGCGATGCCACGCGCGGGCTGCTCGACGGCGGCGCCGACGTAGTCATGGTCGAGACGATTTTCGACACGCTCAACGCCAAGGCCGCGCTGTATGCGATCGGCCAGGAATTCGCGCGCCGCGGCGCGCGCGTGCCAATCATGATCTCGGGCACGATCACCGACATGTCCGGCCGCACGCTGTCGGGTCAGACCGCCGAGGCGTTCTATTACTCGCTGCGCCACTCGCAACCACTGTCGATCGGCCTCAACTGTGCACTCGGTGCGAGCGAACTGCGTGCCTATGTCGACGCGCTGGCGCAGGTCTCCGAGTGCTACGTCTCGACGCACCCAAACGCAGGCCTGCCGAACGCTTTTGCCGAATACGACGAAACGCCCGAGCAGATGGCGACGACGGTCGGCGAATTCGCGACCAGCGGCCTTGTCAATCTCGTCGGCGGCTGCTGCGGCACGAGTCCGGCGCATATCCGCGCAATCGCGCAGGCGGTACGCGGCGTCGCGCCGCGGGCGCTGCCGAAGATTGAATCGCAGGCCGCATGAAATCCCTGCTCGTCGTTTCCGCAAAAAACGGAATGACGCCAAAAGAAGAAAGCACGAAAACATGACCGAACTCCCCCGCCACACCCGCCTTTCCGGTCTCGAGCCGTTTGTCATCACGCCGGACCTGCTCTTCGTCAACGTCGGCGAACGTACCAACGTCACCGGCTCGGCCGCGTTCAAGAAACTGATCAAGGAAGACCGCTACGACGAAGCCGTCGAAGTCGCGCGCCAGCAGGTCGAGAACGGTGCGCAGATCATCGACGTCAACATGGACGAGGGCCTGATCGACTCCGAAATGGCGATGGCGAAGTTCCTCAACCTGATCGCCGCCGAGCCAGATATCGCGCGC
>Ga0207712_10000645_pt1 | contig 27285 bp, 24 predicted proteins | sample KBSS44metaG_FD_184402 | JGI IMG/M metagenome (GOLD analysis project Ga0207712, IMG submission 184402) | Switchgrass rhizosphere microbial communities from Kellogg Biological Station, Michigan, USA - KBS S4-4 metaG (SPAdes) (version 2) | ecosystem: Host-associated > Plants > Roots > Rhizosphere...
TCAAACGGGGGTCGGCCTTTGCTCGGCGTTCGACCGCATTTAATTATTCAGAGGGGAATGGCGCTCTATGGGCTGGCTAGGTGTGCACGTCTAAGCCGTAAGACTCAAATCAGATAAAGGCCATAAACGTCTTTTGCGGTATTGCTCAATAGACAGAACACCCTTTGAAGGGAGGGCCAGCTCTTATCTACCTGCTTGTAACTGGGCGGTTTTCGGATTGACCTTAGGCAAGGCTCGGTCGGGCGCAAGCAAACTTGTCTACCAACTTTGGAACGGGCGCACCTTACACCCGTGGGGCTTGTACTGTCAACAAAAATAGTGCGCACAAATAGTGCGTATGGTTGTGTAAAAACAGTCGGCGGCAAATGACTGAGGGCCATCCAAGCAAGTGGCCTTTCCTCAGTGTTTCCTTTGTTGCGGCACAGCTATACCTGGACCGCTTACACTGATCTGATGCGCCTGCTCCGCCTTGAACAACCACGCATCGTGCCACTAGCCAGACGATCACTTTAGTCTTGCTGCGGAAGCGAGTATCTTGGCATGCGATATGGCGAGTGTGCCGGGATGCTTCCGGGGTTCTTACCGCTGGTATTCAACTGAATCGTTCGCAGGAAACATGGACTCCATACAAAGGGAGAGAACGGCCTTCTATGCAAAGAGAAGAACTGCCAACAGTGGCTGTTGGGTAACTGGCAGTCCTACCGCGATCAACTTGCTTTTGACACCAACGAAAGAGATGTTCAGTTCCTTACAGCAGTTGACATCAGTCTCAATGCAAACCGCACGACTGCGGGTTACGTTTAAGTCTGAATAGATCAGCTCGTGGATCTTTCTGTAGCACGCTTCCGATTGCTGCTTTATTGAAGGCAACTCGGGCATCCGCCTGCACATTGCTGTATGCAGGAGGTATAACGCTGGCAGCAGATAAAATCAGGCGCATCGCATTGCTGGAAGCCCTCCAGGCATTTCTTACAGCAAGTCGAATTTGGGCTAGTCGCAGAAGCGAGTAATGATGTCAGACATATTACCAATGCAGCTATCGCTAGTAGTCGATAACGCAGTGATCTCCATCCCCTCGACTTTGTCATCGTGCGTAACCCTCCTTTGTCTCTTCTATGCTAGAGCCGTGTATATATCACTATGGGTTTGCCTTCACAAATCCTTTTTCTTGGCGGTTTTTGCCGGCATGTTTCAGCTTTCGTAACGTACTGTACATAGGTGGAGATGTTCTGTAACGGTCTCGCCGCGGAGCCATCGTGACTCGCTACGACGTGTCACACTTCTCGATGTAGGCAGTGGGAAAAATTACGGATAAATTTTCGCAAACGGCGAAAAATTCCCCGGACTGCCAGGAAAGTCATGTTGCTAACGAGTGGCTTGGGCCAGGAAAGGGAAAAGGTAACAGGTTTGGCACAAATCGCGACACAAATGACTAAGGTTACTCAAGCGAGTGACCCTTCTAGTTCGCTAAACAATTAATGCGCTCGCCACAAGTGGACACTCTTCGCAACTTTTTGCACCGCCTCTGAATTCCTCTGAAGCCAGGCAACTCGGCGTTATTGGAATTCCAACAAGCCCTGCCGCCCCTCCGATATTCTCCAGTTAGTCGCCCGAGCGTCGGCCCAATAGAGTGGGTCTGTTCTTCCCGGGCACGCCGCCGTTTCTTCTCTGGGCCGTGGTCCAAACATGATTCAGCGTGAAGCACGCCTAGCGCTGCTTTCTCACGTTGAAACACCTCGCTTGCTCGCGCTTGAAGCTAAACCGTCCCGGGAGGCCGTGTGCTCTTGAGTGGGCATGGCTGTTGCAGCCGTGGTTGGCCAAACTCGCCAGGGCAGGCAAAAGAAGTTTTGGGCGGCTAAGGTAAATACACCCCACTCTGGCACGTTCTTTTACGCACTTGAAAATCTTTCTTCAATTGTAATGACCGTCAGGTTCGAGATTGGTTGCGAAGCATGTGGCCTAAGGCGGTCGGTCCACAATCCTATAGCGCCAACGTAATGCGAACCCCCCAGGAGGAAAAGATGAAAACAGAACATCACAACCACCGAAGCAGAAAGCATTTCTTTCAGCTCGCCTTGGCAGCTCAGGTGCTGCTAGTGATGACGGTCGGGGCCCAGGCCCAAGAGGGCACGGGTGTTATTGGACCGCCAATCCCAGCTAATTGTGCCCGCCTGATCAAGGCCGACGTCGTCGCGCTCGATCAGGCGATAGTCTACAACCGTCTGGGGACGATTAACCCTAATGGCATGATCTACGCGCTCAAGCGCGATATCGTCGCGATCGATCCGCTTAAGGGACTTTCGGCGGGCAACGTGAGGTTGCGCGCCGACAAACGACCGCGGCCACTCGTCCTGCGCATGAACATCGGCGATTGTTTGAAAATCAACTTTACGAATCTACTTTCAAAAGAGCCAAGGTCGTCTAAAGACCCACCCAGTGATGACCAGCCCTCGACGCGCTCGGCTGGTGTACACGTGATTGGCATGGAGTTAGTTGGCGACATTACGTCCGATGGATCAAACGTCGGGACCAACAAGCCGAGTTTGGTACCCCCGGACGGCTTCAGGTCATATACCTTCACCGCCACACGTGAGGGGAACAACCTGATGTACAGCACCGCCACTACGACTGGCGGCGAGGGCGATGGCGGAACGCTAGCCGAGGGCTTGTTTGGCAGCGTTAACGTCGAACCGAAAGGCGCCGAGTGGTACCGCTCGCAAGTTACCGCGGTTGAGATGGCGAAGGCGACAATCGGCACCGCGGGGGAAACGGCGACGACGACAATCGGCGCCGACGTTAAACCCGGCGGGCAACCGCTCATCGATTACGACAAGTTCAAGATGCTGGATGCCGAAAACAACATCATATTCTCGGACTTGAATGCCATCATCACTGGTCCTGGCAAGGGACGGTTTCCGAAAGAAACCTACAGGCCCAACGCCACCGAACCCGATCGCAACCAGCCGTTCCGTGAGTTTACGGTTATCTACCACGACGAAATTCAGACGGTTCAGGCTTTCCCCCAGTTCCGAGAAGGACCCCTCGTGCATACACTGCACAGCGTTCAGGATAAATTTGCGATCAACTATGGCACTGCCGGTGTCGGTGCCGAGATTCTGGCTAACCGGCTCGGCGTAGGGCCGATGTTCGATTGCACCGAGTGCAAGTTCGAGGAGTTCTTCCTTTCCTCGTGGGCGATTGGCGATCCGGCGCAGATAGTGGACATACCGGCCAACACCGTCGACAAATATGGCAAGTTAATCACAGGGCCCAAGGCCACTAAGGTTTTCTATCCTGACGATCCCTCCAACGTTCATCACAGTTATATCGGCGACCACGTGAAGATGCGGGTCGTGCATGCCGGACCGAAAGAGCATCACATTCATCACCTGCATGCGCACCAGTGGCTGCAAACACCTGACGACGACAACTCGACTTACCTCGACAGTCAGGCGCTTGGACCAGGCTTCGCGTTTACTACCGAGATAACTCACGGCGGTTCCGGCAATACAAACCAGACTGTGGGCGATTCAATTTTTCACTGCCACTTCTATCCACACTTTGCGGAAGGCATGTGGGAACTGTGGCGCTCGCACGACGTTTTTGAGATGGGAACAGAGCTCAACGACGACGGCATTCCAGTTGACAGAGCGCGCGCCTTACCCGACGGCGAAATCAAAGCAGGCACGCCCACACCCGCGTTACTGCCGCTGCCGACTATAGCGATGGCGCCGATGCCCACGGATACCGTGCCCGGCTATCCGTTCTTCAATCCGGCGTTGGCCGGTCACCGCCCACCGAAACCACCGCTCGACACGATCGATGACGGCGGCCTGTCCCGTCACATCATCACGGGAGGAACTTTTACTCACGTGGAAAGCCCTCTCGATTTCAGCAAAAAGCTGATTACGGCCAAAGCGCAGGAGATTCCCGAAGACGGAACTAAGCCTGAAATTTACGCCATGGAATATCATGAGAAACGTCGGCATCCGAGCTTTACGCCGGAAGGAAACGCAGCCGATTTCATTCTTAATGGACTTCCGCGGCAGAAGGGGGCCCCCTTTGCCGATCCGTGTATCGACCCCGACGGCAATGCCGTAGGCGTCCCGCGCATCTACAAGGCGGCGGCGTTTCAGCTAGACATCAAACTGAATAAGGCGGGCTGGCACTTCGGGCAGTCGCGCATTCTATCGCTGTGGGAAGATGTGGAAGCGACCCAGACTGAGCAAAGGCCACCGGAACCGTTCTTCTTCCGCGCGAGCACAAACGATTGCATCACCTTCCACCATACCAACCTGGTGCCCGGAAATTACGAGCAGGATGATTTTCAAGTGCGTACGCCGACCGATATTATCGGCCAGCACATTCACCTCGTGAAGTTCGACGTCACTTCGTCCGACGGCTCAGGTAACGGCTTCAACTATGAAGACGGAACTTTTAGTCCCGAGGAGGTGATCGAGCGCATCCACGCTATTCGCTTGGCGAACGGATGTAGAGGCATTGATGAAGGTGACTTTCGTGACCGAACCTTCATCTGTCCCGTGGCCAGAGCGCACCCGTTCTTCAAAACCGTTAAGGGCGCGCAGACAACCGTGCAGCGGTGGTATGCCGACCCGACTCTCAACAATAACGGCAAAGACCGCACGCTCCGGACCGTGTTTACCCACGACCACTTTGGACCCTCGACGCACCAGCAGGCTGGTCTGTACGCCGGCCTGGTAATTGAGCCACTGGCTTCGACCTGGATTGATCCGGAGACTGGCATCCAGTTGGGAACGCGCCAGGATTCGGATGGCGGACCGACGAACTGGCAGGCGATTATCGTTGAGAAGGATCCATCGTTGAGTCACCGCGAGTTCCTCTTTGAGTTCGCTGATTTCCAACTGGCCTACGATGGCAAAACCCCAATCAACCCGCCGGAATGTCCGGAGGGCGTTACCGCGCCGTGTCCGGAAGCCATTTCGGCTATGGATGCAGGCACGATGAGCGTCAACTATCGCAACGAACCCGTTGCATTGCGAATTCGTAATCCGGAAACTAACACCCAGGCTAACGGCGCTGCTGGTGACTTATCCAAGGTTTACAAATCAAACATTAACCGTGCTGATGATCGCTTCAACAGCCAGCCCAATTTCTATCCGCGGCCGTTGACGCGCGGGGTAAGACCGGGCGACCCGTTTACGCCGCTTCTGAGAGCTTACGAAAATGACAAGGTTCAGATTCGCATACTCGTGGGCGCGCATGAAGAAACGCACAACATGACCATCAACGGGCATAAGTGGCTACACCAACCGGGCACGCCCTTTGACCCGCTCGTTATCAACAACTCTGGCTACAGAAACTCGCAGATGGCCGGTATCTCTGAGCACTTCGAAATGCTTACCGGCAAAGAATCGATCATGGGTAATCGGCCCTTTATCGATTACCTGTACCAGAACAGCGCCGCAGTCGACGGACAGTGGAACGGTGTTTGGGGAATTCTCAGGGTCTACAACGGTCGACACCAAAAAGAGGACTTCCTGGTCGCAGTTCCCAACAACCTGGAAGGTGCAGCACCGTTGGCGACTAACGACGACGCCTTTGCAACGAATCCAACCTTCAAGACGGGTGCGACAGACTACCTGGACGAGACTGATCCCTCCGTCTCGCTGGATACCGTGCCTACGACGGATACTTCGCTTATGTCAACAAGCATGATCAGCCGGACACTGGTTGACTCGGAACCCATCGTGACATCGCTGGCTACTGACTTCGCGACGGGGAAGAGCCTTCCGACCGGCATCTGTCCGACCAATGCTACGCCCCGAAATATCAGCGTGACCGCGGTGGATGCGTCTGCGCTTACGCTTGAAGCCGTTAATATGGACCGCACCCTGGTTTACAACAAACGACCAGGCACCGGCGGAGCACTCAACGATCCGACGGCCATCATGTACTTTCGCAGCGAAGACATTGACGGTAACGGCAAGGTCAAGAAGGGAGTACCGGTTGAGCCACTGGTTGTACGAGCCACGGCCGGAGAATGTATCAACTTCAAGCTGATCAACAATCTGCCAAGAGTTTTGTTGGATCTGCCCGGCGCCAACTTCATGCCGAAGATAGTCGAGGACTTCAACGCTAACGAGGTTCGACCTTCGAGACAGGTTGGTTTGCACCCGCAACTGGTTGCCTACAATGTGCTGAACAGCGATGGGAAGAACGTTGGCTTCAATCCGAACCAAACGGTTGGACCAGGCGGCGTCGTCAGGTACCAGTGGTACGCCGGTGATGTGGTTATCAACGGTAACCAGCGGATAGCCACGCCTATCGAATTCGGTGCGACCAACTTGATTTCATCCGATCCGATCAAGCACAGCAATAAGGGCGCGATTGGTTCGCTGATCATCGAGCCGCAGGGGGCCACGTGGCTCGAAGACCCAGACTCGCGAGCGCAGGCGACTGTGTTCAAGTCTGATGGCAGTTCGTTCCGTGAGTTCGTGGTTCAATTGCAGACCGACATCAACATGAGGTTCGCGGACGGCAGCCCCGTACCGAATCTCGGCGGTCCAATAGGCGCGGAGGACGCGGAAGATTCGGCCCAGAAAGCAATTAACTATCGCACTGAGCCGTTGTGGAAACGCATGGGTTATGCGCCGGAAACCCCGTTCGAAAAAACGCGCGAACTTGACTTCACCAACGTGTTGACAAACTTGCAGGTAGGTGGCGATCCGGAGACCCCGGTATTCACTGCCAAAGTTGGCGACCAGGTCCGGTTCCGCGTCTTGACTGCCAATGGGCACATGCGCAATGCGGTGTTCAACGTGCACGGGCACTTCTGGCAGGAAGAGCCTTACCAGAACTTCTCGAAGGAAATTGGCGACAATCCTGTCTCAGAGTATAAGGGCGCCCAGTACGGGGTCGGGGCTACTTCGCACTATAACTTGATTCCTGTTAATGGTGCTGGTGGCGCTAATCGCGTTGGCGGTGACTATCTGTACCGAGACCAAATGTCGCTTAAGTTCGACGGCGGACTCTGGGGCATCTTCCGCGTCAAAGAGTAAATCATTCTGATTACTTAATTCACAAAAGGAAACTTCATGAAGAGTGCAGCTTGCCGCAGGCAGGCTGCACTCTTTGCTTCTGATTTACTTCTCTGCAAAACGCGAACAACGCAACCTGGAAGGAGCTACTAGACCGCGAAGCATTCGCGGGTTACGTCACAAATCACATCAAAAACTTGAGGCCACCTTCGCAAGTGGCCTCGACTGAACTCTTAAAACCGAAAACGTACTCCACCCTGAACTGTTGAGTAATACACGTTGGAGCCCGAACTTACGATGTGTAAGTTGTACGAACCTTGTATGCCGAAATGTGGCGTCGCCTCGTATAAAACACCGCCGCCAACATTGCCGCCGAAATGCGCTGTCGCAGCGTCAGTCACATAAACTCCGACTCCGCCATTGACGAACGGACGAACCTTGCTCGACTCATCGACGAAATAGAACTTCCCATTAGCTGACACTTGATAAAGGTTGGTATGGTCGCCAAAGAAGCCGGGAAACTGTTTAAACTGGTGAAATCCCAAAATCCCTTCCACTGAGAACTGCGACGTGATCATGTATTCCAGTCCTCCGTTGAAACTGAACCCAGGGTCAGCGAAAGTAGAAAAGTCACCGTGTGGCACAGTGACGCCGACATTACCGAACACTGCAAAGTTGCTTAAATCCGAAACAGCCTGACTGGAAGAATTCGTAGCGCTGGCCGTCGCGAAGACTTCGGCCGGACTTTCTTCGCCTTCGCTGGTCTTGGCGATCTTAGCGAGATCCAGAGTCGGTCGCCGCCGATCCTTTTCCTTACCTTGTTTATCGGTCCGCTCCTTCGAGCGATCGGTTACCTGGGCCCGTCCGGTACCCGCAAGAATGGAAATGAAGAGCACCAACAGAAAAATGTGAATCTTCGAGCGCCGGGTATAGATTTCGAGTCTTAGTTGCGTGAGTTTACGGTGGTTCATGATATGTCCTCCAGAGGTTGAGTAATGGCCGGGGGATGAGCCAGGGGCGAGGTTCATATTCAAGTTTTCAGCGCAACTTATAATACACAGATTTTTATTTAACGCTGGGAGGAGTGGCTCAAATTACCAAAAGATTACAGATGAATCTCTTCTGGCTTTGCGGCTCATTTTACTTTGAAGATTGACGGCGCGACGACTGTTCGTGATTCGGGGCTGTAGTAGTCGTGGACGCGGCGCTCTTTGCTTGCAAGCCGAAGCGCGGACGAAATTTGAAGTCGAACTTGACGCCCACCGGTGCAGGGGCCAGATGTATCGAGTCAGACTCCAGTTGGAACTCGTTATTGCTGTCTCTAACGAACTCCGATCGACGTCAGCGCCAGTTGGCAATGTGGTTTCGAGGCCGTTTCAGTTCAAAAAACCTGAGGCCACCTCTGCCGGTGGCCTCAGGTTTGAATCAAGAAATTCGTGGCTCCCCACAGTGGACATCTTCGCAACTTTTTGTGGACCACCACCACAGAAGTGCTCAGTTTCTTCCAGCAGATGCGAGAAGCGCCCTAAATCTGCCAGTCCCCCGAGTCCTCACGTAGCGCGCGCATCTCTCCCACTAGACATTAATTCACGCGATGGCCCAACCGTAGATCGCGATTATCGAGCAGGATGTTTTCGACGGGTATTCCCGCCATCTTTGGGTAACCAAACAACACCGAGACACGTAGATCGTCTTCGTCGCTCTCGTACGCGAGAATCTCCGCGCCGGTCTTTGCGCCAACGAAAACGGCGAGCTGATCGGGAGTCATTCCTAACCGCTCGGTGACAGATTTAATATCGGATTCTGCTCCATTCGTCTGGGAAAGTAATCACTGTACCCTCTGGATATGATTTAGGTCGCCTCTTTTTTCCGTCAGCCTTATATTCGCCCACTTTGATTCGGTCGGATTCAGGAACGAACATGCCTTCGTACTCCTGAAACGCAGTCCGCATATGCTTACCAAGAAAGCTCGTCTTATCTTCCACGAACTGCTGAACTTGCTCGGCTAAGACAGTCCGGCCCTTGAACTGCTCGTACACAAGAGGCCACAGTAGTTCAGTTTGGTCTTCCAGATCGAATAAGACTGTCTGGTCCGAAGTCTTGTCGGAAAACTTGAATTGGCCCTCTGGGTCTATAGACCACATAGCCTCCTTCATTTTCAGATGACCAATACGATTGTTAGTCGCAAAGAATAGAAAGTACACAGTCCTTCCCCGATCATCGATCATTTCAAAATATCTAACAAATTCTGCGGCTTTAAGTAGCTGACGTTGGTATAGATCTCGAAGTGCGTCGACTCCATTTACCTGAAAACACTCTTGTGTACCAAAGATCTCTGGCATATGTTGGCGGATTTTTGGGTCACGATGGGTGAGAAACCGGTTCACAGAATCAACCATAAAAGTGATGAAGGTTTCACACTTCGGCTTTTGGAGCACGCGATGCACTAGAGTGTATGGTAAGCCAGCAAAACCGAACGGGTCGATAAATACGAAACTTGGTGCGATACGTCCTTTCTTCTGATCTATAAAATCAAGTGCCTCTGTCAAACTCTGCTGGAATTGCTCATTTCGAGCTTTGACTTCAAAGTTTGCTGGTATGCTTAATTGTGAGAGCTCGGATTTAAGGTGTTCAATTCTATCTGCACGTTCGTCGGTAAAAAGAAACGTTACCTTTTCAAGCTCTGAGGCAACCGGTGTGGCCACTGACAACGCAACTAAAGGAGAACCAGGTTCACCTTTTTTGTAGCGACCTGGACCACAGAATCCATCGATATAATTCAGGCGAGGTTCGTTACTTTGCGCCATGATTCTGAACCAAGGTTGGAGGTATAGCTTCAGAATTTGGTGCTTTGCGGCCGTGTGAGGCTCTAACTCCCAAATTGTGTCTGTCGGAACTGCCATCGTATAGAGGGTTAAGCTAAGCAGGTTGCGGCAAAAAAGGATACTGTAGCCATGTGCGACCTTCCAGAGAATTTCCGCCGGATTTTGGTCTAAGTCCACCCCACTGCTTAAAGAAAAACGGCACACCAGCTTCAATACACTGATCACGTATTTCTTGAACCCATTCCAATCGCATAGCCCGACTGTTGGGCCCACTCTCTCCGCCAACAATCACCCAGTGGATATCTTTAAGGTTAACTGGGCCAAGACTTTCTAAGAGGGGTTCTATGGAGAGGAAGCGAATAGACGCTCGTGTTTCTCTGATGTGGTCAAGCCTGACAAGCGCAGCCCTGTCCTCTATCGAAGTGCCCAACCATATATGTTGAGGTGCCACACTATTGTAGAATCGGTCGTTGATAAAATTACGCAGACGGCTACTTCTCTTCGTTAGCACCTGGAACGTGTGCCAGTTCGCCTGCTCCATTACATCAAAGACTGCCGCAATAAATTCCTGCGGCACATCCTTATTGAACAGGTCGCTCATCGAATTCACAAATACCAACTTTGAGCGCTTCCACTCCAGAGGTTTATTGAGGCGGGTGTACCAAAGACGCAATTCAAATCCCTGCTCGTAGGGGTGTCCGGGTACTCCTCGAAAACGCTCCGCGAAACGCTCGGCGTAACAATTGTCGCAACCTGGGCTAACCTTAGAGCAGCCAGTCACCGGATTCCAGGTGGCATCGGTCCATTCAATTGGTGTGCTTTCAGACATTTGCTCTCCTCCTCCGCACCTTCAGTGAAGAGATGTCCAAATCGGTACTCTAAGTAATCTTAACATGTGACGCTTTGCCGGAATGACAATGGCAGAGAAAGGGTTGCCGGAACAAACCATCATGGCCCAAGTAGGTCATGTTTCACCACAGATCCTAAAGACTTATAGCTATCAGACGCCAAGCTCTCAATCTCGCAAGCGCGGCCCTTGAGCCTTCGTTCCTACCAACGTCAACTACAACGGCAGACGCAGAACCGGTCAATTAAACCGTTTGGCACAAAAAGGGTACAAACGAGTACGGCCGCTATCATCGGGGGGCCTCTTACTTTAATTTTGTAGAACTTTTTGCTCCCCACACTGGACAATCTTCGCAACTTTCTCTTGAGGCCAACCGCAGAAATGCCCGATTTCTTCGAAATCTTGTGGGCGCAGTAGCTTGGCACACAAGGCACAAGAGCTTCAAAAACACGTGCAAAAGCCCACAGCGGACAATCTTCGCAACTTGTTTTTTGAAGCCAACGTGCTGGTTATCGGCCGTGCCGCCGATAACATAGAGCCTCGTGTTCACTCGCTGACCTGTATGCGATTCAAAACGTTGAATGCTTCAACCGAAATGCGTTCGGTCCTAGACTCGCGAGGGGTCTTCACATCGATTCCGGCCTGGCGTTTTGCGAGCGGTCTGACGCCGAAAGAGCGAGGAAACACATGAACGCCAGTAGCGCCGCGTACAACCTCCAATGAATTCTATTCATCATTGGTCCTCCCTGTGCGATATACGACCCTGTAACTCGGACTACATTAAATTATCCCGCTACTGCAAATAATGGGTCACTTCCGGGAAGTGCGTATTGAATGAAAGTTGTGGTTCGATCGTTCGAATGGCCGCGACTGACAAAATCCGAAGTTCGTGTGACGCCGAACGTCAGAGTTGAGCGAGCGGCGCGATTTCATTCGGCCTTCGCCGCACTAGGCTTGATGCTAAACCCGCTCCCGCGGCTCCGGTCCAACGACGTGTTATGCGGCTGGACGAATAAGCCAAAGCGCGACCAAAGCTGTAAGGGCCAACAACGTGGTCGCACAGATACGAGACGCCGACAACAATTGGTTCCTTAACGATAGATAACGAGACCCCCAACGCCGCCAGTCATCCGGATAGAGGGGCTCGCCGTTCGGCCCGGCTACGAAGCAACCCATCTCTTCAGCGATTTGAACAAGGACCCGCGTATTTCGCGCTCGAAGGCGACAAATCTTCTGTTGCCACGACACTGAAAACACAGCTAGACCAAGAATCACGATGGTGGCCAGGACCCGTGCAACGGTGAAAGAGCTTGTGGTCAACAGTGCCTTTTGACCGGGCGCGGAGAGAAGGCCACCCAGAACGATGACGAGAATGGTGGCAGACCAAGTGAAGACTTCGTTTTCTCTACGCCTACGGAAGTCCAATTCATTTCGCTGATCTTGATACGCGTACTTGAGCGTCTCGATTCGTTCCATATGACCAGTCACTCAGTCAGTCAAACAGAGTTCAGAGAGAACTTTGTGCGCTGCATAACGTCAGAGTTCAGGGGCTCGGGCGGTGACACGCAACCCGCGCCGGACAAAGCTGGTTGAGAAAGGCGTATCCCACGCTCACCAGCGACGAATTGTTCGGCGTTACCCATCATGTGTAACTCGGTTAATAAAACGCGTCTTCGCGATTGTTTAGACTCGGTGGTTAGGCAATGTTCCGTCGACGGCAGAATGACGAAGGAGAAACGAAAGAATATGACGGGAAATCCATTTGCGAAGGCACCAACGCGAACCTACGCCAGCACCGTGTGCCCACCATCTACCAAACGACGTCCGACCGATAATCTGATATGCGCGATTCAACGATTCAAAGGACGTGTGAGTGGCCGGTTTAACCAATGAGTCTTGGCTATCCAACATGTGCTGGCGTCCCGCTTTCGTTTCTGCTCACTTTCTAGATGTAACGTATGTCGACGATCGAGGGCCGCTAGCTCCCTCTCCTCTTCCCGTCTTCGCATTTCGGCGTTGATAAGATTCTTATCCCCGACACGTAAAACTCTCTCAAAGTCGCCATCCTCTTGTTCGCGCTCCCATTCATCGTGACCGGCCTTCCAGTCCTTCCACCGCTCCCAGTCACTGATGGATACATCCGCAGGTCCGCCTCGTCGCCCTCGCCGATAATCGTGCTCAGACAATAGTGTTCCTTTGTCGCACGCAGTCGCCGAACGTCTGAGTTGACCGGGCGGCGCGTATCAACGCAACCTTCGCCGCACCACGCTTGATGCGAAACACGCTCCCGTTGTTGTGGTCCAACGACTTGTTGGGCGGCGGTAGGTGTCTCAGGTAGGTGTCTCACGAATGTCTTGCGTTAACTTACTCGTCAACTCCACGAACTCTAGTGCAAGAGACGGATCGACTTTTATCTCTTCCTCGTGAGCGATTTTGTTTCGCAGAACTCGAAGCTGACTAATCAAACTCCGGATATTCGGTGACAAATCATTTTCGACATTTTTCTGTTCAGCGGAGCTCTTCTCCTGCAATGTCTTCTCAAGCTCATGCACAGAGGCGAGGATGGCCGCTGAAGGAGAATGGCGCACTAGTTCTGTTAGATACTTGTGTTCGCTTTTCTCTGCGGGATTAAACTTCTTCGCTACTAGAGTCTCTTTAAGTAGCGCGGAGTTTTCGGCCAATCGTTCCAATTCCTGATGTAAGGAGCGGTTTTTCTGCTTATAACTATAAATAGTAAGTATTGCTGTGACAGCAGCGAGGAGGGCCCCTAGAATTGAAATTACGATTGATGTAAATTCGAAATTCATCACTTCACCTCAGCCAGCGCAACACAGCTTCCGCCGGAAACCACGGCAGTAAGAAACAGGATTAGTGACATGCGGCTAATCACACTTAAGTCTAGCGTTTGATTGTTTGCATACGTAGCGGCTACATCGGCAAAATACAGCGAAGCTAAGGCAAGAATGACCAATGAGACACCGCCAGCGATTATCTTCGGGATTTTCATGGAGGTACTACTGCCAATCAGCTCACCAATTGCCTTTGCTGAAATCCCAGCAGTCACCAGAAGTAGCTCGCCTCTACCTACCAATTGCCCGAAGGTCAACGAACCTCCATGCGTGAATAAGCGAAGTGAGTTGAAGATAATCGGAAGTAATGCGATTACCACACCGAAGAGAAACCATCGAATGAGTTTCTCAGTCATTGCACACTCCTTAGATCACGATTAGCCGCCCAACTATGTGCATCTTGATCTGGATAAAACCGGGAAGCGGTGTTAGCCCTTCGTTTCCCTTCCGCATAAAATGAGGGGCTCCATCCGCCAATCTGTTTGTTCGTGTCACTTGTGGCGTCTTGAACCACCGCCTCGCTGTCTTATCCGGTTCCGTATTAAATCGACTTTACGAAAGGACCCGCTGTCTGCTCAGCCCCCAAAAGAACGTGAGCGCCATGTACACGCCAATCAGCGGGTCGCATTCAGATTGTTGTTAGTTAGAAGTATTTTGCCAGCGACCAGCAGAGAAGCCGCGTGTACGTGGTAAGGCTCTCATGTGACCTTCCTTATGCAGTGGGAGTCAGGAAGAACCAGCGCACTCTATTACAGGTTGTCAGAGAAAGCAAAGCAAAAAGGCAGACCACATCAGGCGTTCTTTCGAGCGATTTGTCCCTGAATATTCTGTACTCGCCAAATGCTTCCCCACAGTGGACAATCTTCGCAACTTTTTCTTGACCACCACCACAGAAGCGCTCAGTTTCTTTCAGCAGTTGCGGGAAGCGCCCTAATCGGCTACCGCACTCCGAGTCGTACGCATCGGCGCGTAAGTGCCTACAAGTGCAGCGTGTAACTGTGATAGCCCACAATGGACCATCTTCGCAACTTTTTGACCCAACTCCAGAAACGCTCACCGACCCTGTCTCACAGAATCGCCCGCAGACCCATTTAGGCTGCGGGCGACCTTGCCGATGGACATTGCCTATTTAGCTGTAACTAAAAATACATCCCACGCCCATCGACTTACTTCTGCACCTTGTTCGTCCTTCACCTTAGCTCTATAACGGAAATAGTTTCCGTACTCATCCTCTTTCTTGGCCTCTTTGTAATCGAGTTCAATCGTCTTAAGATCAAGACTATGCAAGGTTAATAACTCTGCTCCTTCCGAGATACCGTTGTGATTACGGTCTTGCCACAAACGCAAGGACGAGAAAATGCTATCGCTCCGTGTTATTAGCCCGTCTCCGTTGCCTCCGTTGGTTGGCTTATCGTACTCAGCCAAGGCTAAAAATCCGTTTCGTTCCTGGCCACTAGGAGGACTAGGTTGAGGGGTGAAATTGCCAAACACTTCAGAGCCATCATCAATTACGCCGTTTCCGTTTCTGTCCAACGCTAACCAGGCATCATCAGAAGAGGACACTGTCCAAGAAATTCGCTGTTTCGCGCCCACAGCTCTTATGTCAAAGTCCACTCCGGCATTCGCATTGGAGAGTCGGAATCCGTCACCCGCGACATCAATTAGTATTGGCGAGGCACAGTCCGGCGAATCGGGCTCACATTCGCATACGTTTGAACCGCCACCTTCAAACTGAGGACCGCAGAACCCACTACCACCTCCTCCACTAGTGCAATATTTATCGTATGTTCTTGAACCGCCTGGAACGTCGGAACAGCCATTTGGTGGCGGAATTCCAACTCGCCTATCTCTTACGGTTTGTTCCCAATGGTCCGTAAAAGGGGGAACTGCAAGGAAATCTGGGTAACAAGTTTGAAGTTGCGCATTGCAGCCACCAAATCCCTCAGTGTCAACCGTGTGTTGAACGCCGGACGGGTGAAGGGTTATACCGTTTCTTTCCCGCTTTATGATTGTAAGGTCAGACTGACACCAAGAATCCCAAAGTAGAAAGTTATTAAGTGTGTAAGTGCACGTCGCGTAAGAAATTGACGCAGACGCGATAAAGGCAACGGGAAACACGAGGGAAGCTAAAGCGAGTTTGAGGCCTTTCACTTTTGCTCACCTTTTTCCTTTCGGATATAGCGGCTGCCTGAGGTGTCCTCGATGTCGTGGGTGAAGGCTTTTATTTGGTCTTTAACCTCTTGAATGGATGCGCCTTTCTTGTCGTTGAGCTCATGGAGACGCCGTGCGACCGTCTCTTTAATTATAGCTCTTCCAGCTAAGCGCTCAGACGGTACGTCAAAGCCGTCGATTATCTCGTCTATTTTATTTATCTCATCAGTGAGTTTCTGTATCAGCCGTTCAGAGTTTGACTCGGCCGAACTAGAACTCGCATAGAGTGCCGCCAGCGAGCGTTCGGCTTGTTCTTTCATGCCAAGCATTCGATTCTGTAATCGCGAACTATGTAGGGAGTTGCCCTCAGTAGTTCCATCCGCTAAATAGACTGCGGCCAATGTCACCTCACGCGTATCGTCTGGTAGTTCCTCCAAGTTACTTACTGCTATCCGCTCATTCCGTGAATCTCCGGGGGCTAGGGAAAATGTGAAGGAAGTAATATTGGTACTCCTGCCAAGCGATAACGTGTAGGCTAAAATACTCTGTTGGGATTCGTTGGTTATCTTCAGCGTAAGAAAACCCTCTTCGCTCGGTTGTAACTCCGAGATAGAGACGTTTTTTGTTTGAGTCAAAACCCGAATTTTTAAGACCTCCGATGTAGACACCTTTTTGCCTGATGCCCAAACGACGATTCCAAAAACAAATCCCAGGCAAATACATCCAATCAAGAGTAGTTTTAATTTCGAGAGGTTCAGTGAGCGCATGGGTAATCCTTTCGGGTCCTTTTGAGCAAGGTGGAAAAATTCGGGGACGTGGCTTGCTGTGAGCCTGAGCGACTTATACGCCGTACATAGCGGGTAAGTCAAAACATATTTCCGCAAATGGCTCCGCAGGTAGGTTGGGTTCCGCAGGTAGATTCAATTCCTGGGATTCATGGCAGGTAGAAAAACTTGAGGCCACCGACGCCGTGGCCTCTTTGTGGGTTATAAATAGTAGTGCTCCCCAGATAGGACTCGAAATACGAACCCTCGATGCCAAGTAAACTCGCCTTGATAAACGGATGACAAGCTCCTTCATTATTTAGATACAGCTTCGCGGTACAGGTCCAAAACCAACAAAACTGATCCATCAAGGGAGTTGTGTCGGCAACACGATCGTGAAGGTGCTGCCGTGGCCGGGGGTGCTCGCGAGGTTGATGGAGCCGCCGTGGACTTCGACGATCCATTGGGCGATTGAAAGGCCGAGGCCGGCGCCGCCCATCGTGCGCGCGCGTGCTTTATCGACGCGGTAGAAACGATCGAAGACGCGCGATTGGGCTTCAACAGGAATGCCGATGCCGGTGTCGCGCACGACGATCTCGGCGTTTCCGTTTTGTCGTACCAGCGCCAGTGAGATCTCGCCGCCTGCGGGAGTGTATTTCACGGCGTTGTCGAGCAGGTTCAGAAGCATTCGTTTGATCAGATCTTCATCACCATTCAAGGCAATCGACGGCGAATCGTTTTCCAACTTCAGCCGCACGCCCTTCCGAAACGCCAGCACCTGCGCGGCGCGCGCACAGTCTCTGACGGCTTCGTTCAGCGAAACGCGCTCCTTATTCAATGTAGCGCGCGTGTTTATCGGTTGACGCGCGAGAATGAAAAGATCTTCAACGATGCGTGAGAGCCGTTCAGCTTCATCCTGAATCAACGACAACGACTGCTGATACTCTTCGACCGTGCGTGTCTTACCGAGCGCCACTTCCGTCTCACCACGCAGGACAGCGAGCGGGGTGCGCAGCTCGTGAGAAGCGTCGGCGATGAATCGTTGCTGCTCTTTGAATGCATTCTCGAGTCGAGTGAGTAGATCATTGATGGTGGTCGCAAGGTGGCCGAGCTCGTCACGGGGATTCGTAACGTCGAGTCGCGCGGACAGGTTTTCCGCGGAGATGCGTTGTGTTTGACTATTCATTGACGCGACCGGTGCGAGACTCTTTCGCGCCAGAAAGTATCCGCCCGCAGAAGCCAGCAACAGGACGAGCAAAACTCCCGCGAACAGATCTCGACGCAGCTCACTGAGTCCATCTTCGATCACGCTCAACGGTTCAGCGACCGCCGCAAACCCAAGCGATTGGTCCGATGACAACGGGACAACTGTGACTCGCAGTCCATTCAAAGTCGCATCACTAAATCCTCGCGCACGCGCATCAGCCAACACAGGGGAAGGAATCGCAATAGTGGAGCCCGCGAGGTTCGCCGACGCAGCGATCGGATTGCCGGCGCTATCGGTGAGCTGCACGTAACGGTTGGGGAAGGTGATTTCTGCAAGGACAACTTTGCCCGCTGTAGATTGAGAGTGGGTTTCGGCGAGCTCCTCGAGGTATGCACTCGCAACCGTCTGCGCGGTCGAGCGCAACGATTCATCCTGTCGCTCGTGAAAGATGTTGCCGGCCGCGTAGTAGATCACAAGAGCAAACGCGATGAGCGAGAGCGCGAGTACGCCCGCATACCAGAGCGTGAGTCTTATGCGAACGGAATCAAACATGGTTCATCGTACTGCGGAAAACTGTTCACGCAAAGGCGCAGAGAAAAGCCGCAAAGGCGCAAAGGCGGGTCAAAATCTTTTCTCAGAAGTTCCACGTCAAGGCCATGCCGTACTGCCGCGCCTGCCGGTTGAATTGCGGTGTGATCACGGGCCACTTATTGATTTGACTAGAGTCGTCTTCGGTAAGTGTCTCGCGATGATGTGCGTGGTAGACAAACTTCCCAATGCCGAAACCCAGAGCACTCCCGGCGAGCACGTCTGAAATATAGTGGTTGTGGCCCGTGAATCGCGCCACGCTAACCGCGCTCGCAATTCCGTACGCTGCGATTTGCACGGCGGGACGATCTTTGTATTCGTGGGCGATGACGGTTGCGACTGCCCATGCCTGCGTGGCGTGACCGGAGGGAAACGAGCTGCCGCCATCGAAGAACTCACTTCGTTCGTGGCCGTCCAGCGGTCGTGCGCGTTGAGTGACGCCTTTGAGTGCGCCTTCTACAATAATACTGTTGATCATTGCTTCAGCACTCAAGATCCCCGTCTCGCGGGCGCGATAATTGTTCTTCTTACGACCGATCAAATAGAAAGTCCCCGCAACTGCGCCGAGGCCATAAACCGATCCGGCATAACTGATCCCGCGACTAGCGTTTACCTGGCGATTCGCTTCGAACATCTCGTCGCCCGTGATTCGATCGGTAGTAAATAACGCCATCAGCCCGATGCCTGCCGGAACTGCCCACTTCGTATCGCTGCGTTCGAGATGAAGCGGAGCGGTCCAGATCGCTTTCTGATCGCTCAGTATGTTTTTGAAGAACTCACGTTCAAGTGTCGGTGTTGGTGCTGGAGTTTGCGCGTGCAAGACAACGGTGGTTGCCAGCATTGATAGGATTATGCCGAAGAGGCACTGCGATCTTCTGTTACTTCGCATGTTACTTCCCTTTGAATATTATTTTCCAACTACCAGCACCGCGAACGAGCCCGGTTTGATGCTGCGTTGCGGTCTGCCACCCGGCGTTGTCGCCGGCGTCTCGATATACTCCGCCGCACTCAGAAAAATCTTCTTCGTCTTCGGATCGAAAGCCATGGTCCGTGCGCCTGGCTGCGTCTTAACCGCACCGGCATCTTCGTAGTCGTCGGCAGACTTTTCATGAAAGACATTCAACACGCCTTCAGCGCACGAAAAGAAAACCAGTTTCGCTTGTGGATCGAATGCCGCGTAATCCACACCGCGTCCGATTGCGAAGCTCGTGATCACTCGTCCTGACGTCGCATCCATCACAACCATCTTCGGATCGTTGCGGCAGCCGATGAACAATCGTTTTGTCTTCGCGTCGTAGGCCAGACCGGTCGGTGTTTTCGCCACGCCGATCGGAAATCGCTTCTTTACCTCGAGTGATTTTGGATCGAAGACAACCACCTCGTTCGTGTCTTCCATGTTCACGTACACGACGCCATCGGCAACCACCGCCGATTCGCCGTCACCTTCGACCTTTATTGTTCCCACCACTGCTCCGGTTTTCGCATCGATGGCGGTGATGTCGTGTGAACCATGATTGTTTGTGAAGACGCGCTTCGTTCCCGGATCGTAATAGATGCCGTCCGGTCCTTTACCCACGTCGATCTTGTTGATGAGCTGCAACGTTGTTGGATCGAACATTGAAACTTTGTTCTCGCGACCGTTGCTCGTGAATCCGTGTTTGAACTCGGAGGCGAGTGCGACTCCATGAACCCCGGGTGTGTCCGCGATCGTGCCTATCAACTTGCCATTGTCGGGATCGATTACGTCCACTTGCGTACCATGCGACAAGTACAAACGCCGAGCAGCGCTATCGATCGTTACATAGTCAAAGCCGCCATTACCGGGGACAGGATAGCGCGTCTCGACTTTGTATCCCGTATCTGCCTGCCAAATGGCGAACGCGAGGATGAGGATTGACCCGAAGAGTTTCAAAGGGGGATTCATTGTGGTTGTCCTTTCTTACTCAACATTGCGTAAACGGTGGGCGTGACGATTAGGGACAATCCTAACGCTATTGTCAATCCACCAATCACTGCGATCGCGAGTGGCTGCAGTAGCTCTGAACCGGCGCCGATCGCGAGGGCTAATGGCAACATGCCGAGCATCGCGGCCAGTGACGTCATGAGCACCGGCCTGAATCGTCGACGCCCCGAGCGCAGCAGCGACTCTCTCAACGTGTCACCCGCCGCGAGGTGTTCTTCAACTGCATCGAGCATCAGAATCCCATTCTTAGCGACGATGCCCACGATCATGATCATTCCCATCAACGACACTACATTGAGCGTTTTGCCCGTGATGAATAGCGCGAGCAACACACCACTCAGCGCGAGCACAGCGCCGGTGACGATCGCAATCGGATGTGCAAACGATCGAAACTCGATCAGCAAAGTGATGAAGACCAGCATGACGGCAAGCACTAGCGCCATCATCAACTCCTTGAAGCTTGACTGCTGCTCCTCGTAAAGTCCACCGAACTCGACTGTCATTCCGGGCGGTAGCTTGACGTCCTTCGCCAGTTGGTCGCGGATTTGACGAATGGCCGTGCCGAGATCGCTACCTTCAAGACGTCCGGTGACAGCGAGCATCTGGCGCAGGTTCTCGCGCTCGATCTCCGCCTGGCCCTTGTCGATCTCGATCTCAGCAACCTGATCGAGCCGGAAGAGTTGTCCAGACGAGGAACGAACTTGTAGCGCTTTCACACTGTCGAGCGACGTCCGCACGTTTGCCGGAAAGATCACACGAACCTTGATCAAACGGTCCTGTTGCAGGATCGACGACGAGGCGTCGCCCGACATCGCGGTCGTTATCGTTGATGCAACATCGTTCGCCGTCACGCCGAATTGCGACGCGCGCAGTGGATCGATTCTGAACGTGACTGCTGGCCCACTGATCACGACGCCGTTTAGCGTATCTACCACGCCCGGAACTTTCTTGATCGCAGTCTCGACCTCATCCGCCGCCGATTGCAACGCCGCCGCGTCTTCGCTAAACAGCTTCACCTCGATCGGCTCGGGATTGCCTTGCAGGTCTCCGATCACGTCCGGCACGATGCCGACGAACTCCGTTTCGAGTGTGGGTACTGACTCAGCGATCTCACCGCGCAGCTCCGCGATCACTTCTTGTGTGCTGCGTTTGTGATCGGGCTTCAGCTTGACCGCGATGTCTCCGGTGTTCGGCTCCGTCACGAAGAGGCCCATCTCCAAACCCGTGCGCCGCGAGTAGCTCTCGACCTCCGGCGTCTTCATCAACAGCTCTTCAACTTGCTGGAGCATGCGATCGGTTTCGGCGAGTGAAGAACCGGGCGGCGCGATATAGTCGAGTATGAAAGCGCTCTCGTCGAACTCAGGTAGAAACTCAGAACCGAGTACGTTGTAAAGCGCATATGAACCCGCCAGCACCAGGACGATCGTGAGCCCGACGATCCATCGTCGATCGAGTGCGACACCCAGCACGGTTTCGTAACGCCTGATGATCGCGCCGAGAACTCTGCCTTGAGGCGCTTCGTCTCCTGCGTCTTCGCCTGGTTTCGCTCTTACGAATCGTTCGGCCAGCACTGGAGTGAACGCCAAAGCAAGCACGAGCGACGTCAACAAAGCGACCGCCATCGTCAATGCAAGTGAGCGAAAGAAAACTCCGGTGACGCCCGTCAACAACGTCAACGGCAGAAACACGACGACGGGCGTGATCGTGGAACCGATGATCGGCACGGTGATCTCAGAAACCGCGCTTTGCACTGCTTCGCGTCTTGATTGTCCACGCGACATGTGTGTGTAGATATTTTCGACCACGACGATCGCGTCGTCGATCACGAGACCAATTGCGGCAGCGACGCCGCCGAGTGTCATCAGATCGAAACTCAGTCGCGCGAGCCACATTGCGAGAAACGTGACAAGGATCGTCACGGGTATCACGACGATCGCGACGAGCGTCGTGCCCCAGTTGCGCAGAAACGCGTAAAGGATCACGACCGAGAGCAGGAGGCCGATGAGAATTGAGTCTCGCACCGAGTTGATCGAGTCGCGCACGAGCAGTGATTGGTCGTAATAAGCAGCGACACGCACGTCTTTCGGGATCTGCCCGCGCATCGCATTCAACGCGGCTTTTACGTTGTCGACAACGGCAACCGTATTTGCATCCGGCTGTCGATTGATGTTGACGAGCGCGGCGGGATGGCCGTCGGCGGTGACGATCGTGTACTGCGGTTCTACGCCGGGTGACACCCTCGCCACGTCTGACACGAGCACGAGCGCGTTGTTAACTGTGGCTACGACGATGCCGTTGAGCTCGTCCGGCCTTCTCGCCTGGCCGCTGATCAGCGCCAGCTCGAGCTGGTGGTTTTCTTCTATTAGACCAGGTGAGACGATGATGTTTGAGTTGCGAATCGCTTCGGCCACTTGCTGTGCGGAGACGTTGTGGGCCGTCAGCTTTTCGGGATCGATCGTGACGTGAAACTCACGCGTCTTACCCCCAGCGACGCCGACTATCGCGACGCCCGGCAAGCGCGCAAGCTGTGGCCGGATAACGTAGCTCGCGAGATCCGTGAGCGTCGCCTGATCGCGTTTGTCTGATGTGACGCTGTAGCCCACGACCGGAAACACAGCGAACGTGAGGCGATCGATGTTGCGAATCTCGGCTGTTGGCGGCAGCGAGGTCAGCAGTTGTGACATTCGCGCCTGGACGAGGCTCAATTCCTGATTGATGTCGCCGGCCCACGTGAAATAGAGACTGATCTCGGTCGAGCCACGGGCGGTTTTCGACTTGATGCGCGCGATGCCGGGGATGCCGTTCATCGCCTCTTCGATTGGACGCGTGACCGAAACGAGCGTCTGTGAAGCGGGCGCTTCGCCGTTATCGACGATGATGACAATGCGAGGGAAGTCAGTTTCCGGAAAGACAGCGATCGGCAGTTGCGTCGCGGCGTAGAGCCCGGCAGCACAAAGCAGCGCCACGATCACGAGGATCGCGCGCGACTGTCGTGAAACTACGCGAGCAAGCGTCATTCAGGCTCTTTCTGATCCGTCTTATCTTCTTTCTCTTCATCCGTGTTGATCTGTGGCTCGATTTTCGTTCCATCAGCCAACGCGTAGTTACCCTCGATCACGACGGTTTCGCCGCCTTTGAGACCTTCGACGATTTCGATCTTGTCGGGTGTGCGGATGCCGATCGTTACTTTCGTTTCGTGCGCCACATTCTGATCGTCGACGACCATCACAGTCCCTTCGTTTGCGTTACTCGTTTCGAGTGTGACTGCCGACGCAGGCACGACCACCGCATCGTTTTTTGAGTTCGCTGCGATCGTGACTTGCGCGGCGCCATTCGCACGCAGCTTCCCATCGCCGTTGCCGAGCGTGACCCAGACTTCAACTGTGCGATTCGCCGCATCGCTCGAGCGACTCAAGAGTGTGACTTGTCCATGCATCTCTTCGGCTGAGGTGTCGGTTGGTATGACTGTAACGGTGTCGCCGGTTTTCACCTGGGTAACAGCAGTGTCTGAAAACGGAGCCTTCACGATCACGGTGCTCATGTCCGCGATCGTCACCAGCTTTCCACCAGCGGAAGCAAACTCGCCCTCGTACTGAAACTGATCCGTGACGATGCCTGTGATGGGCGAGCGAATCGTGGCGTAGCTTAGTTGTGCGTCGAGCGTGGCGAGATGTTGTTGCGCTTGCGCCGTGCGTGCGGCCGCGAGTGCGCGATCGTTCGGATTCAGTGATTGTGCTCGCAGCGCGACTGTTTGTTCCTCGAGACGGAGCTCGTCCTCGGCTGTCGTTAAATCGAGTTGCGAGGCTTCGAGATCTTTTTTCGAGATGCCGCCTTTATCGTAGAGTGCGCGGCGGCGTTCGTAAGTGGCGCGGGCATTGTTGACCTTTGCGCGCGCGTCGTTGAGTGCTTTTTGATCTTCGGCGTTTGTTTTGGGAATCGTGCCGGTGACAAGGCTGCGTTCGTTCGCGCGGGCTTCGTTGAGCGCGGCGACTGCTTCTGCCCGTTGTGCCTGGAGATCGCGTGATTCAAGGACCGCGATTACTTCTCCCGCGCGCACGAGTTTGTTCTTCAGCAGCGACATCGATTTGATCTGCGCGCTGATCTTTGCGCCGACGTCAGCTTTTTCGCGCGGCCAGATAGTGCCGACGGCTGTCACGGGCGCGGCGATCGTTTCCTTCTCGGCTTTGGCGACCTTGACGCTGACTGTTGGAGTGACTTCGGTTTCTGCTTCCGTTTTCGATCTCCGCACGCGCCAGACGATCAGGATCGCGACAAGCAGGACCACCAGGCCCATCACGATCAGCACGATGTTTCGCTGGCGAACGATTCGCGCGTGTCGCTGGTCGGCTAGAATCTGATCATCATCTTCGCTCATGTTTTTCAGTGCGGGTGGCCACGGCGGGCCACCCCTACAATTCATTGGGCGGCGCGTGATTAACTGGCCGCCCGTGCGTTAACGTCCGGTGGCTTGTCTTAATCGCGCGAGCGCGGTCTGGTAATCGAAGATCGCCTGGTAGAGCGCGTTGCGTTGCTCGACGAGGGTTGTTTGGGCGTCGGTGACTTCAACGATCTGGGCTTCGCCGGCGCGGTAACGGGCAATCGATGCTGTAACGTTCTCCTCTGCTTTTGCGACGCCTTCACGCGCCACGTCGATGCGTCTTTTGGCGCTGTCGACTTGCGCTCGCGCGGCGTAAAACTGTTGCGTGAAACCACGCAATGCGATCGTTCGCTCGTTCTCCGCGAGCTCTACGCGCAAACGCGCCTGCTGCTCACGACTGCGAGTCGCACCCCAGTCGAAGATCGGAATCGAGAATGTGATCGCTCCTGACACTCCAGTGTGTTCCTTCAAACGCGGTGCTTTTAGCGAGTCTGTGTCAAAGCCGCCGTTTACCGAATACGAAAGGGAAGGCAAGCGATCCGCATGAGCAATCCGAATCTCCTGCTGCGCGGCTCGGAGCTGCTGCTCGAGTTGAATGAACTCAGGCCGCCGCGAAACTTCTTCCGCTTTGAACTGCTGATAATCGGAGTCGATTGGAATGTCTAACGCCAAATCGGTCGTGTTGATGGGCCGCGAGAATTCATAACCGATAAAGACGCGCAACGCACCGGCTGCGACTTCTTCGTTCGCTCGGGCGCGTTCCAGCTCATCGCGACGCGTTAGTGTTTGCAAATGCGCGCGCGTGACATCAACCGAAGCCACTTCGCCACCGCTAAATAGCAAAGATGTAGCGCGTTCAAACTCTTCAGCCGCGGCAAGATTTCCAATGGCTGCGGTACGTTGCGCACTGGTGAGTGCGAGTCCGTAATAAGCTTCGATCACGGCCTGGGCCAACGCGCGTTTCGCAGCTTCAGTGCCGGCGTGTGCGGCGGCCATCAACGCGCGACTCCGTGCGAGCGATGCGCGCAAACGGCCCGCGATGTCGAAATCTCCGGAGACGTTCACTAACGCGTCAGTAACACCGATTCCATCCGCGGAGACGAAACTCGGTCCACGCGGCTCGCCGGGCGGCAGGCCTAACGCCGGCGACGTGTAGATGTAACTCAGCGGCGTCGTTACCTTCGGCAGAAATGCAGCTCGCGCTTGTCGCACGTCTTCTGCGGCGATGCGTTCGTTGATGGCGGCTGTTTGATATGTCGACGCCTGTGCATTTGCGAGTCGCAACGCATCATCGAGTGAAAGGGGAGTTTGTGCGTGTAGCGTTGAAAGGCAGATGAATGCGAATAGCACCGCAAGGGGGAATACCTTCGGTCTTGCTCGCTTGGTCATACTCGTACCGTGATTGGGCCGAGTATAGCCGGGCCAACCTTAATGGAAGATTAATAGACGGCGGCAAATTTCAACCCGCGGAGCGGGCGACAGCATAAAGCCCGGGCCGCCAGCCCCAGGATCCCGAACAAAAATAAATATTTGAGCCCGCGAAGCGGGTGACAGCATAAAGCCTGGGGCGTAAGCCCCAGGATGCGTTATGTATATATGGGTCGAGCCCGTGAAAACGGGCGACAGCGTGGACCATTTCAGGCTGTCGGCCGCTTCGCGGGCTCTAATATATTTTTGGATTCGGGATCCTGGGGCTGGCGCCCCAGGCTTTATGCTTACGCCCGCTATCGCGGGCTAAGAACGTCGAGCATGTAGCCTTCGCCGCGGCGCGTGTGAAGCAGTTTGAGCGAGTGTTTTCCGTCGATCTTTTTGCGCAGGCGATTCATGTAGACCTCGATCGTGTTTGAAAACGGATCGAACGTGTCGTCCCAAACGTGTGCGGCGATCTCGGCGCGTGAGACGAGCTGGCCCGCGCGTCGCGCGAGATACTCGAGTAGCGCGTACTCTTTCGCGGTTAGTTGGACCTCGTGATTGGCCCGTGAGACGCGGTGACTGATCGAGTCGACCAGGAGGTCGCCAATCTCCAGCACGTCGGGACGAAGTTGAGAGTCGCGTCTGAGGAGTGCGTGAATGCGCGCGAGGAGCTCGCGGAATGAAAATGGTTTGGTGAGATAGTCGTCAGCTCCGGCGTCAAATCCGGTGATGCGATCGTCGATCGCCGCGCGCGCGGTGAGCATCAGGATTGGAGTTGTGTCGCCGCGCGTTCGCAGCTCGCGGCAGACTTCGTATCCGTCATGCTTCGGCAGTAACACGTCGAGCACGATCACGTCGTAGTCGTTGATCGCCGCCTGGTAAAGCCCTGCCTCTCCATCCTGGGCGACGTCGACGGCATAGCTGTTCTCACGCAACCCCTTGGCGATCACTCCCGCCATGCGTGCGTCGTCTTCGACAACCAGTATTCGCATTATTCTCTGCGCTTGGTGCGACTCTTTTGTGTGGCGACGTCCACCTCATGCGCGGCTTCGTCGATCTTGTCGAGGTTGACTGCTTCTTCAATCGCACGATGATCGCGACACTGGGTGGTCCACAACTGCTGTTGGTGCGCGAGCTCTTGTGCGAGTGGCTCGTAGATCTCGCGACGGCCTTCGTCGTCCGCATAGCCCCACAAACCGCTATAGCAGTGACGGTCATCGCCCCAGCCGGGATAGTCAATGATCGGATACAGACACAACGCTTCGAGCTCAACACCGGCAG
>Ga0207712_10000646_pt1 | contig 27285 bp, 15 predicted proteins | sample KBSS44metaG_FD_184402 | JGI IMG/M metagenome (GOLD analysis project Ga0207712, IMG submission 184402) | Switchgrass rhizosphere microbial communities from Kellogg Biological Station, Michigan, USA - KBS S4-4 metaG (SPAdes) (version 2) | ecosystem: Host-associated > Plants > Roots > Rhizosphere...
GCCGGGTTCACCGATCCCGCCGGCATCAGGGACGAAACGAGAGGACGATTGGGGCGGAAGGAGCGGATCTGACGGATTGCTGCCGGCCCGAAAGAACGAAGCCGCAACGAGCCGAATGAAGGGGAAACACCCTCGGGACGTTTTTCTTTTTCGCGTCCCGAGGGTGTTCTCCCCTTCATCCCGGCGCGTCGTGGCGTCGACCCCCCACCGTCGCTGGAGCAATCCGTCAGATCCGCTCCTTCCGCCCGATCGTCCTCTCGTTTCGTCGCTGATGCATACTGAGACACAACGATGAAAATCGAGTCCGCCCGTCTGACCCAATTTCGCCGCGACACCCAGGACTCCGAACCTAACGATAGAAACGCGCAATATCTCCCTTCAGCCGAAAGCGCGCATCCCGGTCCTCGTACATCATGTGCCCGCCCTCATAGCACTCGAACGTGATCTTGCTGGAGCGATCGGGCGGAATCTGACCAAGCAGCACGGTGTTGCCCGAGCAGCTGTTCAACGAGTCGAACACCCCAGCCGCGACGAACGTGCGAAGCTTCGGGTTGATGTCCATGGCGCGTTTGAGCCACGGCGGCGTCCCTCCAGGCGGCGCGTCCGTGTTGCGGACTACTACCGGCACGTTTGGATCGCCCTGATCGTACTTCCAGCGCGCCCCGACGCCGCGCGGATTGGGCGAAGACGAGTAGCCGGTCTCGAGACCCTGATACACGAGATCGGTCTGGAACCCCAGCTCGCTCCGCAGGTAGCGATTTATCAGAGTCCGGCGTCGCGCCTGTTGCTGGCGGTCCGCCGGTGCGGCGCCGCCGATCTGGCGCGTATCGAATCGGCCTAACGCGCCCTGGCCGCGGTCCTTGAGCAGGTTGTCCATGAGGTACTGCCGATCCACCACGAGCGTCTTCTTGTCGACCTGGCTCGTGTCGAGCCCCGTGAATCGCGCGAGCTGCAGGACGATCGCGGCGCGTTCCGCTTCCGTCAGCGAGTCGACGCGAGCCAGTGCCGGCGCGTACACCGTCCGCGCCCACTGCTCCGCCTCGGCCACCGCACGTGCGCGGTCGCTCTGCAGATCCGGCGGCAGCTTGCGGTGATAGAACGCCGACGCGGTGCGCGTCGGGATGAACATCGCGGTCCGCATCTCCTCCGACAGCACGGGACCCAGTGGAATGCCACCGGAAATGAGGATCAATCCGGCGACGCGCTGATCGCCTTTCTCGAGCGCCTCTCCGGCGCCGGCCGCGCGCCACACGCCGTAGCTCTCGCCCGCGAGGTACAGCGGCGCGTCCCACGCGTCGAAGCGCGTCCGATACGTGCGAATGAACTCGACCGTCGCCGCAAGGTCACCGAGCACGCCATAGAAGTCACCCGCGTACTCGGGCTTGGCGGGACGACTGAAGCCCGTGCCGATCGGATCGACGAACACGAGATCGGTCTCGTCGAGCCACGTTGCCTGATTGTCCTCGAATGCGAGCGGTGCGCTCGCACTCCCACCGCCGTCGCCCGAGGTCAACCGGCGTGGCCCGAGCGCGCTGAGGTGCACGAGCAACGCGTTCGCGCCTGGGCCGCCATTCCACGCGAACGTCAGCGGGCGCGGCGGCTGACCAGGTGCGCGATCCACCGTGTACGAGACGAAGAAGATGTACCCGCGAGGCTCGCCGGTTTCGTTGAGCCGAATGGGCAGCATACCAGCACGGGCCGTGTACGCGAGCAGCTTGCCGTTCAGCGTTATGCGGTGCTTGGTCGCGATGATCGGGGTGGACACGCCGGGAATCGTGTCCGTCTGGGCGCTGGCCGCGCTGTACGCGACGGAAAAGACAACGGCCGCGCCGAACGCCCGTGCCGCTCTCGCGAAGGACATCATCGCGAGCCTGCCGGTACCAGTGCGCCTCGAATGAACGACGAGACATCGCGCTTCATTTGCATGTGAGCGCGTGGATCGGTGTACACGGCGTGGCCGCCCGGATACCAGTGGGCGACGACGTTGCGCCTGATCGCGGGGTCCAGATTGTTCGCGCTCCAGACGTTGCCGTAATAGTCGCAGACGAGATCGTAGATGCCGCATCCGACGAGCACCCGGAGCGACGGGTTCGAGCGCATCGCGTTGCGCAACGGCTGCGGCGGCGGCGCAGTCGTGTCGCGTCCGGCACCTGCTCCACGACCGCCTTGCCCGGCGCTCGCAGGACGGTTTTGCGGTTGATTGCCCGAGCCGGGCGTGGCGTTAGGCGGCGCGTTCGCCGGTGGATTCCCGGCCGCATTCGTCGGAGCGTTGCCAGCCGGATTCGTCGCGGCGTTGGCAGTCGCCGTCGACGTCGGCGCCGGCCGGTTCCAGCGCGTCGACATCCAGTCGCCGCGGAACGTGGTGGGCGGAGGGTAGCCACCACCAAATGGACCCTGGTAGCGAAGATCGCTCTTGTAGCCGAGGTCGTCGCGCAGGTACCGCAGAATCATGACGTCGTCGAGCAGGTCGAGGAGGCTCGGGTCCTTCGTCGGGTCGTAAGGGGCCTGTGTGGTGTCGAGCGGGCCGAGCATGCGCGAGTCGTATTGCCCGACGAACTTTCCCTCGCGGCGGAGGAGGTAGTTACCGAGCTGCATGCGACTCACCACCAGGGTGCGCCGGTCGATGAGCGACGCGTCGAGCCCCGTAAAGCGCGACAGTGCCCGGACGACGGAATCGCGCTCCGCGTCGCTCAGACTATCGCGGCGAGCGAGAGCGCGCGCGTACTCGTTCTCGGCCCACACCTCGGCCTGTTTCTGCGTGGCAGCCAGGTCTCGTTGGAGGTCGGGCGCGAGCTTGTTATTCGTGAACGCCGCAACCACGAGCGTCGGCAACCCAAGCGCGCTTCGCGTCGCCGGCGGCGTCGATCCGAGGGGGAGGCCCGAGCCGATCAAGATTACGCCCCGCACTTCGGTGCCTCGCATTTGCAGGGCGTCGGCAACAGCAGCCGCGCGCGTGACGCCGTAGCTCTCTCCGGCGAGGAAGAGCGGTGCGTCGAAGGCGTCGAACCGGGTGCGATACACGCGGACGAATTCCGCCACGGACTCGGCGTCGCCACGTGTTTGATAGAACTCGGTCGCATACTCCGCGCGTGTCGGGCGGCTGTAACCCGTGCCGATGGGATCCAGGAACACCAGGTCGGTGTCCTCGAGCCACGTTCCGGGGTTCGACTCGATGATCCAGCGGCTGCCGTCACCCGGCTTCGCGCCTGGGCGCGGCGTCATGCGCTTCGGCCCAAAGCCGATGAGGTGAACGAGCGCCGCGTTCGAACCCGGTCCGCCGTTCCAGACGAACGTGAGTGGTCGCGGTGGGTCGTTAGGTGCACGGTCGAGCGTGTACGACACGAAGAACATCTGCCCGTGAACGTCCCCGGCTTCGTTGTCACGAATGGGGATGCGGCCGGCGCGCGCCGTGTAGCGGAGCGTGCGCCCGCCGACCGTCGTGGTGTGACGCGTCGTGACAATGGGCTCATCCTGGGTCTGGGCCTTCGCCGCCCGTGGCAACGACAGGATCGCCACCGTGTAGAGCGCCCCGCGCAACAAGGTCATCATTTCGACACCTCGGGCCAACCAAGAACAACTGACAGGACGCGGCCATCGGGCCGATGAAGCGAAGCGACGCATTCGTGAAGGCCTATTCTGGAACACGCATTCACGCGGCTGCAACAAGAAAACAACCCGACAGGATGAACAGGATGAACAGGATCAACCGCGTGCCTTGCATGTGACGTCGAAGTAGGTCCTCAGCGAATCTCGGTGGTGGGCGACGCGCGACATCCTCTTCAACCTGTCATCCGGTCTATGTTGTTGATTTCATCGACTCAGAGCACGCGCGCGACGGCGCCGATGAACGCGTCGACGTCCTCCGCCGTGTTGTAGAAGTGCGGTGCGACGCGAACGAGCCCCTCACGCGCCTCGACGAAAATCCCATCGCGGGCCAACGCATCCCGCACGTGGCCCGCGTCGTCCGCCATGAAGCTGACAATCCCAGCCCGCGACGCGCGTGGCGTGACGACCGTGAGCCCACCCTTTCCTAACGCGTCGAGTAGATGCTCCGTGTGCGTCGCGACGCGCTCGAACACGCGTCGCCAGCCAACCTGGGTTTCCAGATACTCGAGCGTCGCCGAGAGCGCCTGCAGCCCCGGATAGTTCACGTGCGACGCCTGCAGGTCGGTCGATGGCTCCGGGTTATTGTAGCCACGAAAGAGCGGGTGCAGCTGTCCACGCACGCGATCGCGGACAACGAGAATCCCGAGCCCGAAGCCGGACAGCAGCCATTTGAAAACAGACGCGCAGTAGAAGTCCACGCCGCCCGCGTCGACCGGCGCCGCGCCAAGCATCTGCACCCCATCCACCATGAGTAGCGCGTCGTGCGCACGACACGCGGCCGCCACACGATCGAGATCAACCCGCGTTCCCGTCGCCCAGTGCACGTGCGAAACCGCCACGAGCCGAGTTGCCGGCGTTACAGCGTCCACGACCGCCGAGGTGCGGTCCTCTTCCGACGCAACCCTGACGCGTCGCACCGAGACATCGCGGCGCTCGGCCTGCTCGCACGCGAAAACCACCGATGGAAACTCGTCCGCCGCGAGCACGATCTCGTCGCCGCCGCGCCAGCGGATTGCGCTCGTGACGAGATTCAGCGCTTCTGTGGTACTGCCGACGAAGCGGACCTCGCCTTCCGTTACGCCTAACAGCGGGGCGAGTCGCATGCGGGCGGTCGTGAGCGCTTCGCGCCACCGATCCATTCCGTTGTATCCGCGCTGCTTCGCATCGTCGTAGAACCGCGCGGCCGCGGCACCCTGCCCCGTCCACGACAGCCCTGCCGCAGCCGTATTCAGGTACACGCACTCGTTCGCATACGGGAAATCGGCGCGAACGGCCGTCCACGATCGCGACACCACGTCCGCGGCGATGCTCACGATGTCACGCTACGGGCGGGCGACGCGCGAGCTCGATCTCTCGATGCGCAGGCGTCGGTTCATGGTCTCAGTGCCCGCCAGCAGTGTGACGACGTAGTCGCCTGGCTCGGCCAGTTTCGGCGGTGGAGGTGCGTTGTTGCCCGAGGAGAGATAGCCTCCGCGAGCCGACGGCAAGTTGAAGTACGAGACGCCGATCAGCTCGAGCACCTGGAGCACCCTCTTTGGGTCCGCGCCATTCACGACGAGCGGACTCGTAAACGGACCCTGATTCGTGCGCGGTCCCTGTGCGGCACCTTCTCCCGGCCGCGCACAGAATCGATCCCACTGCGTGAGCGGGCGTTCGCATGACGCCAGAGGCGGTGGACCGGCGGGGCCGTCGCCTGCTCCGCCGCGTCCGCCCACTCCTCGACCAACGGGCTGCCCACGAACTCCGGCCTGCGGGCCAGCGAGCAGTTCGCGCGCGCGCCCGATGGCGACGGTATCGAACCCGGCCTTCGTGAGCGAGTCCAATACGTGCGGTGCACGCGCGGCGCTCAGGATACTATCGCGCCGCGCCGACGCGGTCATCACCGGCGGCCGAGGCGACACCGGCGTCACGTAGTTCCAGGTCACCGTGTGCAGTCCAACGGTGCCCGGGCCGCGTACCGTGCCCAGTGGGTTGCCTAGGGTGTCGGTCACGATCACGCGCACCACCCCGTCGGGCGTCGGTGTCGCGAGGCGATACGAGATGCTCGCGCCGTACGGCGGGTTCTGCACTTCGAACGTCGAGTGGCCCTCCGCATTGCCTCGCGGCGCCGCGTCCGACCACTGCAGCGCCGGCTTCGGCGCAAAGAGATATGCTCGGCTCGCGATGACGTCCGCGGTCAGATCCTGCAGCGGCGCGATATCGACGATCCAGATGCCTCGCCCGTGCGTGCCAGCAACGAGCTCGCGGTCGCGCTCGTGAATCTTGAGATCGAACACCGGCGTTGATGGCATGCCGGTCATGAACCGCGTCCAGCTTTTCCCGCGGTCGATCGACGCATAGACGCCGATCGACGTCCCGACGAAGAGCAGATTGCGGTTGCGTGGATCCTCGCGCACGACGTGCAGGTAGTCGGCCGGGCCGTCGGACGGCAAGTTGCCGGTGATGTTCGTGAACGTCTTGCCGCCGTCGGTCGTCGCGTACAGGTACGGCCGCCCGTCGTTCTGCCGGTGATTGTCGAACGCGACGTAGAACGTCAGCGTGTCGAAGCGCGAAGCTTCGATGCCCGCGACGAATGGCTCGCCCTGCGGCAATCCGGGGAACCGAGACGTGAGATTCTCCCAGGTCGCACCGTCGTTGTGGGTCTTCCACACGTTGCCGTCGTCGGTGCCCGCGTACAGGATGCCGGGCTTCACGAACGACTCGGCCAGTACGTTGACATAGCCGAACAACTCGGTCTGAGTCGTCTCCAGCATGACGCCACCGGTGCGGTGGCGCGACGTGTCGATCTTCGCGTACAGCATCCTCGTCAGATCGGGCGAGATGATCGTCATGTCATCGCCCCGATTCGTCGACTTGAGGACGCGATTCGCGCCCCAGTACACGGTCGTCGGGTTGTGCGACGACACGAGCACCGCCGATTCCCATCCGAAGCGAAGATCCAGATCCAGCGAGTCTTTACGCTGTTTCGCGCGCAGCGCGTTCACCGCCGCGGCGATCTCCTTCGTGGAGGGCTCGAGCGGGTTGCCGCGAACCTTCGCGATCGAATCCTCCCAGATCTGGTACCGAGCTTCCCAGTTCGGCTTCCGGATGGGAACACGCTCGCCCGTCGCCAGATTGATCCGACTGAAGTTGCCGCTGACGGTCTGTGAGTACCTGACGTTAGGGTCGGTGGGGTCAGGGATCGAATAGGTCGCGTCGCCACCTTGGTACAAGGTCCAGTACGCGCTGCTCACCCCACCGGTGATGCGCCGGCTCGGACCGCAGAAGTTCCCGTTGTCCTGCGAGCCGCCGCACACGTTGTAGGGAACGGCGTTGTCCAGCGCGATGTGATAGAACTGCGTCAATGGAAGGTTCATCGGGGAGAAGAAGGTTCCACCCCGGTCGAACGTGATCGAGAAGCCGCCGTCGTTCGCGATGGCCCAGCGCGCCGGATCGTTCGGGTCGATCCACTGGCCGTGCGTGTCGACGTGCACGCCGTTGTCCGCCATGCGCGACGTCTTGCCACCGTCCTCGGACACCTGATACGGCGTGGACGAGAAGTACACACGCTCGCTGTTCTTCGGATCGACGCGCACCTGCGAGTAGTAGAACGGCCGGTCGTTATAGTCATTGACCTTGACCCAGCTGCGTCCCGCGTCCGGCGATCGATACAGACCGCTGTACGGCGCGTGATACTCGGGCACGTACGTCCTGGTCGTGGATGGACGTGCCGCTTCCACCAGGGCGTAGAGGAGGTCCGGCGCGCTTGGCGCAACGGCAAGCCCGATGCGGCCTTTCACGCCCGTCGGGAATCCGTTGCCGACGATCTCGGTCCACGTCTTCCCGCCGTCGGTCGTCTTCCAGAGCTCCGAGCCGGGGCCGCCGCTCTCGAGCATGTACGGCGTGCGTCGTCGTTCGTAGCTCGCGGCGTAGAGCACTTCCGGGTTTCGCGGATCCATCGCGACATCGACAAAGCCGGCGCGATTGCTCACGAACTTCGAGAGCGACCACGTGTTGCCGCCATCTGTGGTCTTGAAGAGTCCACGGTCCGCGTTAGGACCCCACAGCGCGCCAAGAGCGGCCACGTACACGATGTTGGGGTTCGTTGGGTGAACGACGATCCGCCCGATGTGCTGGGTCTTCTCGAGCCCCATGAGCTTCCACGTGATGCCACCGTCGGTGGATTTGAAGACGCCCCCGCCAGGCTCGATCGGATAACGAGAGTTCTGCTCTCCGGTTCCGGCCCACACCTGCTGCGTATCCGACGGCGCGATTGCCAGTGCGCCCATGGAAGCGACGCGCTTGTCGTCGAGCACGGGTCGCCATGTGACGCCGTTGTTCGAGGTCTTCCACACACCACCTGCGGCCGCGGCGACGAACAGCGTCTTCGATGGCCCCGGGATTCCGACCACGTCCGACAGCCGCCCGCCACTGTGTGCGGGGCCAATCGTGCGCCACCGGAGTCCGGCGATCGTGAGGGAGTCGATGGTCTGGGCACCTGCGTCCGCCGACGCTGAGAGCAGCCTGACACCTAACGCCACTGCGCACAGAATACGGAACGGCAAGGAGCCAGACCTCATGACAACGCCTCGAGGAACCGATCGACGTCAGCGAGGTCGTTGTATACCGACGGCGACAGCCGCATCCAGTGTGTGCTGAACCGCACGTTCACGCGCGCCGCCTGGAGTTTCTGCGGCAGCCCGCTCGACCCCACGTTCTCTTTCGCGAAGGTGATAACGCCCGCCGTCGATTCCGGCGGAGTGACCGGCGTGAACCCGAACCGTGGGACTTCGGCCCGCAGCTTCTTCAGCAACGGCTGCCGGTGCGCCTGAATGTTCGCAACGCCCAGCTGTTTGACGTACCCGAGCGATGCGCCGAGTCCCGCGGCGATCGAGCCACCAATGGTGCCGATCTCGAACGACCCCGTCGCGTCCTTCCGAAACGCCCACGACACCGGAGCCTCCGCTTCTCGCGGATCGAACGGTGGGAAGTGCCCCGACATGCTCGAGAGCTGGTAGTAGCCGATCTGCGACCGCGCGATCACCCGCTCCAGCAGGTCTTCCTTCGCATACATGAACCCGAGCCCGAAATCGCCCATGAGCCATTTGAAGCTCGAGCACGCGGCGAAGTCCACGCCGCTCGCCCTGACATCGAACGGCTCCGCCCCAGCCGAGTGGATGATGTCGGCGTAGACGTAGGCGCCATTGGCATGCGCGACGTCGCACACCGCCTTGAGGTCGTGCTGGAACCCGTTGTACATCGCCGTCGACGACACTTCGACGAGCTTCGTGTTCTTGTCGATCGCTTTCTCGAGATCGCTCATGGCGATCCGGAACTCCTTGTTCGGTCGCACGACGCGGACATCCAGCCCTTGCCGCTTCAGCTCGAGCAGGTGGACGAGCGCGCCGTCGTAGTGCAGCCCGTCCGTCACGACGTTGCCGACGAACTTTCGTTCGAGGCCAAGTCCGTTCACGACGAGATTCTCGCCGGTGCTCGTGTTCGGCACGTAGGCGATCTCGGTCGGCTTGGCATTGATCAACTCGGCAAAGAGCGCCTTGGGGTCGGCTCGCGGTGCGTTGCTCGCGGCACCACCGCCGCCCCCGCCTCGTCCGCCGCCCGTGGCCGGCGCTCTCAGCGCTCGGCGGCCGTCGACATAGCGCTGCACGGCGTCCGTCGCCACGCGCGGCATCGGGTGCGTGTAGGCGGCGTTGATGTAGGTGTAGCCAGCCTCGATCTCGAAGTCGGCTTTGCGCGGGAACGTCGGCGCCTGGCCGGGTTGCCCGTTAGGCTCAGCCGGCGCGCTCACGCCCGTGACCTGGGCGCCGAGCTTTCCGAACGCCGCCATGGCGGCCACGCCGCCAAGGCCCTTCAGTACGTCACGTCTCTGCGGACTCATTTTATCCTCGCTCTCTTTGGACGTCGCGCATCGCGGCGCCCTCTATCGGGATGATGGCGATTCCTCACGCGCCCACCTTCGGTGGGCTCCCGGCTACGCTCGCTCGGAATGACAACTGTGGTGCTGTCATCCCGAGGAGCGGCAGCTGACGCTCAGGATGACAACGGAGCTGACGCTCGGGATGACAACGAGCTGACGCTCGGGATGGCTCACCGGCGATGCAGATGCGGGACACCACGCCCGCGCCCTTCGCGCTCACGACGTCGGCTCCGCCTGAAGACTCTGCATGCTCCGGCTCATGCGCTGACCACGCGCGACCCAATACAGGCAGCCAATCGCGAACCATACGCCGAGCACGACATACGGTCGCCAATCGGCCCCAATCCCCGAAACAATGAGGACAAGGCCGCAAAGGATTCCGGCGATCGCCCAGCCCCTCACCGCGCCGCGACTCAATGCGAAGTGTGCGCGAGCGTGCAGGTCCGGGTGATGGTCGACGAGTCGCCACGCCGACCAGCAGTTGCTGAGGTATTTGAGCATCGTGGGGATGCTCACGGCGAGAAACAGGAAGACCAGGCTCGACGGCAGTAACAGCCCCGACACTCCGAGCAGAAAGACGGCCGTGATCGCGACATGGGGCGTGCCCCAGCGAGGATGAATGCGTGCAAATGGCGCGGGGAACACGCCGTCGCGCCCCATCGCGAACAGAAAGCGCGTGAACGTCAGATAGATCGCGTTGACCGACGTGCTGATCGATGCCACCGCCGCGAAGATGATCAGCGGCGTGTTCCAGCGGCCCAGGAATCGTTCACCTGCGTCGAACAATGGCGCGTCGCTCGCGCCCAGAGCCCCCGCGCCCAGTACCCCCAGCGCCACGCTCGAGACCGCGACATAGACGACGATCGTCAGGATCACCGCCGCCGCCAACCCCTTCGCGATGACTGCGCGGCCGTTCCGAATCTCTTCCCCCACCTCGGTCGCGCCTTCGATCCCCATGTACAACGACACGAGCAAGGGCAGCGACGCGAACACCGCGCCCCAGCCGGAGCCTAACAACGGTTGAAAGTTCTCGGGTCGAACCGACGACAGACCGACCAGAACGAACACCGCGAACGCCACGAGCTTGAACACCACCAGCACACGCTCGACGCCCGCGGCAACCTTCACCCCGAACAGGTTCGCGAGATAGAACACGAGCAGGAGCGCGAACATCGTCGGCTTCTGTGGCAGCGGGACAGCCCGGGACGCGTAGCTCACCAGCACCAACGTGAGCACCGTCAACGCGCCGGTGTTGCCCACGATGCGAAGCCACGCCACCATGAACCCGACGAACGGGTGAATGAACCGCGCTGGCCACTCGAACGACGCGCCCGACTTCGGCACTGTGGAGCCCATGAACGCATAGACGACGGCGAAGATGATCATGGGGATCGAGGCGATCGCGAGCGCCGGCAGCATCCCGGTCCCCGCGACTTTCGCTGCCGGTGCCATGATCGAGAAGATCGACACGCCGACCGCCGACCCGACACCGATCGACACGACATCGACGATCGTCAGGCCTTCCTTGAGACTGCCGCCCTGCCCCGCGGTACGGTCGCCGGTTGCGCTCGATTGGCTCATCGGTCACCACCGCGACAGGTTGCATCCGGAACGTCGGGAACGCGAGCCCACTCGTACGACTCCACGAGCATCGGTCGGGTCGTGTACGCGATGCGGAGCGGCTTCCCGTCACGCACGACGTCCAGCTCGACACGCCGAGCGTCCTTGCTTGTCAGCAGATCGCTGGCGACGGGCGTCGTGATGACGTCGCCGTCCCGAAGGCCTGCGGCCGCAGCGGCGGAACCCGACACGAGACTCACGACCTGCTGTGTTCCCGGCGTCCGTCGATCGAATGCGAAGTCGGGGACCACCGCTCGTGTCGTGCTTCGATGGAAGCACGGACCGAACGCGTCGGCCGGAACGACGACCGTGCTGGTACCCCGCACCACCACCGAGTCGAGCTCCGCGGGCACCGATGGACCAAGCTCCTTCGCGAGCGCATCGGTGAACGTTTGCACGCTGACGGTCTCGCCGCGCGAACGCCTCGCGAACAGGTCGAGGAGGACGTCGTCCAGCGATCGCGCGCCGCCGGACGCTTTCGTGATCGCTGCGCTCAGCGCGAAGAAGTAGAGCGACCCACGAACGTATGGCAGCAGCTCGCCGTTCTTGTCCGCCCAGAACGCGGCGCGCGCTGCATCGTTCGTCGCGTTGCGGTACGGATTCGCGTAATACTGTCGCGATAGCCGATTGAGCTCGGCCACGAACGCAGAGATGGGCTGCAGGGCGAAGCGCCGCTGAAGCTCGGCCGTGAAGTAGGTGGCCAACCCCTCGCTCGCCCAGGGACCTGCGCCCTGGAACGAGCCAGCCCACCCGTGAATCATCTCGTGGGCCACGATGCTCCGCACGCCAGGGTTGTCGCCTTCCGGTCCCCGCCGCTGCGGGGGCCTAACGGGAACCTGCAGCATGAACGATCGGTTTCCCGCGGTTCCGCCCGACGTCGTGGACTCCGGCAGCACGCGCAGGAAGAATCGGTACGGCCGAACGACGGTATCACGGAAGAACGTGCTGAGCGTCTTGTACGTGTTCGTCGCCCACTCCATGTCCTCGCGAATATTGAGCGACGGCGACGAGCCAAGCCACGCAGCGCTGAAGCCGCCGGTATTGCCGCCTTCAGGATACTGGCCGAGCGGACCGGCCATGAACCAGCTCGAGCCGAGAGCGCCTAACGGCATCACAGCCTCGGCGTCACCGTCACCGAGGCTGGAAATCCCCACCGAGCCGCGCTGGAGACCGGAGAGGTCCCAGCGAATACGCACGTGATACCGTCGATTGTCCTCGGGAACCGCGAGAAAACCGGCGCCGCCTCCGCTCACGCCGCCCGCGAACGTGCGCAGGTCGAACGGTGGGCCCGCACGCAGGCGCCCCGGCGGCACGATGGCTCGATACCGCACCGTGGCCGGGAGCGATAACGCTCGCGTCGTACGCCAGTGTCGATAGAACCCGAACCCGCTCGCATCCGCCGAATCGTCCGTCGTCGTGATAGCAACCGGTCCAGACTTGTCGTCCACACGAAAGCCATCGACGCGATCGGCGATGCCGGGGATGTTGTTCAGCACGATCGGCGCGCGAAACGACATCGTGGGGCCGGCGCTCGCGGTGTCGGAGATCTGAAGGGTCACGGCCACCGCGGCGACGTTCCCGGCGGTGTCTCGCTCCGGCCGCAACGCGATCTCGATGCTCGGTTCCGCCGAGCGTTCGCGGGATGCGCCTCGCTCCCAGGCGCCAGCGGACCGGGATGACTGCGGTACCGACGGCGCTTGCGCTCGCGCGACCGCGGCAAGGGTGAGAATGAAAATCGTCGCGACAGCTCCTGGCGACGTCGATCGAAACGGGCGCGTGGGCGTGGTCATGGTCGGCGATCGAAGTAGTCAGTCGGCCGATCGTCATCGCGATACACCTCCGGCCGCACCCAGGGATGCGGGCCGAACTTCCGACGCCGAGGCCACAGCTCGTCGAGCGTGCTCGCGTCGTAGAGGACTCCCCCTTTCATGACGTACCTCATGTCCTCGGTATTGCGGATGTTCACGAGCGGGTTCGCGTTCGTCACGATGAGGTCCGCGAGCTTCCCGACCTCGATCGATCCGATGTCCTGCCACGCGCCGAGATACCTCGCGCCGTATGCGCTGGCGGCTTCCAACGCGCCGTGTGCGCCGAGCCCTTCGGCCAGCATCCGCACCTCCCAGTGGGCCGAGAGTGCGTTCTGTCGGCTGTGCTGACCCATCGGTGCGTAGCCGCCGGCCGCGACGACGTCCGCCACGCCCTGAGACACGATCGGGAAGTTGTAGTCCGTCACCGGACGCATCATCCGTCGCCGCGTGTGCGGCACGAGGTACTGCCATGGCTCCCACTGCTGGAGCTTCTCGTCCTTCCACAGCTCCGACTCCTGGTAGAAGAACTCCTCACTCCAGATCCCGGGCCCTGCACCGACCATCGTCGATGAGTAGAACGCGTGAGCCGCCCCGATGAACGTCGCGACGTCGCTGTAGATCGGGGTGTAGCTGAGCAGGTGTTCCCAGCCGGTCTGTCCGTCCATGACGTAGCTCAGCACCTGATCGAGATGCTCGCCCTCGGCGGTGACCATCATACCGAGCTTCCGGCCGGCTTCGGCCCACCACTGCCGCTGGTCGCGTCGTGGAAGCGGATGGTTCTTGAGCGACACCGCACCCCATGACTTGAGCTTCGCGGCAATGCGCTCGAGGTCCTCGTACCGCTCCATGGGATTGGCGCGCGCGCCAATTCCGGAGCTGACGCTCTCGCCCGAGCCAAACGCGCGCGGGCCGATCACCTCGCCCGCTTCCGTCATCTCCGCGGTCGCGAACAGGACCTGCGACCACGCGGCCGGATCGTGATCCGTCGTGATGCCGTACGCGAGCGCCGAAGCCGCCTCGAAGTTGCGAGGCGCAATCAGGCCGTCCGAGTAGGACATGCGATGCGCATGCATGTCGACCCAGCCCGGAAAGACCGTCTTGCCGGTGAGGTCGACGACGCGATCCGCGCCGGCCGTCGGGCAAGTGCCGACGCACTGGATGCGACTCCCACGCACGATGATGGTTCCGCGCGCGATGACCTCGCGGCCTTTCATGGTGATGATGCGGGCGTTCGTCAGCGCGATCGTGCCGCCGGGGATCGGCTTCGCGATGCGAAGGTCCACGGCGACACTGTCTCTCCGCTCGCCGCTCACGCGGTACGCCGAGTAGATGTACGAGCTCCCGAATTCGACCGTGGCCGTGTCTCGCCAGCGCGGGTAGAGGCCGCCAGTCGTGCCCAGCATCGTGATAGTCGTGGAGTCGCGCCGCCGGTCCAGGCGGGCGGGCTTCTGCCCCGCCGGCACGTTAGGCATCGACGCTACGAAGATGTTGTCCCCTTCGTTGTACGCCACCCAACGCCCATCGGGAGACGGCACGGCGTCATCGGTGAACGGGAACGTGGCATGGACGCGTCTGTCACCGCCATCCACCGTGACCGATACGAGCTCGCGCGTTGCCTGCTGCCCCTCGGCCGCGGCAGCGCGCGCCACGTAGTAGATGCGCCCGCCCGGCCCGAACGTCGCGCGGGGGAGTTGTTCGCGGCCCGTGAATGGCAGCACACGGACGACCGGCGTCGCCCGACCACCCGCCGCCGGGATGCGCACGAGCTCGTACCACGGGTTGGCAGTGAGCGGGCGGCCCTGGAACGTCACGCCGGCGCCGCGCGTCGCAATGAGCTCCGTCCCGTCCGCGTTCCACGACGGATGGATGTACTCGGCCGCGTCGCGTGTGAGCTTCATGGGTGCACCGCCAGTGGGCGACACCTTCCAGATGTGGCCCGGCTCGATGCCGTCCCAGCTCGCGAACGCCAACCAGCGTCCGTCCGGCGACCAGGCCGGAGCATACTCCAGCGGCGCGAAGTCGGGTGGCGTGACGCGACGCGGCGTGCCGTTAGGCAGCGCCTGCACGTAGATGCGCCCTGCCGCCTGGAAAGCGAGCATCGACCCATCCGGCGATGCCGTGTGCCAGAGCAGATACCTGGCGCGGAACGGCTCGTCGGTGATGCGGGTGACCGCGGCCGCCTGTTCGGAGATCTCGCGGTGGACTCGCGCCCGAAACGGGATCGTCGTCACCGCGCCAGTCGCGATGTCCAGCCGGCGAATCTTGCCGCCCTGCGCGATCACGATCGACTTGCCGTCGGCCGTCCACGCATACGCCGGCATCGTCCGCGCGGTCTTCACGCCTTCGGCGGCATCCATCTCCACCGGGTCCATCACCATCCGCTCGGCGCCGGTCTCCAGATCATGGAGCCACAGCGTGTTTCGCGGGCCGAGTCGCTTGCCCTTGTACGAGATCGTCCCGTTCGGAATGCGACGGGCGAACGAGAGCCATCGGCCATCGGGCGAGACCTGAGGCGCGATCGCGCCACCGCTGGAGTTGCGCCCACCGTTCTGTTCGTCGGTCCCGCTCGTGACGGCGAAGGTGTCGCGCGTCGCGAGCGTGAAGCGGCGGATCTGGATCCCGCCCATAAGCAGGTCACGATTGCCGACTACGCCGGTACGGGTCTCCGTCGTGACGTTCGCCTGGAAATACAGGAACCTGCCGTCCGGCGACACCGCTGCATTGGACGCGCCGCGGAGCACATCGACTCCCGCGCCTCCGCGCTGCGGGTACTTCCGGATCGCACCACCCACGCGAGCCATGATTGACTCGCCATCGGGCGTCCATACCGGCTCCGTGAAGCTGCTCGCGAGCGTCAGCGCGACGGGACGCGGGTTGCCCCCGTCGATGTCCATCACCCAGAGGTTGCTCTGCCCGGTGCGATCCGAGATGAACGCGATCGACTTCCCGTTGGGCGAGACGCGTGGTTGATAGTTGAGCGCGATGCCGGAGCCCTGCGTCAGGACCTGAGCTTCCCCGCCCGCCATCGGAACGCGGTAGATGTGCGACAGCAGGTCGAAGACGACCCACTGGCCGTCAGGCGTGACGTCCACCGACATGTTCGTGCCTTCGGTGGTGGTGAACTCGATCGTGCGCGTCCTGCCCGAGGGCCTCGTGACGTCCTTGCGCGAGACGCTGTCCGCCCGTCCTCGCGTCGCACTGTCGGCCGGCGGCTGGCCAGTCGCGGCCGCCGCGCTGAGCATCGCGAGCATGGCGATGCACGCTGGTATCTTCGCCACCTCGATCCTCGTTGGGCGTGAGTTGGGCTTCGACCCTGTGTCAGAACGACGGTCGACGCGCCGCGCGTTCTACACGACCGCGAGCGGTTCAGGGTACCGGGGGACGCCGCGGCTCGAGCTTGACCGCCCAGATGCCGGTGAAGGCATCGGCGAAGAAGATGTGCCCCTTGTGGAGCTGCGGCCCCGTGGTGAAGGGCGCGTTGGCGATCATGCCCTTGGGGTCCATGGGCAGGAACGCGGCGATCTCCCGATTCTGGTAATACAGGTTGCCCTTGAGCTCGCCCGAGAGATCGACGACGCGCAGCCCTCCGTTGTAGAACGAGGCGTAGAGGCGGTCGCCCTCGACCCAGAAGTTGTGCGCTCCTGCTTCCGGCACTTCGTAGCGCGCCACCTCTTCCGGACGACGCGGGTCGCTGAAGTCGATGATGTGCGCGTACCCCCCCGCTCGCGGCGGCGTGCCGCCGGGATTGAAGTTCACGCCATAGGGGAAGATCTCGTCGCCCGCGATGACGTAGAACTTTCCGGTAGGGCTGCGATACGGATACGCCGCGTGCGTCGTTCCGAGCGGGTACGCGTACGACGCGACATGCACCGGCTTCGACGGCGTGCCGCCGTACTTGCCGTTGCCGACGTCGTGGATCACGACGCCGTCCTTCCACCATGACGAGTACGCGAGCCCATCAACCACCCACACGTCGTGGATGGCGTGGCCTGGCGTTTCCAGCTCGACGAAGCTCTCGCGGTAGGGCTTCGCGGGATCCTCGATGTTGATGATGTCGTACCGCGTCGTGTTGCTGATCGCGAAGACGCGCTTGTTCCAGTAGTTCACGTTATGCACACCGCCGGTCAGCCCGTCCTCGAACGAGGAGATGACCTTCGGCCGCCGCGGGTCGCTGCAGTCGACGAGCACGATCCCGTTGCGGCGGGTCGACGCGCCCTCACGCGCGATGATGCAGATCGTGCCGGTGTCGTCGACGTAGACGTCGTTGACGGTCCGTGCATCCACGACCACGGAGTCCAGCAGTATCTGGTTGGCCGGGTCGGTCACGTCATAGAAGTACGCCTGTCCGCCGGCGTTGAACGTCCCGGTGATCATGTAGTCGCGACCGTCGCGGGCCGTCCATACGTACAGATCCGTCGTCATCTTGTCCGTGAGCGGCGCTCGTCCCACCACCGTCACGCGCTCGGCGACGTCGCGCGGGCGAATGGTCAGCGTCACGCGGCCGACCGCGCCGGGTGTGGTCGCGAACACCGTGTGCCGCCCGCCCTTCTGGGCAACGAATCGCCCGCGCTGATCCACCTCCGCGGGGGCGAACTGCGCGATCACCGTATCCTCCACCGCTGATGCGACGCTGAACGCGATCGGCGCATCCGCGACACGGCGTCCGGCACCGTCGTACGCCTCGGCGGTAAGCCGGATGACGTCGCCGGTGCGGGCGGCGGTCGCACTGGCCTTCAGCGCAATGCGCCTAACGGGGCTCGGAACGATGGCGTATGTGACCGCCCCCCGTGCCTCGCCCGACCGTACCGAGATCGTCACGGATCCGGGTGCGACCGCGGTGACTTCGCCCGATTTGTCCACGGCAGCGACGGCGGGATTGCTCGATTGCCATGTGAGCGGAGCGTCGTCCCACACGGCGCCTCGGGCGTCGGTAGCCCGTGCATCGAGCGTGAGCACCGACCCGACGAACAAGCGCATCCGGTCGCCGAGGATGGCGACGTTCGTGATGGGGGGCGTTCGCACGGTGACGGGCACGCGCGTCGTCACTCCACCCCGTCGAGGGGCCGTGGTGTTCGGGAACCCGCTGCTCGGTGCTGGTGGCGCCGGGACCCGCGCCGTAACGACCAACGCGAACTCCCCGGCCCGTGTCGCGCGGAGCCAGCCGCTCTCCCGTGAGTAGACGACGCCGACGACGCCGCGGAACGGCGTCGTTAGCTGGCTGCCGGCGACACCATCCGCCGTGGTCGAGAATGAGACGGTGGCCGGTACCTCCTTCCCTGTTGCGTCGACGGCGCGGGCCGTTACCTGAATGGAGTCCCCAACGGTGAGCATAATGGACTTTGGGGATACCTCGACACGCGCAATGGTGGGCGCCGCATTCGGGTCGCCCTGCGCCATCGCGACCGCCGGGCCGGCGACCATCGCCAGCGTTAGGTATCGCACGTGTCGCCCCGACGGCCCCATGGTACTCCTCCCACCGTGTATGACGTTGAACCGTCGAGCGGCGACGCGTCAGCGAACGACCGCTACGCCCCCCGCCTGCTTCCCCACGTTCACCGACGCGACCGCCTTCCTTGCCATCAGATCGATGATGTCCAGCGTGCCGGGGTCATCGTTCTTGCCCTCGAGCGTTACGAACGCGAAGCGTGAGTCGGCGCTCACCACGACCCCACTCGCAATGCGACGCGACCCTCGCACGTCCGCGACGAGGGATGCATCGCGCGTGCGCCACAGTGTCGTGGACCCTGGCCCCTTCTGCGTCACGACCATGAGCGATCCGTCGGCCGTCGTCGCCATATTGTAGGGGGTCGCAGGCGCGTTAACGCGCTTCACCACACGCCAGCTCGCGACGTCGACGATGACGATCTCGTTCGATCGGTTGCACGCGACCCACACGGTCCGTCCATCAATGCTCGGTTGCGCCCACGTGGGCGAGCACGGGTTCGTCGGTGAGGGCCTGGTGCTCGCATCGTGACCCGCGTGATGCTCTCGCGACAAGTCATCGACAGCGACAGCGCCCTCGCTTCCCGATGTGAGCCGCAGCATCCGGGACACCCTCGCCGTCCGGACATCCACCTCGACGAGGAGGTCATCCATCATGCACGCCGAGTAGTGGTGAGCGCCGTCCGCTGCCATCCGAGAGCCGTGTGGCATGCGACACGTCCTCGTTCGCGCTACTTCCTCGAACGTTGCGACGTCCACGACTGACAGCGACGACGGCTGCATCGCCGGGTCGTGAAAGTTGAAGTTGACGACGTACGCCAGGTCGCCGGCCGCGCTGAGGTCGATGGTCGCGGGAAACATGCCCAGCTCGACCTGCCCCGTGAGCGAGCCCGATGCGAGATCGTATCGCAGCAACGACCCGTACGGTCGGCCGTGGGCCATCGACACGTAGAACGAGCGGCCGTCCCTCGACGCGACGACGCCGTGCGGTCCCTCGATCTCGACGGGGTTCACACCGACCGCATACGTCCGCGCGACAACCGCTCCACACGCCCTTGCCGCTCCTGTCGGCCCGCATGGGCGGAACTCCACGAGCGCGACCTGATCCTCCGACTCCGCGGCCACGAGAATTCGATAGGGTGACGGTTCCGCACGCGCGAGGGCGTGACCGCTCCGCGATGCGGCCACCTGCCCGCCCGCGAGCTTCGCCTCACCGATCGTCACGCACAGACCAACCAGGAGTCCTCGCCACCCCCACGATCCCGGACTCCGTCGAAGCCAGCTCGACGGTCGGTAGTTGGCAGTCGTGCTGCCGAAGAATCGGTTGAGCGTCTGCCGTGGCCGCTTCTGGAAGATCTTTCCGGGAGTCATCCCGAGATACCTGTCATGGACCACTTGGGTGGCTGGTCTTCGCACGACGTGGCTACCGGGAACAACGGGTCGAGCGGCCCGCGCTCTACACCGGGACCCACCATGGTCTTCACCGCTTGGCCGCGTTATTCTGGCCGGTGATGTCCGGCGAGCGCTGGGAGCGTGTGCAGCTCCTCTTCGACGAGTTGATCGAGCTCGACACCGGCCGGCGCCGCGCGCGGCTGGAGCTTTTGTCGCGCACCGACCCGGGGCTGTCCGACGAGCTTCGCTCGCTCATCGGCGCACATGAGCGCGCAGGCGACTTCCTCGGGCTGCTCGGCGCTCCCTCGGCTGATCCCGCGCCGACCTCCGAGCCCGCTCCCTCCATCGAGGGGACGTACACACTGCTGCGCGAGATCGGGCGTGGGGGAATGGGGCGGGTGTATCTCGCGCACGACGCTCGCCTCAACCGGCACGTCGCGCTCAAGCTCCTCCTCGGCGAGCTCCGCACCGACCCGGAGCGCAATGCCCGCTTCCTCGTGGAGGCGCGCGCGGCCGCCGCGCTCGATCACCCAAACGTGGCGACCATCTATGAGATCGGAGAGACGCGGGACGGCGGGCTCTTCATCGCCATGGCGTATTATGGTGAGGAGACCTTGCGCGATCGGATCTTCCGCGGCCCGCTGCCGCTGGCTGACGCGTTAGGCATCGCGCAGCAGATCGCCGACGGGCTTGGCGCGGCGCACCAGCGAGGAATCGTCCACCGCGACATCAAGCCCGAGAACATCGTCCTCACCGCGAACGGCGTGGCCAAGATCGTGGACTTCGGGATCGCCAAGATGGCTGGCCACGACCGCACCCGAACCGGCGACGCCCTCGGGACGCCGCACTACATGGCGCCGGAGCAGGTGCGAGGCGATGCCGTCGACGCGCGCGCCGACCTGTGGGCACTCGGGGTCGTGCTCCACGAGATGCTCGCCAGCGAGCGCCCGTGGTCGGGGGACAACGCGGCGGCCATCCTCTACGGCGTGCTCCATGAGCCGCCAGGGCCCATGCCTAACGATGTTCCCGAAAACGTGCGGCGGCTGATCGATCGGCTCCTCGCCCGCCATCCAGGAAACCGTTACGGGAGCGCCGCGGAGGTGGGCGAGGCGCTACGGCGAGTCCAGCATGGGGAAGCGGGAGCGGCGACGGTCGCCGACGCGACGGCGGAGCCAGCGCTGGCCGGCGATGCCCCGGTACTCCCCGCGCCGCTCACCAGCTTCATCGGGCGTCACCGCGAGGTGGCGCGCATCGATGCGCTGCTCGAGCACGAGCGCCTCGTCACGCTCACCGGGCCGGGCGGGATGGGGAAGACGCGCCTCGCGCTCCACGCGGCCGCCGCCCAGACGAGACGCTTTCAGGGCGGCGTGCACTTCGTCTCGCTCGTCCCCGTCACGGACCCCGCGCTCGTGCCGCAGTCCGTCGCGCAGACCTTGGGCCTCCGCGACGCGGGAGCGGGCACGCACGGGGAACGCCTCATCGGCCATCTGCGTGAGCAGCGCGTGCTCCTCGTCCTCGACAACTTCGAGCACCTGCTCGGGGCAGCTCCCTTCGTGGCCGAGCTGCTCGCGAACTGCCATCGCGTCGCCGTGCTCGCCACGAGCCGTGCTCCGTTAGGCATCGGCGGCGAGCACGAGCTCCCGGTGCCACCGCTCTCCGTCGCCACACCCGAGGAGATGACCACGTCGGAGCGGCTCGCCGACCCCGGCGACGCGGTCCGCCTCTTCGTCCAGCGCGCCCAGGCAGTGCATCCCGACTTCGCGCTCAGCATCGAGAACGCTTCGATCGTCGCCCGTATCTGCCGGCGTCTCGATGGAATGCCGCTGGCGATCGAGCTCGCGGCGGCACGCACGCGCCTCCTTCCACCGCGCGCGTTGCTGGCGAGGCTCGACCAGCGCCTCGACGTGTTGCGGAGCGACGCGCGTGATCTTCCCGAGCGCCACCGGACCCTTCGCGAGGTGATCGGGTGGAGTCACGGCCTCCTCGGCGTCCCGGAGCAGACCTTTTTCCGCCGACTCGCGGTCTTTGCCGGCGGCTTCACGGTCGGCGCCGCCGAGGCGCTGAGCGCGTCGTTAGGTGATCGGCGCGACGTGCTCGAGTCCCTCACGGCGCTCGTGAGCCACAGTCTGCTGCGACAGGACGAACAGCCGGACGGCGAGCCGCGCTTCGCGATGCTGGAGACGATTCACGCCTTCGCCCGCGACCGGCTCGTGGAGGCCGGCGAAGAAGACGGCGCGCGCCGCGCTCACTTGCAAACCATGCTCGCCACCGCCGAGGAGGCCGCGCCCCACCTCCGTGGCCCCGAGCAGCGGACGTGGTTCGAGCGACTCGAGCGTGAGCACGACAACCTTCGCGCCGCGCTGGACTATGCGCTCGACCGCGGACACGCCGACGAAGCCATCCGGATGGCCGAGGCGCTCGTCCGCTTCTGGACCGGCGCGTTCCTCACCGAAGGGCGCGATCGGATCGATCGCGTGCTCGCTGCGGCCGGTACCGAACGCCACCACGAGGCGCGCGCGCGGCTCATCCTGTCGCACGGTGTGATGACGCACATGCAGGGCGCTCCTGTGGAGGCGGGATTGCTGTTCGAGGAGGCGGAGCGGCTCTTCCTCGAGGCGGGCGACGAGCATGCCGTCGCGGCCACGCTCAATCACCTGAGCTGGTCGATGTATCTCACGGGCGAGCCAACTCGTGCGATAGCGCTCGCCGAGGAGGCGCTCGAAGTTCACGAGCGCTTCGGCGACGTGCGCGGTATGGCGCTCGCGCACAACAATCTGGGTTGGGTGCGCTTTTACCATCGGGGCGAGTTGGCGCAGGCGCGCGAACATCTGGCGTATGCGTTCCGCGCTCATTGGTCGTTAGGCGACCCACGTGGCGTTGCGTTCATGTCGACGTCGCTCGCCGCGCTCGAGATGTGGATGGGAAATGTCGACCGCGCCCGTGCGATCCTGAAGGACGGCACCGATGCCGCCCACCGGACGGGTGATGTCATCCATCGCGCGAGCACGAGCCTGTCGTCGGTAGTCATCTCGTATGAGACGCTCGCGTCGGACGACGCCGTGGTCTCCATCGACGCGTGGCTCCCAACCCTCCGCGCGCATGGGTTTCTCTGGGCGACGGGATTCGCCCTTCGGACCGCCGGCGACCTTCGCCGCGACGCCGGCGATGCCGCTGGCGCGGAGCCGCTGTATGCGGAGAGTGTCGCGCTCCACCGTCGGGGCGACGTCGCGAGTCTCGCCCAGGTCCTCACCCGGCAGGCCGACGCGCGACGCGAACGGGGAGCGTTGACTGCGGCGCACGCCGCGCTCGATGAGGCGTTGGCGATCACGCGGCGTCTCGGAAGCCGGTTCCTTCTGCCCGAGTGCCTCGATGTGCTGGCCCGCGTGCGGCGTGATGAGGGCGATGCACGCGGCGCCGCGCGACTCTTCGGGGCGGCGGAGCGGCAGCGGGCGGCGATCGGGGCGGTTTTGCCACCGCGACGCCGCACGCCTCACGCGCGCGAGATCGACTCGCTGCGTGAGGCGTTAGGTGCCGAACCATTCTCGGAAGCGTGGGTCGAGCACGAGCCGGCGGCCACGCTCCAATAGTCGATCATCGCGGACTATGTGGCGACCATCACGAGGCACAGGGCACTCGTGATCCAGTACACCCCTCGACGCCAATCTCCCGCCTTGAACGCCACCAGAGAAGCGCCCACGTTCATGAGGATCAACAGCGCCGGGAAGATCAATTGACTGCGCTTGCTGGCGTCCATGGGCCTAGCTCTCCCTCGGCGTCAGGTCGTCGAGCGTGATGCGGTAGACCTTGGCGGCGGTGTCGTGGCGGATCGAATACCGCTTGGGATAGAGCCCGGCGCGCTGAACCGACTCCGGCTGCTTGAGCTCCGTGGTGAACGAGGACGTCGACTCGAGGAACGCCTTCGTGATCATCGGCTCGATGAAGAGCAGCTGTCCGCGGCTGAAGCCCCAGATGAAGGTCTGGTCGAATGTCTTTCCGTTGAACTCACCAGCCGTCGCGTCGACCCAGTGAACACCCATCGCGGGGAACGCCTGGTTCCCGGGCGAGATGTAGTTCTTCGGGACGAAGCGGGATTCCGCGACGACCGGGTCCGGCCCACCGGAGATCGTCATGACATCGTCCTGCTTCGCCATGTAGAAATGGAAGTCGAAATGTGGGATCGTATAGACGTGATCGGGCACGTGCCCGGCCGGGTTCCAGTCGAACATGGCGAACGTGTACTGGTCGCCTGCTTCCTTTGGGAACGGCAGGTGAAGCATCGTCTTCGTGGCTGGCAGGCCGCGAAGTGCAGACTCGGAGAGCTCCACGCCGAGCGATGTGGGGACGCCCCGGGAATCACGGACGACGTAGGTGCGAACAGTCCCATCACCGAAAGGCGTCGGAGCGGCGTAGGTAGCGGCGCCATTCGTCTCGCGCGCGCTGGATTCGCTGCACGCCGCGATGACGGGGACGACGACGAGGGTAGCGACGATCGCTTGGCCGGTGAACGACGGGCCACGGCGGGCGCGAGCGGTGTTCTGCATGGTATGGCTCCAGTAGTCGGTAAGGTCGGCGGTTCACTGCTTCACCTTGTAAGGCGCCAAACGACCCGCGGAATTTTCATCGCACCCACATCACGCCGAATCGCGCCCTCAGCCCATGACTGACGTCACCCAGATGCTCCGCCGTTGGCGGGAGGGAGATCCGGAGGCGAGAGATCGCGTGCTCCCTGTCGTCTACGAGGAGCTGCGGCGGCTCGCCCAGGTGCGGCTGCGTGGAGAGCGAGCCGGCCACACGCTCGGCACGACGGGGCTCGTCCACGAGGCCTATCTGCGGCTGGTGGATGTGCAGCGCGTGGAATGGCGTGACCGGGCGCATTTCCTCGCAATGGCATCACGAACGATGCGCCGCGTCCTCATCGATTACGCCAAAGAGCGCAACGCGGCGAAGCGTGGCGGGGTCCGCCAGCAGGTCTCACTCGGTCAGGAGCTCGCTGCGCCGGAGGTGGACGTCGACACGGTGCTCGAGCTCGACACGGTCCTCTCACGGCTGGAGGCAATAAGCCCGCGGCAGGCGAAGGCGGTCGAGCTCCGCTTCTTCGGCGGCCTCACGCTCGAGGAGACCGCCGAGGTCCTCGGCACCTCCGCACCGACGGCGATGCGCGACCTGCGGTTCGCGCAGGCATGGCTGGCGCGGGAGCTAACGGGGGAGCGGTAGCAGCGCTTGTTCACCCTATCACCTTTGCGTATAACTCATGGAACGACCCTCACGCTCGCTCGGGAGCGGCTGGGCCTTCAACCACCGTTGAAGGAGGCTCTATGCGCAAAACCTTCTTGCTGATCGGCGCCGCATCGTTCGTCGCGTGTGCGAAGAAGGAGGGTGGAGTAGCTGATTCGTCGGCCGCGGCGGCGGCCGCGCCAGCACCGGCACCGGCCGCACCGGCGGCACTCACTGCGGCCGACCTCGTTGGTACCTGGAATGGCCAGAGCATGGCCCAGGGTTCCGACTCGGTGATCGCGCGGTGGACCTGCGTCCAGCCGGCCACAGGAAACGAGTCGAAGTGCGTTGACGCCGCAGCCCCGAAGGACACGAGCGTCTACACGTACACGATCAGCGGCGACAGCGTCATGTTCACGTCTGCGGCATACACACCGCCAGCGCCCCCGAAGAGCCCGAAGGTCATCGACCATGTTGTCGGGCGGAAGGCCGGAGACAAGTGGATGGGCACCTCTGTGACGACACTGGCCTCGAAACCCGATTCGGTCGTCATGCGGACCCGCTGGGAGGCGACGAAGTCTCCATAAGCCTGACCCGCGAACGTTCGTTGGAAGCGACCGCGCGACCGGTGAGCCCAGGGATGGGGGACGGTCGCGCGCGGGGCCAAGACACACCAAGCTGAGAGCCATCTCGGCCGGGCGCCGCCAAGATCCGCCCTCTTCCGGCTGTTTCCGTTCGATCGGTGTACCCACCCCTCGAACAGTACCGGCCGCGAAGTGCCCTGGGCGCGATCGGCATATTCGTTAGGCCTGACGGAGAACCGCGCTGCCCCCGTCATTGCCGAGGACAGAGGGTTGTCGGCCCGTGTCGGAACGATACGTCGATCAAATCCCCGCACTCGCCGGACATCTTGCCGCGCACTCGGTGTGCTTCCCTGCGTGTAGAGGAACACCTTGCCGATCCGTCGCTTCTGTGAGTCTGCCCACACGATCTCGCCCCACTCCCTGCTTCGCATGCGCCTCGCTCTTACCGCGATTGTCCTCACCCCGTCACTGCTCGCCGCGCAGTCAGTCGCCCGCATCAACGTGACGCCGGCAGCCCCGTCGGTGGTGGCGAGTGAAACGTTGCAGCTCAGGGCCGAAGCGGTGGACTCAGCCGGCCGACCGGTGCCCGGAGCGACCATCCGATTCCAGGGCGGGAGCATTTTCGAGGGCGGCGTCGACCAGCAGGGGTTGGTTTCGGGCGGGGCGCCGGGTGTGCTGAACGTGACCGTCACGGCGCTCGTGGCCGGGCAGCGGCCGGTCGTGCGGCAGATGAAGATCAACGTGCTTCCGGGTCCGGCGGCGAGGATCGTGCTTGAGCCTCGGCCGAGCAGGCTCCTCGTGGGCCAGGAGATCAAGCTGCGGCCGAGCGTCTACTCGAAGGCGAACGAACCTCGAGCGAAGGACGCGGTGACATGGTCGAGCTCCGCACCGCGAGTGGCGCGAATCGGTCGCGATGGGACGGTCGCCGGGACGACAGCGGGACGGGCGACGATCACCGCCGCTGCTGGAGACGCGAGAGAGACGTTGTCCATCGAGGTCATCGCGCCAAACATCCGCTCGGTCACCATCTCGCCCACCACGGCGGAAGGGCGGACTGGCGACGCGATCCACTTCAGGGTCTCGGCAAAGGACGCGGCAGGGCGCGAGATCACCGGGCTCACGCCGACGTGGCTCATGACGGGCGGCGAAGGGCTCATCGGCGCCGACGGAGGCTTCGTGGGCTATCAGCCGCAGACGTACGCGATCGCCGCCCTCCTCGGGCCGCGCTCGGCGACGTCGACGGTGACGCTCGCCCCGCGCGACGTTAGGCGCTCAGCGACCGTCGTCGGTGGACTTCCGATCAACGGGCACCACTCGGCGGAGCTGTGGCTGCATCCCAAGGAGAAGGTCGCGTATCTCTCCACGTTCGACGGCATCGTCTACACCATCGACATCAAGGACCCGGCGAAGCCGGTCATCGTCGACTCGATCGTCGCCGACGCGCGGCTCATCAACGATGTGATGACGTCGGAGGATGGGAAGATCCTCGTCCACACGCGGCAGGGCGCGAGCGACCGGCGGAACGGTATCGCGGTGTATACACTCGACGACCCGTTCCGACCGAAGCTGGTCGGGCAGTTCGTCGATCCCGTGACGTCAGGGGTGCACTCGGCGTACGTGCACACGCAGCCCAAGTACGGGACGTTCGCCTACATCACCTCCGACTTTCAGGGGCGGATCTACATCGTCGACCTGAATGACCCGG
>Ga0207712_10000650_pt1 | contig 27103 bp, 18 predicted proteins | sample KBSS44metaG_FD_184402 | JGI IMG/M metagenome (GOLD analysis project Ga0207712, IMG submission 184402) | Switchgrass rhizosphere microbial communities from Kellogg Biological Station, Michigan, USA - KBS S4-4 metaG (SPAdes) (version 2) | ecosystem: Host-associated > Plants > Roots > Rhizosphere...
GAAGAGTTCGCGAGGCAGGGACTCAAACTCGGCGCTTCGAGTTGTATCGTAAAGCGCCCCGGTTACCTCTATCAACTGTCGTGGGAGTTGGAGCAGGCACAGGCGCGCGCCGATTTGGAACGCCGGGAAGCGGCGTTGCATGCAAGCGAAGAACGCAACCGCGCCATCCTGAATGCCATACCCGATCTCATGTTCATACTCGATCGCGAAGGAACTTATCTGGATTACCACGCGCCTGATGAGAAATTCCTCTTCGCACCGCCGCAAGAGTTTCTGGGCAGGAAGCAGTCTGACGTGTTACCGCCGGGACTCGCTGCCAAGTTTGCTTACAGTTTTGCCAAAGTCCTGCAAACCGAACAGCCGGTGCTCATGGAATACTCACTTACGGTGCCTGAAGGTTTTCGAACTTTTGAAGCGTCGATGGTGAGGTGCGAAGGCGATAGAATCCTCGCCATCGTGCGCGACATCACGCGGCGTAAGGAAGCGGAAGAATCGTTGAAAAAGGCGTTGGCTGAAGTACAAAGCTTGAAGGATCAGTTGCACCAGGAAAATATCTATCTGAAGCAGGAGATTCGCGACGCCAGCAACTTCGGTGAGATCATCGGACAGAGTGAGCCGCTTCGACGCGTGCTGAGCAAGGCGGAACAAGTCGCTCCGCTCAATACCACTGTCTCGATTTTTGGTGAGACCGGCACCGGCAAAGAACTACTGGCTCACGCGATTCATAAGCTTAGTCCGCGCAGAAATCATACGCTCATCAAAGTTAATTGCGCCGCATTGCCAGGCTCGCTGATCGAGAGCGAGTTGTTCGGTCACGAAAAAGGCGCCTTTACGGGAGCCGATGCCCGACGAACCGGACGATTCGAGATCGCTCACGGTGGCACTCTCTTTCTCGACGAGGTCGGTGAGTTTCCACTCGATCTGCAAAGCAAACTGTTGCGGGTGCTCGAAGAAGGTGAGTTTGAACGAGTGGGAGGTAGTCACACGTTAAAGGTTGACGTACGTGTGATCGCCGCCACGAACCGCAATCTCGAAGAAGCCGTGCGCAAGGGAGATTTTCGCTCGGATCTCTATTACCGGCTCAACATCTTTCCGATTACGCTTCCACCTTTGCGCGAGCGGAAAGAAGATATACCGATACTCGTTACTCATCTCGTCAGGCATTTGAGCCAGAAGCTCGGCAGAACGATCGACGCAATCCCGCAAGACACGATGGCGAAATTGCGTAACTATCCCTGGCCCGGGAATGTGCGCGAGCTGAGAAACGTGATCGAGCGTGCGGTGATCATCACTCCGGGATCGCAACTGCGCTTGATCGACGATCTCGATTCGCAGGCTTTGGAGCTGGACCTGCAAGAAGAGACCCCGCTGCACGGTGCATTCCAGGGTGGCGGGACACTCGAGCAGAGTGAGTACAACCTGATAGTGCAAACGTTAAAGAAAGTTCATTGGAAAGTGGAAGGACCAGGCGGGGCCGCAGAGTTGCTCAACATACATCCCAGCACGCTGCGTTCAAGGATGCGCAAGCTACACATCGAACGGCCAAGATATACGACGCAAACTGTCGAGAACTGATCAAGCCTGGGCTGCTTGTGTCTTCCTGTGATCTCGGATGATCGCTACGGCCTCGTCGGCGTTCGCCACACAAACCGGGATATCAACGTCTTCGGGATTCATGAGCGGCGTCTCGAATGACAACATCGCATCACGCACCCACTCGATTAAACCCGGCCACATCTTTCCCACCATGATCAAAGGCGTGTGCTCGAGGTGCCGGACCTGAAGCAACTGCCAGATCATCATCGTCTCCAATACCGTGCCGATGCCACCCGGCGCAACAATGAAGGCGTCAGACGCGAGCACGAAGTGATGCAGGCGCGTAAAGAACGTTTTATGCTCGAACGCGAGCTCGACGAAAGGATTAACTTCCTGTTCGAACGGCAGGTCAACGCGAATACCCATTGATTTCGCCTCGCCCGCGAGATCGACGCCCGCGTTTGCGGCCTGCATCAAGCCTGGTCCACCACCGGTGATGATGTCGCAACCCATTTCCGCCAACATCTTCGCGGCTCTCTTCGTCTCTTCGTAAGCAACTGTGCCGGGCTTCGCTCTCGCCGAACCAAAGATCGTCACTCGATAGCGATCACGATGCGACGGTTTCAGTCTTGTAAGATTATTGACCACATCCCAGAGGCCGAGAACAGAATCAACTAGTACCTTCTTCACCGCCTCTTCATCATTCAGACTTACTGCGCTGGTTCGTGTCGCTTCAGTTGTGCTCATAATTTCACCTCGTCGAATAAACGCCAAAGGCGTTCGCTAATTTCAGCCCAGGGGTTGGAGCTTGCGACAACCCTGGGTAACGGACCACAAGAATCTTTTAACCCGGAAAGGGTTCGCCAATCGCCGAACCCTTTCAGGGTTCCATCGCTCTTCTAAATCGCAATTCCCAGGGTTCTCGTTCCTCGAACCCTGGGCTGAAATTAGCGAACGCCTTCGGCGTTATGGTTCATTTCAGATCTCGATCGCATCGTCGAGAGCGGGACATTCTGTCTGCGCTCCGAATCGTTGCTTAATCTGTTCACTGAAAGCTTGTCGCGCACGATCTTCACCGTGCGTGATGATCGTCCGTGGTCGCGAGGGCGCCATTGCGCCGTACCAGTCAAGTAAACCATTCTGATCGGCATGCGCACTGAAGCCGCCCATCGTGTGGATCGACGCACGCACCGGCACCTCTTCACCAAACATCATCACCGACTTGGCGCCATCTACCAGCTTCCGACCCAGTGTTCCCGGAGATTGAAAACCGACAATCAACACGGCCGTCTCCGGGATCGGTAAGTTATGTCGCAGGTGATGCATGATCCGGCCGCCGGTACACATCCCGCTGCCGGCCATGATCAAACACGGTCCTTTCACACTGTTCAGCGCTCTTGATTCGCCGGGCTTCACGCAAGGCCGAGCACTCGTCAGGCTACGCGCCAATTCGCCTGACTGGACCATCTCCAGGGCTTCGGCGTCGAAGAGCTCATTGTTCCGGCGGTAAATGCTGGTGGCTTGGATCGCCATCGGGCTGTCGAGATAAATCGGAAACCGCAGCAACGTTTTTCTCTTGAACGCTCCGGCGAGCAAGTAAAGAAGTAATTGTGTTCGCCCGATAGCAAATATCGGCACCAGCACCTTCGCCTTGTTCTGAATCGCCTTCTCGATTATTTCTCTTCCCTCGATTGCAGTGTCATGCAGTGAGCGATGCAGACGATCGCCGTAAGTGGACTCCATGATCACCGCATCGGCCTCTTTGAACGGCTCCGGATCGTTGAGCAGCGGCGCCCCGCGTGGTCCCAGGTCGCCGGAAAACACCACAACCTTCTTGTGACCATTCTCAGATACGGTTAGCTCAACGCTCGACGATCCAATCACGTGACCCGCGTCAACCAGTCGCGCCTCAATACCGCGCGCGACTTCAAAACGCTGGTTGTATTTGACTGGAGCGACCAGTGGCCCCAGCTTGCGAACGTCCGGCTCTTCGAACAATGGCTCGAGTGGCGGCAGCTTTTGACGCGCACGCTTCTGGTTCTCGCGTTTCAGATCCTGCGCCTGAAGCGAATGCGAGTCCTTGAGAATGAGTGTGGCGAGATCAAGAGTGGGTCTCGTCGCATAGATTGGGCCTTTGTACCCGTTGCGCGTGAGCAGAGGTAAACGTCCCACATGGTCCAGGTGTCCGTGAGTAAGCACGACTGCATCGAGCTTGCCGCCTTCAATTTGTGCTTTGCGGCGATTCTTCGCGCTTTCCGCCTTACGACCCTGGAAGAACCCACAGTCAACCAGAATGCTGGCGTCTTTAGTAATCACCTGATACGCGGATCCGGTTACATCACCGGCGGCGCCAAGGAAACGAATTTTCATATGTGCCCCTGAATAACTCTTCTCTGTGCAACCTCTGTGTTCTCTGTGTCTCTGTGGTTAACTAATTCAGAACAATAACTCACCACAGAGACACAGAGAACACAGAGGTTGCACAGAGATACACGCTGCTCCTCCCGAAGCTCAAAACGGCCAGCGCCACTCTGTTACTTCCGGCTTGTCTAGACCAAACGTATGAGCATACCGGCGACATTCAATCTGCATGTTCTTGAACTTTTCCTTGGCATGAGCGCCGATCGTTTGCAGCTTCGGAACGCGATCGATGACGTCGCTAGCAAGCGTGTACCGATCGATTTCATTTTCAATCGCGAGCTCCATCGGAGTGTTGATGTTGCCGCGCTCCTTGTAGCCGCGCACGTGAAGGTTTCTGTGATTGGTCCGATTGTAGGAAAGACGATGAATCAACCACGGGTAACCATGAAAGTTGAAAACGATCGGCTTGTCCACTGTAAACAGACTGTCGAAATCGCGATCGCTCAGACCGTGTGGATGCTCGCGATCGGTTTGCATCTTGAACAGGTCGATCACGTTGATGAAACGGATCTTTAGATCTTTAAATTCGTTACGTAACATCGCGGTAGCCGCGAGCGCTTCCTGAGTTGGAATATCACCGGCGCACGCAATCACAACATCGGGCTCCTGTCCCTGATCGTTGCTGGCCTGTGCCCAGATGCTGATGCCTTTCGTGCAATGCGTGATGGCGGTGTCGATATCCAGATATTGCAGGTGCATCTGCTTATCGCTCACGATCACGTTGATGTAGTTTTCACTGCGCAGACAGTGATCGGCGACTGACAGCAAGCTGTTTACGTCCGGAGGCAGGTAAATACGCGTGACCTCGGCGCGCTTGTTGACGACTACGTCAAGGAACCCGGGATCCTGATGAGTAAACCCATTGTGGTCCTGGCGCCAGACGGTTGAGGTGATCAGAAGATTGAGCGAAGCAATGTTGCGGCGCCATGAAAGCTCATTACAGATCGACAGCCATTTCGCATGTTGATTGAACATCGAGTCGATCACATGCGCGAATGCTTCATACGTCGAAAAGAACCCGTGCCTGCCGGTCAATAAATATCCTTCCAGCATGCCTTCGAGGGTATGTTCGCTGAGCATCTCGATCACGCGACCGTCGGGTGACAACTCGCCGCCATCGCTATCTTCCGGAAAGTATTCCGCAATCCAAAACTTCTTACTCGACTCGTAAATCGCATCCAGTTTGTTTGACGTGTTTTCATCCGGACTAAAAACTCTGAACGTGTCCATGTTCGACTTCATCACGTCGCGCAGAAACTTGCCGAGCGGTTTGGTGTTTTCCAGCTCAATCTGGCCGGGCTTATCAAACTTCGCAGCGTAAGCCTTGAAGTCGGGCAGGCGCAGGGTCTTCTTTAACTCGCCTCCATTGGCGTGTGGATTCGAGCCCATGCGGCGTTTTCCGGTGGGCGTTAACTGACGCAGCTCGGAAATAAGAACGCCGTTAGCATCGAAGAGCTCTTCAGGTTTGTAGCTGCGCATCCACTCTTCGAGTAGTTTGAGATGGGCGGGATTTTTCTTTACGCCGGAAAGCGGCACCTGGTGCGAGCGCCACATCCCTTCCACTTTGCGGCCGTCGACTTCTGAAGGGGCCGTCCAACCTTTCGGCGAGCGAAGCACGATCATGGGCCAACGCGGACGTTCTGTAGCGTCCTCCCGGAAACTGCGAATAGTTTTGACGCAGTGGTCGAGGGTGGCGGCCATTGCCTGGTGCATCGATGCTGCGTCAGATCCTTCAACAAAGAGCGGCGTATAGCCATAACCCTTGAATAGATCTTCCAGCTCCTGGTGCGTGATGCGTGCGAGCAGCGTGGGATTGTTGATCTTGTAGCCGTTGAGATTAAGGATCGGGAGGACTGCGCCGTCTCGTTTCGGATTGAGAAACTTGTTGATGTGCCATGAAGTTGCGAGTGGACCAGTTTCAGCTTCGCCGTCGCCGACCACCGCCGCAACGATCAGATCCGGGTTGTCGAAAGCGGCGCCACATGCGTGCGACAGTACATAACCGAGTTCCCCGCCCTCATGAATCGATCCCGGAGTTTCCGGTGTGCAATGACTGCCGATGCCGCCCGGGAAGGAGAACTCCTTGAAGAAGTGAAGCAAACCTTCCTCGTCCAGACTCTTATCCGGGTAGACTTCAGAATACGAGCCCTCGAGATAAACCGGCGCCAGAACTCCGGGTGCGCCATGTCCGGGCCCGGCCATGTAGATCATGTCCAGGTCAAACGCCTTAATGACGCGGTTCAGATGAGTGTATATAAAGGACAGCGCCGGGCTCGCGCCCCAGTGGCCCAGCAGACGGTTTTTGATCTGGTCCGGTTTCAGCGGCTCGCGAAGAAGCGGGTTGTCCTGAAGATAGATCATCCCGAGGGCGAGGTAATTGCAGGCGCGCCAAAACGCATGAATCTTCTGCGCTTCAGTCTCATTTAATGGAGCGCCCGGAATCGTGGCGCGCGCCACTCCATAAGCACTCAGGTCATTCACTACTGATTTACTCGCGCTCATGAACTCCACCTTCTGGGGGATGAGGTGGTGAGGCCCTTTTTGAAAGATCTACTCAATGGATCACGATGCCGATGCTAAGACGTAGGTTGTCCTGACGCGTGCCGGGTATGAAAAACGGTGATCCGACTGTTTGAAATGGAGTCGGCACGAGCACGATTCCGGTCTGCTGATCGCCACGCTTGATGATGTTCCAGTCGATTTGAAAAACTCTTACATCGAACCGGTCATTAATCTTGAGATCGAGGCCGCCGCCGAAGGCCATCGCAAAGCTCGTCTCGTTGGTGTGGAAGTCGCTGATGCCGAAAACCGCCGGCAGTTGCGGGCTATCGACGTCAAGTTTCTGAACGGCGACGCCAAAGAGGGCGTGACCAAAAGGCTTGAATGTTGGTCCATCATTGGAATTGTTCTTGACCTGTATGCCGCCGAGAAAGTTCTGAATGGTCGAGTCGACTGTGCCGCTTCCTGCCGGGCGTGAAAAATTGTCTTCGCGGAGATGGAGCGAATAGTCGAATTTCGCTCCGACGTATTTGTGGAAGTTAGCGCCGAATGCGAGGTTGAAGCCACGCAAGGTTTGTCTGTCGCCAAGGACATCATCGACCGCAGGGCTCCCCGTATCACCCGCGAGGTTATCGTAGAACAGGGCGGAGTAACCTCCGAAGAATTCATATTTCTTGTAATCGTCCTGGCCGAAAGCCGTAATCGTTAAAAGTAAAACCAGAGCTGCGAGTACCGCCAAACGCTTCATAAAACCGTTTCCTTTCATGCGTTATGTGTCGGGGAGTGGGTGTAGTCTATTGGTGGGCCAGCAAGCGGGAAACTGTCAGTATTGACAGGTTGAACTAGCCACAAAGAGGCCCAAAAAACACAAAAACTGTTCTGTGCTTTTTGTGCCACTTTGTGGCGAAATTTAACCTCAGAGCTGGGGCATGAGGTAAAACATCAGGGCGATGATGGCGTAGACGGTGATCAGTTGCACGCCTTTATACCAGTTTGACTGCCCGTCGCCACTCACCATCGATCCGATCGCCACGGCGATGAACAACGAGCCAATCTCCGCGCGGCCAAATGCAAGCTCCAACGGTTTTGGGGCGACAAAGTAACTCGCCAGCACCAGTATCGGCGCAACAAACAACGCGATCTGTATACAACTTCCTGACACAATTCCGACTGACAGATCCATCTTGTTCTTGCGCGCCATCGCTATCGCCGATCCACTTTCCGCCGCCCCACCGACAATCGCAACGAACACGATACCGATGAACAACTGCGACATGCCCAGCGCCTTGCCAGTCTCTTCTGCAGCGCCGACCAGAATCTCACTCATCCACGCCGCCAGCACTGACGCCGCCAGTAGAGTGATCACGGCACGCGCCACCGACCACTGTTCTTCGTGATGAGCTTCATGCCCGGTATCGACGCTGGCAAAAGACGCCGTATGTGTTCGCAGTGAAAACAGGATGTAAAGGGCATAAGCAATCAACAACATCACCGCGATTCCCACATTGAGCAGTTGTTCCTGCCGTATTACCTCGTTTGGTCCAAACACACGACTAAACGCGCTTGGCACAGTCATGCTGACCGCGGCGAGAAACATCATCGTGCTGTACGCGCGCGCGGCGGTCTGGTTGAAACGCTGTTCGTGAAAACGAAGACCACCGAGTAAGAACGATACGCCGAGTGCGAGCATCAGATTGGCCAGAATCGCGCCGACGAGCGACGCGCGCACCATCTCGAGCAGACCGGCCTTCAGCGCCACGAACGCGATGATCAATTCCGGCGCATTACCGAACGTCGCATTCAACAGTCCACCGATAGCATCGCCGGTCCGATGGGAGAGTTGTTCAGTAGCACCTACGATCTGGGCAGCGATCGGAACAATCGCCACTGCCGCCATGAAGAACAACACAGGCGCAGAGACGTGGGCCACATGATCGAGAGCGACGGTAATCGGGATGAACAGCAACATCCAGTTCATCGGCCTTCGCACAAAACTACCGAGCGGCGTTTGCGGCGACCCCATATCGTGCAACTCAGCAACTGCTTGATCTGCTGTAGCCATGATCTTTCCTCCAACTCCTTTGTGCCTTTTTGTGGCTAAAATCCGTAAACAATCGGCGCCAGGACCAGCACGACGACTCCAACAATCAACGTCAGGGGAATCCCGACTTTTGCAAAATCAGAAAAGACATAACCACCCGGCTTCTGGACCATCAGGTTCGTTTGAAAGCCGGCTGGATTGATAAACGCGCTCGAAGCGCCGCTCATCAGAATCATCGCAAACGGAACAAAACTGACACCGAGACTCGTCGCCAGCGATACCGCCACGGAAAACATCAGCACCGCCGCTGCGACATTCGTGATTACATTCGTCAGCAGAACGGTCCCCACATAAACCGCCGTCAACGCCATCATCGGACTGCGCCCACCGATCACCGCGAATAAATCCGCGGTTTTTGTCGCAAGGCCGCTTCCGGTGATGGCTGACTCCAATCCAACCGCCGCGCCCAGCACCACGATCGTTTGCCAATCAACGCTTTGCCATAAACGATCGATCGTCAAACAGCCCGTCAGCAACATCGCCATCGCTGCTAATAGCGCGGCGTTAAGCATGCTGGTGATTCCAGTGGCCGCAAGGACAACCATCCCGACCGTAATCACGATCGCAACCAGCGCTCGATCGATTCGCTGCACGCGAAATCCTTCGAGTCTTTTAGTCAAAATAAAATCTGACTCGCGCCGGTTTTCATAAAAGAACGCATCGTCAACTTCGACCACCCCTGCATCGCCCGCCTCGAGACGCAAGTCAGCGAGCGGCTCGCGCGGCGCCTGACCATGACGGGAAACTCCGACCAGCATCAGTTCATAAGGACTGTCAGGTAGCGGAAGATCGCCGACTTTGTGTCCAATGGCCGGCGATCGCGCAGACAAAACGACCTCCACGAGTTGATGTTCATGTCGCCGGCTCGACATCTTCGTCGCATAAGCCGGAACCAGCCCGATCGTGGTCCATAATCCCGGCAGGACATCTGAAGGAGTAGAGAAAGCCAGTAAGTCGCCGGTTTCGAGCTTCGTGGTGGCGTCTGGTTTTAAAGTCGCGCCGTTCCGGCTAAGCGACTCAAGCGTAAAACCGACCGGGTGGGCCAACCCGGCCTGCTCGAGTGTCTTTTGCTTCAGCTTGGAATCTTCGATCAGAAACTCACTGCGAAAGGAACGTTTCTCAACGCCTGCTTGAGCTGTAGTTCTGTCCTTTAATAAACGAGAACCAATCAACATCATGTAGGCGATACCTGCAACCGCGGCGGGTATACCGATCCACGCGGGATCGAAAAATCCAATCGGCTTGCCCGCCGGCAATTCACCTTTCGACATTGCGTCTGAAACCAGTCCCGCAATAATCAGATTCACGGAAGTTCCAATCAAAGTAATCGTGCCGCCCAGAAGCGCGATATAACTCAGGCCCATAAAGAGTCTTGAACCCGGCAGACCAGTGCGACGCGTGAGGTCGCGCACAGCCGGGATCATCATCGCGACGAGCGGCGTGTTGTAAAGAAAGGCGCTGACGATTGAGACAGGACCGTATATCCTCAGTTGAGCGGTCGTTATAGATCTCGGTAGCCCGATAACTCGTTCAGACAAAAGCGAGATGGCCCCGGTCGCATACATGCCGGCTGCGACTGGATAAAGTGCGGCGACTGTGATCACTCCGGTGTTGCTGTAGCCTTTGAGCAACGCCGCGGGTGACGCGAGTTGCAACGTCATCGCGACAGTGACGGCTCCGACAAACACCAGCCAGATCGGCAGTTTGTTCCACACTAAGAGAGCAACCATCGCGATCAAAAGTGCTAGTGTGGACCAGGCAGCGGTTGTCATCTTTTTGGGCTCATTTACGTGGATGACATTCCACGCACGACCGCGTAGTTCGTTTTATAAAACTGGTCCTGACCTAACAATCAACACAATTCTGAATGCTTTGCCGGTGAGCATCTGACTGACTTTTCCTTTGAAGGTTGCGTACCCACAGCATCGTAGCTGCCGATTTGGGCTTGTGCACTGGCAATTCTGACAGTACAGGCAGGGTTTAGAACGCAATACGATGAGGCTTAGCAAAGCCTGCGGAGCGGGCGAAATGGATTCAGCCCGCGAAGCGGGCGACAGCATAAAGCCTGGGGCGCGAGCCCCAGGATCAGGAGTCATAAAAATTTTTGTTGGAGCCCGTGAAACGGGCGACAGCGTTATTGGTTTCAGGGCTGTCGCCCGCTATCGCGGGCTCGCGCGCCTCTTCTATTAACGATCCTGGGGCTGGCGCCCCAGGCTTTATGCTGACGCCCGCTTCGCGGGCTAAAACCTGTCGCTCGCTTCGCGGGCTAAGAACTAAAACGAAGAAGAGAGTAAGCACATGGCTAAAAATCTCATCACGGTTGATGGTAATGAGGCGGCAGCCTCGGTGGCGTTCCGGGTCAGCGAAGCGATCGCTATCTACCCGATCACGCCCAGCTCACCGATGGCCGAGCTTTGTGATGAGTGGGCCAGCCGCGGCAGGACGAATCTGTGGGGAACCGCGCCGGAAATCGCCGAGATGCAATCCGAAGCAGGCGCGGCAGGCGCATTGCACGGCGCACTACAGGCAGGCGCCCAGGCAACAACGTTCACCGCCTCCCAGGGCCTGCTCCTGATGATCCCGAACATGTACAAGATCGCGGGTGAGCTGTCGCCTTTCACAATGCACGTGACGGCCCGCACACTCGCCACTCACGCGCTTTCGATCTTCGGCGATCACTCAGACGTGATGGCGTGCCGGCAAACCGGCTTCGCGATGCTTTGCTCCAACTCAGTGCAGGAAGCACACGACATGGCCGCCGTCGCACACGCGGCCACACTCGAATCGCGAATTCCCTTCATGCATTTCTTCGACGGCTTTCGAACGTCACACGAAGTCTCAAAAATCGAGGAGATCAGCGACGACGACTTGCGCAGCCTGATCTCAGAAGACGCCATCTACGCTCATCGCGAGCGTGCGCTTACTCCCGACCGCCCGGTCCTGCGCGGCACTGCCCAAAACCCGGACGTGTTCTTCCAGGCGCGTGAAGCTGCAAATTCTTACTACGACGCAACACCGGGAATCGTCGAGCGCGCGATGGCGAAACTCGCGGAAAGAACCGGCCGTCACTATGGCTTGTTCGAATACGTTGGCGCCCCAGACGCCGAACGCATCATCGTGATCATGGGTTCCGGCGCAGAAACGGTGCATGAGACTGTCGAGTATCTGACCGCCAATGATGAAAAGGTCGGCCTCGTTAAAGTACGTCTTTATCGTCCATTCCTGCGCAAGGCCTTTATCGACGCGCTGCCGAAGCCTACGAAGAGCATTGCCGTACTCGACCGGACCAAAGAACCGGGCGCGCCCGGCGATCCACTCTACCTCGACGTAATCACGGCGCTCGCCGAAGCACGCGCCGAAGGAGAAACACAACTCGTTCCAAACGTGATCGCTGGTCGTTATGGCCTCTCGTCCAAAGAATTCACCCCCGCGATGATAAAGGTTGTCTTCGACGAGTTGCAGAACCCAACCGCGCGCCGGCACTTCACGATCGGAATCATCGACGACGTAACGAATACTTCACTCCCGTGGGATCCCTCTTTTCGCACCGAGAGCGACGACGTGTCAACGTCGCTGTTTTATGGTCTCGGTGCTGACGGAACAGTCGGCGCTAACAAAAACTCGATCAAGATCATCGGTCACGAAACGGATCGATTTGTGCAGGGTTACTTTGTTTACGACTCGAAGAAATCCGGCGCGATCACGGTTTCACACCTCCGTACGAGTCCGCGTCCGATTCGCTCGGCTTACCTGCTCGACCGGGCCGGGTTCGTTGCCTGCCACCAGTTTGAGTTTGTCGACAAGATCGACATGCTCGAGTACGCCGCCCCGGGCGCAGTCTTCCTGCTGAACGCGACCGGCGATCCGCAAACAGTTTGGGATCGTCTGCCACGCGAGATGCAGGAGCAGATGATCGAGAAACAAATTCGCTTTTTCGTCATCGACGCTTACCCACTGGCAAAACAGGTCGGAATGGGCGGGCGCATCAACACCATAATGCAAACGTGCTTCTTCGGTATTTCCGGCATCCTGCCACGCGACGAAGCGATTGCACACATCAAGAAATCAATCGAGAAAACTTACGGCAAGCGTGGTCCGGAAGTCGTGCGTAGAAACTGCGAGGTGGTGGACCTGGCCCTGGCCCAACTTCACGAGGTCCCGTTGCCGGCGACAGTTAGCGCTACGAAGGGGCGGCCACCACTCGTCTCAGCACTTGCTCCCGATTTCGTGCAGAAAGTAAGCGCGGTGATGATGGCTGGGAAAGGCGATCTGCTTCCGGTGAGCGCATTTCCAGTCGATGGCACGTGGCCCGTCGCAACTGCGAAGTGGGAGAAGCGCAATCTCGCTCTCGAGATTCCGGTCTGGGATACGAAGGTTTGTATTCAATGTAACCAGTGCGCGCTGGTCTGCCCGCACGCCGCGATCCGCGCCAAAGTTTACGAAGAGTCTGCGCTAGCTGAGTCACCGGCGACTTTCAAATCAACGGCTTACAAAGCTCCTGAATACAAAGGCAAGATGTTCACGATTCAGGTCGCGCCGGAAGACTGCACCGGCTGCAATCTCTGCGTGAATGTTTGCCCGGCCAAAGACAGGACCAACCCGAAGCACAAGGCAATCAATATGGAGCCGCAGGCGCCGCTCCGCGATGCCGAACGTTCCAACTACGACTTCTTTCTTAAGTTACCCGAGCTCGATCGCGCCGACGTCGTGCGTCTGGACCACAAAGGCTCACAGTTTCTCGAGCCGTTGTTTGAATATTCGGGCGCGTGCGCCGGTTGTGGTGAAACACCTTATCTGAAACTGTTAACCCAGCTCTTCGGCGACCGCTTGCTGATCGCGAACGCCACCGGATGCTCTTCGATCTACGGTGGAAATCTCCCCACCACACCATACACAACAAACAGCGACGGCCGCGGTCCGGCTTGGTCCAACTCGCTTTTTGAAGACAACGCTGAATTCGGTTTTGGCTTCCGGCTCGCCATCGACGCACACATCGCAGCCGTGCGTATGTTGGTACAGCATCTCGCACCAAATGTCGGCGAGACACTCGCGACCGAGCTGCTCGGAGCAGATCAGGAAAACGAAGCCGGAATCATCGCGCAACGCGAAAGAGTCAAGGTCTTGCGTAGTAAGCTGGCCGGCCTTCAGTCGCCGGAAGCACGCCGGCTTGAATCCCTCGCGGACTATCTCGTCAAAAAGAGTGTCTGGCTGGTGGGAGGCGACGGCTGGGCGTACGACATCGGCTACGGTGGACTCGATCACGTTCTCGCAAATCGTCGCGACGTCAACATCCTCGTACTCGACACCGAGGTCTACTCAAATACCGGCGGCCAGCAATCCAAAGCAACCCCACTCGGCGCTGCCGCAAAATTTGCTGCTTCAGGAAAAGCAGTCGGCAAGAAGGATCTGGGTCTGCTCGCGAACATGTACGGGCACGTGTACGTCGCACGCGTCGCGTTCGGCGCCAAGATGATCCAAACAGTGCAGGCTTTTCGCGAGGCTGAGGCTTACAAGGGACCATCCCTGATCATTGCTTATAGTCATTGCATCGCGCATGGCTACGACATGGCCCAGGGTGCAGCACAACAGAAACTCGCAGTCGAATCCGGAGTCTGGCCGCTGTTCCGGTTCGATCCGAATCGAATTCCAAAGGGCGAGCCGCCACTCAATCTCGACTATGGACCACCGAAAGCCAAGGTTGCGGATTACATGCGCAATGAGTCGCGCTTCCGAATGATCGAGCGAGCCGACCCGGCGCGCTACAAACAATTTGTCGCCGACTCTCAAGCCGCGGCTGAAAGGCGATACTCCGTTTACCAGCAACTCGCCGGAATGAAAGTGCCGGCATTCGGAATCGAAGCTGGCAATGGAAATCACGACGGGGAGGAGCCCGACGGCGAGCCCGATGTAAAGGAGGCCAAATGAATCTCGCTACGACCTACATGGGGCTCTCGTTAAAGAGCCCATTGATTGTCGGTTCGAGTCCACTTACTCAAGACCTCAACACGGTCAAACAGCTCGAAGATGCGGGAGCGGCCGCGCTGATCCTGCCTTCACTGTACGAAGAGCAAATTACAGGGGAGCAGATGGCCGACTTCTTTTCCAGTGAAACTTATGAAGACTCATTTCCAGAGGCAAGTAGTTACGCTCCGGATCCTGAATCGGCGCCCGGACCGGATGAATATCTCGAGCACTTGCGTCGTGCTAAGCAGGCGGTCGAAATTCCCGTAATCGCATCGCTCAATGGCAGCACACCGGGCGGCTGGATGAATTACGCGCGGCTCATGGAACAAGCAGGGGCTGATGCGATCGAGCTTCACCTCTATCATGCGGCCAGTGATCCCGAAGTCAGCGCAGCGGAAGTTGAGAGCCAGTTGCTTCAGACAGTCTGGGAGGTAAAAGGCGAGCTGCATATTCCGGTAGCGGTCAAAATCTCGCCTCTCTTCACGGCTTTCGCCAACTTCGCTTTGCAAATCGACAAAGCAGGAGCAGACGCGATCGTGCTCTTCACACGCTTTCATCAGGTCGACTTCGATGTGATCGAGCTCGAAGTTTTGCGCCGGGTTGAGCTTTCCAGCTCAGCCGATCTCGATCTGCGCCTGCGTGGCACGGCGGTATTATCAGGACGCGTGAAGGCGTCACTCGGAATCACCGGCGGAGTGCACACGGCCCTCGATGTGATCAAGGGAACGATGGCCGGAGCTCATGCTCTGCAAATGGTCTCGGCTCTCATGCGACATGGTCCACAGTATCTGCAATCGCTGCGAACTGAAGTAGAAGCATGGATGGTGGCGAACGAATGGAGCTCGCTCGACGAGATGAGGGGCAACATGAGCTTTGCACGAATTCCCAATCCAGCCGTTTACGAACGCGAAACCTTTAGACGAATGTTTACATAAATCATGAGCGACACAATTGGGCTAGGTTTTTCACTAATCAAAAGCGTGCTGCACCCCACTGACTTTTCAGAGGCCAGTCTAGTCGCTTTTAATCATGCACTCAGAGTTGCGATGTTGGTGCAATCCAAACTCACGCTACTCAATGTTTCAGGCGATCGACCTTCGACGTGGGCGGACTTTCCGGGAATACGCGAGACGCTCGAGCGTTGGGGAACGTTACCGAAGGGCAGTCCGAGATCGGCTGTAGGCGAGATTGGTATTGAGGCGCGTAAGGTCGTGGCCAGTGAGAATGAGCCGGTAGACGCGGTGATGCGTTATTTGCACGAGCATCCGGCTGATTTAATCGTGTTGGCGACGAGTCAACGTGATGGGAAGGTTCGCTGGCTCGGCAAGTCTGTCGCGGAACCGGTTGCACGCAAGGCTGGTGAAATGACGCTCTTGATTCCGGGCGATGTTGAGGGTTTTGTCTCGAGCCACGACGGTTCAGTGAATTTAACGAAGATTCTTGTTCCGGTAGCTGAGACGCCCAATCCTCAAGCAGCCATCAACACCGCTGCTCTATTGGTTCGAAAATTGAACTCACCGCAAGGTGCCTTCATCCTGATGCACGTCGGCACAGCTAATACGATGCCGGCCTGTCGTTATCCTGAAATACCCGGCTGGACGTGGGATAAAGAGGTGCGAACGGGCGAGGTTATCGGCAGCATCGTTAACGCCGCGAAAGAGCACAAAGTCGGCCTGATCGTTATGGCGACTGACGGACGCAACGGTTTTCTCGACGGAATCCGTGGTAGTCACAGCGAAAGAGTTTTACGTCACGCCGCCGCACCCTTGCTCACCGTCCCCATCGCATCAAGCATCTCCCGCTATCTTGCTTAGCCACAAGTTAACGCCGAAGGCGTTCGCTAATTTCAGCCCAGGGTTCGAGGAACGAGAACCCTGGGAATCAATGGTCAAAGATAAAGCAACCCTGAAAGGGTTCGCCAAACGCGGAACCCTTTCAGGGTTGTGCGTCGATAGGATTCTTACCCAGGGTTGTCGAAGCTCCAACCCTGGGCTGAAATTGGCGAACGCCTTCGGCGTTATTTTGTGCCTTTTTGTGGCTACTTCATCGTCTTCCGCAGATCGATCATCGATTGTTGACTGACGCTGAGCAGTCCCTGTCCGGGGCGATCGAGGTCGGCGATTAAGAATAGGACGAGTGAGAAACCGATGATGAGTGCAATCGCAGCAATCGAGCGCTTGCTGTTGGCCAGACCCGCATGATACCCAATCATCTCCATCGCAAGGAGTGCGAGCACGTACAAGACAATCCATATGACTGCCGGCACACGACTCTGCAATCCCGCCATAACACGTGTCGCATGCAGGTCGATCACGTCGTTGAGTGATGCAACGAAGAGCCCGGTAATTGGCGAGCGATCTTTTTCCGTAACAGCAACGGCCTGCGCCCAGAGCCGCTCGTGCAACTCCTCGGATTTTGACAGCGCCTGGGCTAAATTTCCCGGCTACTGAACCGTCTCAACCCGCAAATCAACATATTCACGAAGAAGGTTTTTCACTTCCGTGCGCATCGGTTCCGGCAGCATGGCCGCACGAAGATAAGTGGTCCCGATCGCGTTTGCTTCAGCCAATATCACCTGTCGTCGATCTTCAAAACGTGATCCAGCGAGACCGAAAGTGAAAGCCAGCATAAAAGCCAGCAAGCCGAGCGTGCCTGCAACCATACCGCCAACGGGCGATTCCTTTTCCTCCTGGTGAAGTTGCTGGCGGTAATGTGCGACTCGATAACCAAACTCGAACGCAGCGAGACCAAAGACAATCGTGAGCGGCAAAATGGCCCAGAGCGGAAAGGGATCGAGTAGTCCGGTTGTTTCCATATTCGATCCTTAGACCACGAATTTACTCAACAACAACGCAATGATGATTGTTGAGAAGATGGTGACCAGTCCCGGCAGCATGAAGCTGTGATTGAGTAAATACTTTCCAATCTTCGTCGTTCCGGTCTGATCAAAAGAAACGGCAGCCAGCAACGTGCCGTACGTGGGCAGGAAAAAAATCCCGTTAGCGGCGGGATACAAGGCAGCAAGCGTCCACGCCGGCACTTTCAATGCAACGCCGACCGGCATCAGTATGGCGACGGTTGCCGCCTGGCTGAAGAGCATCGTTGAGAGCACAAACATTCCGATCGCAAACGTCCACGGGTACACCTTCAACAAGCTCTCGATACCGCCAACGATGTAACCGCGATTGCCTTCGAAGAATGACGAGCCCAGCCAGGAGATGCCGAGTATGCAGATGATTGCGGTGATGCCGCTGCGCATGATCGTTCCTTTCAACGCAGCTTCCGGTGAGGCCTTGAACACGACGAGGATCAGTCCGGCGATCGCGATCATCACGATCATAATCGCCATACCCATGTTGACTTGATCGGTGTCGCCCCCCGCAACTTCGTATGCCGGTCGCAGGTTTGGAAAAACCCCGATCAAGACCACTGCGACGATGCCAAGCATGAAAAGCAACATCGAGCCGCGCGCGCGACCGAGCTTCTTGCCCTCCATGGGCGGCTGTGGTTGCGGCGGCTTCACTTCGCCAGTCTCGAGCCGTTTCAGATACTCCGGATCGACGTCGAGATTTTTTCCGCGCCACGCAACTGATAACGCTCCGATCACGACGCCGAGAAACGTTGACGGGATCGTGATCGCGAGCAGGCGCGGGAGTGAAATTCCCTGCACCAGCAAGAACCCGAGCATCGCAACGGTCGCGGCGGAAATCGGAGACGCGATTACGCCCTGGAATCCTGCGATCACGCTGATCGAGAGTGGACGCTCAGGTCTGACCTTTCCGTTCCGCGCGACCTCCGCAATGACAGGGAGTAGTGCGTAGATGACGTGCGCTGTGCCTGATGCAAACACCAGCAGGTACGTCACGATCGGCGCCACGAACGTGATGTACTGCGGCCGCTTTCGCATGACTCTTTCTGCGATTGAGACGAGATAATCGAGACCGCCGGCGGCCTGCATCGTCGCGAGGGCAGTGATGACCGCGATGATCATTCCCAGAACGGCTCCGGGAGGACCACCGGGAGGAAGTCCGAAGAAGAACACGAAGATCAGTAATCCGATTCCCGCAACCGTGCCGAGTGCGATTCCGCCGAGACGTGCACCGATAACGATGCAGGATAAGAGAATGATCAACTCGATCCAGATCATAGCGCTTCATCTCTGTGCAACCTCTGCGTTCTCTGTGTCTCTGTGGTAGAGAGAAACCACAGAGACACAGAGAACACAGAGGTTGCACAGAGAAGATTATCCTCAATAAGTGGTAAATAAGTTCTGCAAATCAGCGTTGGAGCGTTGCTTTAACAACGCTAACGACAAAAGTAGTCGCGCCTTTTGCGGATTGAGCTCGTCGGAGGCGACGAATCCCATCTCGTCATCGTTGACTTCCACATTTCTTCCGACCGAACCTGTCGCAACTCGACTGCTTCTCACAACAACCACGCCCTTTTTAACCGCCCTCGCCGCAGCTTCGAGCGACGCTTTGTTCATATTGCCATTGCCGACACCCGCGATGACGATCCCTTTCGCGCCATTCGCAACCGACGCATCGATCAGGTCGGCCGGCATATCGGCGCAGGCGAAGATGATGTCCACACGTGGAAGTTTGTTGACGTCAGTCACATCAAACTCGCTTCCACTCGTGTGTTTCCATTGCGGCGAGTTGTAGAAGTCGTTCTTGCCGTACGTCGCTACGCCGACCACTCCACGTAACGGCGACATAAATGTCTGAATAGCTGTGGTGCTTGTTTTAGTGAGCGAGTGGGCCGCGTGAATCCAGTCGTTCATCACCACGAGCACGCCGCGTCCTCTCGCGTTCGGATCGACCGCCACGCCGACTGCGTTATACAAGTTCAATGGACCATCAGCGCTGACTGCGGTCGAAGGTCTCATCGAGCCGACCATCACGACGGGCTTGTCTCCCTTCACGACGAGGTTCAGGAAGAAAGCCGTCTCCTCCATCGTGTCGGTGCCGTGAGTGACGACGATGCCGTCCACATCGCCTTGTTTTTGGAGCTCATTTATACGTTTGGCCAGCTTGAGCATAATCTCGAACGACATGTCCTGCGATCCGACATTCGAGATCTGTTCACCCTTGATACTGGCCATGTTCGTCATGCCTGGCACGGCTGCGATCATCGCGTCGATCGTTACCGCGCCCGACGTATAAGCCGCCTGCGTGCCACTTGCAGCCGCACCCGCAATCGTGCCGCCGGTTGCGAGTATGACGACGTTTGCCTTCTTCGGTTGCGCAATCGTGTACTGCCAGGCGCTAAGGGTGAGAAGTAATGTTGCTAAGTAAATTCTTTTTTGATGGACCATTTTTTGTGTCCTTTGGGCCTTTTTGCGACTCAATACGCTTTTAATCCCACAGCGTGAAATTGGTTGCAGACACGCTCGATCACTTCTGGCGCCGGCGGCCGTACATCATTGAGCGTGTAATCGATCCCAAGCTTCTCCCATTTGTAACGCCCCATCTGGTGAAACGGCAGCACGTCAACTCGCTCGACATTGCCTAGCTCGGCTGCAAATGCGGCGAGCTGGTTGATGTCGTTTTCATCGTCGGTCAGTCCGGGCACTAAAACGTAGCGCAACCAGATCGGTTTCCCGCGCTGTGCCAGACGGCGTGCAAAATCCAGGGTTGGACCATTGTCCTTTCCAGTCAGGTGTTGATGACGCGCAGGATCCCACGATTTGATATCCAGCAGCACCACATCGATCTGATCGAGCTCTGCGTCTGACAGTCGCTCACCGAGAAACCCGTTGGTGTCGAGCGCCGTGTGAACTCCCATTCCCTTCGCAGCCGCCAGCAGCCGGACGACGAAACGGTCCTGCATCAACGGCTCACCACCACTCACCGTCACTCCACCCGCCATGATTTTGAGTCCGTGATGATATTTACGCAGCGCCGCGATCGCGCGCTCGAGTGGTATCGCGAGTCCGTTCATCATGTTCCACGTGTCGGGGTTGTGGCAGTACAGGCAACGGAACTGACAACCTGCGGTCCACGCCACGAGACGCACACCTGGACCATCAACCGCCGAGCCCGTTGTGAACGAGTGCAGGAAGCCGATGTCACCCGTCTCGAGGGCTTTCTTGACGACTGACTCGGAGACGTTCTTACTCAGCCCTTCACGAAGCTCAAACGGGTTCGTTGTTTCCAGCGGGGTATTTTCCGCCGTCCTCTGTTCATTCATCACTATCACCCGTGGAACGTACGGTTGATGACGTCCATCTGTTGTTCGCGACTGAGGCGTACAAAATTCACCGCGTAGCCGGAAACACGTATCGTCAGTTGCGGATACTTCTCGGGATGTTCCATCGCGTCGATCAACATGTCGCGGTTAAGAACGTTTACATTCATGTGATAACCCGTGTTCGAGAAAAACGCGTCGAGTATGCCGCGCAGATTCGGCACGCGATCGCCGCTGACTCTTCCCAGACCCTCCGGCATCAACGACGACGTAAGCGAGATTCCGTCAGCCGCATCGCGGTAAGGAATCTTCGCCACCGAAGCAGCAGACGCGTGAATGCCATGCACATCACGCCCGTGCATCGGATTAGCTCCTGGTGCAAACGGTTCTCCGTGTCGACGGCCGTCAGGCGTGTTGCCGGTGTTCTTGCCATACACGACATTCGATGTGATCGTCAGCACCGATTGAGTGTGATAAGCATGCCGGTAGGCCGGATACTTCCTCAGCTTCGTCATGAACGTGCTCACCATCCACGAAGCAAACTGATCGACGCGATTGTCGTTGTTGCCAAACTTCGGAAAGTCGCCGTCTGTTGGATAGTCAGTGATCAGACCGGTTTCATCGCGAACTACGCGAACCTTCGCATAACGAATCGCCGAGAGGCTGTCAGCCACAACCGACAAACCCGCCACACCAAACGCCATCGTTCGCATCGGCGCATAATCATGCAGCGCCATCTCGAGCCGCTCGTAGGCATACTTGTCGTGCATGTAGTGAATTACGTTCATGGCGTTGACATACACGCTTGCCAGCCACTCCATCATTTTTTCAAACCTGCTCAGAACATCATCAAACTGGAGAAAGTCGCCCTGGATCGGTGGAGCTGGTGGTCCAATCTGCTTGCCCGTGAGCTCATCCCTGCCGCCATTGATCGCATACAACAAACACTTGGCGAGGTTCGCGCGCGCACCAAAGAACTGCATCTGCTTGCCGACACGCATCGGCGAAACACAACACGCAATCGCGCCGTCATCTCCCCACGCGTTGCGCATGATCTCGTCGCTCTCGAACTGAATCGAGCTGGTGTCGATCGCTACTTTGCAGGCGAAGCTACGAAATCCATCCGGCAAACGCGGCGAGTACCAGATGGTGAGATTTGGCTCCGGCCCTGGTCCAAGGTTGTAAAGCGTCTGCAAAAAGCGAAAGCTTGTCTTTGTTACGAGCGAGCGGCCGTCGTCTCCCATACCGCCGATTGATTCCGTCACCCACGTCGGATCGCCCGCGAATAGCTCGTCGTATTCCGGCGTGCGCAGGAAGCGAACTATGCGCAGCTTGATTACGAAATCATCAACGATCTCCTGCGCCTCTTGCTCAGTGATCGCTCCAGACTTCAGGTCGCGCTCGAAGTAGATATCAAGGAAAGTCGAAGTGCGACCGAGCGACATTGCCGCACCGTTCTGCTCTTTCACAGCCGCGAGATATCCGAAGTAGAGCCACTGCACTGCCTCTCGCGCGGTGCGTGCCGGAGTCGAGATGTCGAAACCGTAGCTCGCCGCCATTTGTTGCAGCTCTTTCAGCGCGCGAATCTGTTCGCTGAGCTCTTCGCGATCGCGAATGATCTCGTCGGTCGACATGGCGGAGTCGAGCCGGAGCTTCTCTTCTTGTTTCGTCTCGATCAAGCGCGCAACTCCATACAGTGCGACTCGCCGGTAGTCGCCGATGATGCGGCCACGGCCATACGCGTCAGGCAATCCAGTGAGTATGTGTGAGCTGCGGCAACGTCGTATGTCTTCCGTGTAGGCGTCAAACACGGCGTCGTTGTGAGTCTTTCGATACTTCGTGAACGCTTCGACTACATTAGGATCGGGCTCGAAACCATAAGTCTTAAGCGCGTTGAGGACCAGACGGAAACCGCCATTCGGCATGATGGCGCGTTTGAGCGGCGCATCGGTTTGCAGACCGACAATCAACTCGTTATCACGATCGATATAACCGGGAGCATGAGCCGTGATGGAGCTGGGAACCTGCGAGATGTCGAGCACGCCCTTGCGACGCTCTTCAAGAAAGAGCTCTTGCAATTTCTCCCACATGTTCTTGGTGCGCTCTGTCGCCGGCGCAAGAAATGTTTCGTCGCCTTCAAACGGCTCGTAGTTCTGCTGAATGAAATCGCGAACATCAATATCGGTTTGCCAGAGACCGATGTTGAACCCTTCCCAACCAGGTATGCTTTTCTTACTGGTTTCCTGAGGTGCAGTGCTGGCCATGTTCGTTCTCCTTCGGATTTAGTCGTTCTCAAGCAGCAGCTTTTGCGAGCCCCAGCAGCGCGCCGGTATGTCGAGCAATCATCAACTCTTCATTCGTTGGAATTACCCAAACGGAAGGCTTGCTGCCAGGCGTGGAAATCTTTTCGAGACGCTTGATGTTGGCTGCTTCATCCAACTCGATGCCGAGCCATGCGGACGACTCACAAATTCGTCTCCGGATCTCCGGTGAGTTCTCACCGATTCCGGCAGTGAAAACAAGACCATCGATACCGCCGAGCGCGGCAGTCAGAGCACCGATCTGTTTGGCGACGCTGTAGACGAAATAATCCACGGCAAGCTGGGCCGCGGGCTCACTTCGTCCGAGCAGATCGCGCATGTCGTTGCTTATTCCCGAGATGCCGAGCAGACCGGATTTCTTGTAGAGCAGTGTTTCAACTTCTTTGGCCGAGAAATTCAGTCCTTGAAAAAGATGCAGGACGACGCCGGGATCGATCGAGCCGGGTCGCGTGCCCATGCAGAGACCGTCGAGGGCCGTGAAGCCAAGTGTGCTGTCAAAGCTCTTCCCGTTCTTCAACGCACACAAACTCGAACCACTTCCCAGATGAGCAACAACGACGCGTCCGTGAGCGATCTCCGGCGCCACCTGAGGCAGGACTGACGCGATGTATTCGTACGACAGTCCGTGAAACCCATATCTCTGTAAGCCCTGCTGGCGAAGCTCGCGCGGAAACGGAATCAACTCTGCAACTGCGGATTGTCCGCGATGAAAGCTCGTGTCGAAACATGCGACTTGAGGTATTCCGGGTAGTCGCTCAGACACTGCTTCTATGGCCGCAAGATTGTGAGGCTGGTGCAGCGGGGCAAGAGGCGCAAGCTGGTAAAGCTCTCGCATCACGTCTGCATCCACTATTGTTGGACCTTTAAAACGCGCGCCACCGTGGACCACGCGATGACCAACACCGAGCACACGCGAGCCACCGTATTTCGAGCGCAGCCAGCCGGCGAGTACGTCGAGTGCTTCACGCCCGTCGCGCGCCGCGACATCCTGGTTCGCGAGGCTTTCATCGTTGTCGTCTTTGACGCGCAAGCGCGGCGATGTGCCGATACCTTCTATCTGGCCGCGCGCCGCCAGACGCCAGCTTTCGAGCGGCGGCCGCTCGAAAACACAAAACTTCAAACTCGATGATCCGGCGTTGAGTACGAGTGCATAGTCGTGCATCGGTTACAACTCCCTTGATTTCTCTGTGTAATCTCTGTGTTCTCTGTGTCTCGGTGGTTTTAGAGGGGAATCACCACAGAGACACAGAGAAGACAGAGGCTGCACATCAGGCGCCACTAATTTTCGCCCGTCGCGCATGAGCGACGAGCTTCGCAACGGCGCAACTCGCAACCTTCGAACGCACACTGTCAGCACGGCTCGTCAGGATCACAGGCACCTTCGCACCGAGCACCATGCCGGCGCTATCTGCGTTTGCGAGAAACGTCAATTGCTTTGCGAGAATGTTGCCGGCCTCCAGATCGGGCGCCAGCAGAATGTCTGGATCGCCTGCCACTGCTGACTTGATACCCTTTATCTCCGCCGCTTGCGCGCTGATGGCGTTGTCAAAAGCGAGTGGTCCGTCGAGAAGCGCGCCTTTGATTTGCCCGCGTTCAGCCATCTTGCAGAGCGCTGCGGCGTCAATCGTCGCGGGCATTTTTGAAGTGACTGTTTCGACTGCGGCAAGAATCGCGACTTTTGGTTTTTCCAGTCCCAGTGAGATGACGAGATCGATCGCGTTCTGGCAGATGTCAGCCTTGTCTTCGAGTGTGGGCGCGATGTTGATGGCGCCGTCAGTAATGACGAGCACTTTGTGATAAGTCGGCACGTCCATTATGAAGACGTGACTGATGCGACGGGCCGTGCGCAGCCCGCCCTCGCGCGAGACAATCGCTGACATCAGCTCGTCAGTGTGCAAACTGCCCTTCATCAAGATCTCGGCTTTGCCTTCTTTCACCAGCTCGACTGCTTTTATGGCTGCGGCGTGGCTGTGCGGGACATCGACGATCTTCAAGTTGCCGAGATCTATCTGAGACTTCACAGCGATCTCTCGAATTTTGGCCGCTGGTCCGACCAGCCAGGGCACAATCAACCCACGCGTAGCGGCTTCGACCGCGCCGCTCAACGCTGATGCCTCGCACGGATGCGCCACGGCGGTTGGGATTGGAGCCAGGCCTTCGCAACGAGCGAGAAGTCTTTCGTATTTTCCTGTTCCAGTTGCTGCTACCATTTTTATTTCTCCCGAGCTGCCGGTCCTGTTTCCTTCAAAAACAGCGTCAGCAAAATTGCGAGCGCCACTCCGAACAGAAGCGGTGTGAAGGTGGTGCGGAAATGCTGCACCTCCAGTCGCTCTGCGCCGCCCGAAACGCTCTGCAAGATCCAGCCGAAAACCGGTCCCAGCAGTGCGCTAAAAGTGAAATTCAAAAAGTTGACCACGCCGGTCGCGGTGCCGCCGAACTGAGGTGGATTCGCTTCTTTGATTACGGTGTAAGGCAGCATCGCCGCGCCCGACACAATGCCGGTGAGAAGACCCAGCACATACGGTGGAAGAATTCCTGTTGGTCCATAAAGGATCCATGCAAGACACACGAGCAAGATGATTGCGGCGCCGGCGATCACGGGTTTACGTCGACCGAGCCGATCGGAAAGAAGACCGAGAAGAGGACAGCCGATGATCCAACCGAAAGGGACGGTGGCGGAGCGTAGTACTGCCGTGCCGTAGTCGAGGCTGTGAGCTTCCTGGAGAAAGCGAACGCCCCAGATCATGTCGAAGATAGTCGTGGGAATGAACATCAATCCCGCAATCAGGCCACACAGTATTGACTGAGGATTCTTGAAGACGGTTACGAATGCCTGTACGACTGGTTTCAGACCGCCGCCGGGTTGTGCAGAACTTTCGTCCGGGATCAGGAAATAAAGTGCGACGCCGATCAGGAGGCCGAACACGCCCATCGCGATCCAGAAGTGATTCCATGCGACGCCGCTACCGATGATTGGTCCAACAACAAACTGGCCTGCCGATCCGCCGGCCATGCCAAACATCTGCGTAGCGCCGATCAGCGTTGCGGCTTTTGCGGGTGAGAAGTTTTTGGTCGCGATATAGATCGCGCCGACGAGTGCGAAGACGCCGCCCGCGCCCTGAAGAAATCTTCCGGCCCCGCCGATCGTTGAATTGCCGGTAGCGAAGAGCAAAGCGCCCACGCCGACAACAGCCGCCGCGCCGGGTAATAATCGACGGGGGCCAAAACGGTCCATCGCTGCTCCGGCAACGAGGCTGAATGGTGAATAGCCGTAATAGAAGAGACCAACAATCGAAGCGACGGCGATCGGAGTGACGCCGAAAGCATTGCTGAGCTCCGGCATCATCACCGCCGGCGCCGAGCGCATTGCATACTGATAGAAGTAATAGACCGCCGTCAGCACCCACGCCACCACCGCCATGCGGACAGCGGAGCTGGTTTGTGGGGCACTGACTTGTGCAACTACTTGCGCCATACGATCGTCGTGTTCTTCTCTTACGCCGGAGGCGTTCGCTAATTTCAGCCCAGGGTTCGAGCTTGCGAGAACCCTGGGTAGCAACCAAAACAATTCTTTAACCCTGAAAGGGTTCGCCAGCCGTGAAACCCTTTCAGGGTTCGAGGCCTGTTTATTTTGGATCCCAGGGTTCTCGTCCCTCGAACCCTGGGCTGAAATTAGCCAACGCCTTCGGCGTTAATCAGTTCTTTTCATTCCAGCGTTCAAATCAGTTGCCTTCTTGGGCGTTAAATCAGTGCTTTACCTGATATTTGCTCTTGTCCAGATTCGTAAGCTTGATCGGGTCGAGCAGCTCCTTGATTTGCGCTTCGGTCAGAATCTTTTTTTCGCGGATGATTTCGAGTATGCCTTTGCCGGACTTGTAAGCTTCGCCAGCGAGCTCGGTGGCCTTCTCGTAACCCAACACCGGATTGAGCGCGGTGACGATGCCTACCGTCGTTTCCATGTAGCGCGAGAGCACGCGCTCATTGACAGTGATTCCGTCGACGCACTTCGTTCTTAACAGACCCGAGGTGTTGTAGAGCAGGCTTTGCGATTCCATGACGGCGAGACCGGCCA
>Ga0207712_10000652_pt1 | contig 26961 bp, 21 predicted proteins | sample KBSS44metaG_FD_184402 | JGI IMG/M metagenome (GOLD analysis project Ga0207712, IMG submission 184402) | Switchgrass rhizosphere microbial communities from Kellogg Biological Station, Michigan, USA - KBS S4-4 metaG (SPAdes) (version 2) | ecosystem: Host-associated > Plants > Roots > Rhizosphere...
GTGGATCCGCGAGCAGCTCGGCGACGCGACGACGCGTCCGCTGCTCGATGCGTATGCGATCCATCTGTACGAGCCGCGGCTGCGCTCGCTCGGCTATCGGCGCAAGGACGGCGAAGCGAGCACCGCGACGGCGCTGCGCACCCGCCTCGCACAATTCCTCGCGCTGACGGTTCGCGATCCGGCCACGCGTGCCGAACTGGCGCGGCAGGGGCGGGCGGCGCTCGGCCTCGATGGCGCCGCCGGCGTCGATCTGACCCGCGCCGATGCAGACCTGCTCGCCACGGCGCTGAAGGTTGCCGTGCAGGACGGAGGCGCGCCGGTATTCGATGCTGCACGAGGCGAACTCGCGCGCAATCACGACACGGCACGGCGCTATGCGCTGCTCGGCGCGCTCGGCGCGACGCGCGATCCCGCGCTCGCCGCCGCGGCACGCGATTTCGGGCTTCGCGACGAGGTGCAGATCGGCGAAATGTCGCGCCTGTACCATGCGCAGATGAACGAACCGGAAAACCGTGCCGCTATGTGGCAGTGGCTGCAAGCGCACTACGAGGCGTACCGGCGGCGGTTGCCGGCCTTCGCGCAGTCGAGACTGCCCGACAGCGTCTCCGAAGGACGCTGTAGCGGCGCATCGGCCGACGAACTGTCGGCGTTCTTCGCGCCGCGCATCAAGGACTTGATCGGCGGCGAGCGCGGGCTCGGCCAGACGCTGGAAGACATCCGCCAGTGCGCCGCGCTGCGCGAGCATGTCGGCACCAAGGATTTGGCGGGCTGGAGCGAGGCGCACGTGCAGGGACGCTGAAGCGGTTCGCGAGTTCGGCGGAGTAGGAGAGTCGCTGGGTTCCGGCGTTCGCCGGGATGACGCTGGGGCGTAGCGGCGGCTGGGAGCGACGCGGGAGCGCCGTTCCGGTTCACGGGCGGCGGCTTGCTAAGATGCGCCGCGACAGGGCGACGGGGACGGTGATGGAAGAGGGTTCTTCGGCGGCGGAGCAGTTCGCGCGCATTCCCGAGCGCAACACTGGCGACGCGATCCTGCGCACCGCGCAGCAGCATCACGTCGCGCTGTCGAACATGGCCGACATCAAGGCGAACATCCTGATCACGGTGTCGTCGATCGTGCTGACGCTCTCGCTCGGACGTGCGGACGACCCTGCGCTGCGCGTGTCGGTGCTGACCCTGATCGGATTCACGCTGGTGGCCCTGCTGCTCGCGATCCTCGCCGTGCTGCCGAAATACAGCGCGCTCAAGATCCGCTCCGACGGCCAGCTGCCGCAGGGCTTCAACCTGCTGTTCTTCGGGCACTTCGCCGAACTTTCGCGCGAACGCTTCCTGGCCGAGATCGCGCGCACGCTCAAGCCCGACGGTTCGGTGTACTCGACCATGGCCAACGATCTGTATTCGCTCGGCTGGTACTTGGCGCATCGAAAGTACCGCTACCTGCGCTACAGCTATCTATTCTTTCTGGCCGGCTTCGTGCTGGCGTGCCTGGAGCAGGCATGGCGGCTGCTCGTCCATTGAACGAATCGCAAACCCCGCGGCAGATGTTCGTCCGTTGGACGTCGCCGACGAAGGCGCAAGGAGAGCTCATGCGTGTGCTGCTGCAACGAATCGCTTCATTGGCACTGCTGCTCGCGGCGATCGCCGCGCAGGCGCAGTCGACGGTTCCGGCTTCGCTGGAACCCTGGCGCGGCTGGGCGCTGCAAGGCCAGGAATATCGAGCCTGCCCGCTGGTCGCCGGCAAGCCCGGCAACGCGCAAGGCGATTTCCTCTGCGCGTGGCCCGGCGTGCTCGCGTTGAACGCGGATGCCGGCGGGGCCAGTGTCGTGCAGCATTGGCGCGTCGATGTCGAGTCGTGGACACCGCTGCCCGGCGATGCGGAGCACTGGCCGCAGCAGGTGACGCTGGACGGGCAGCCGGCGGTCGTCGTCGACCGCGGCGGGCCGGCGCTGCGCCTGGCGCCCGGCAGTCACGAGGTACGCGCACGCATTCCGTGGCGCGAACGTCCGCAGACCTTGCGCGTGCCGCAGGCGCTGGGCATGGTCGCGCTGACCGTCGACGGCAAGGCGATCGTGCCGGCGCAGCGCGACGGCGACGAACTCAGCCTCGGCCGCGCCAGCGTCGAGACACCGGAAGCTGACAGCCTCGAACTGCGCGTGTATCGCCGCCTGACCGATGGCGTGCCGGCGCAATTGACCAGCGTGATCGAAGTCTACGCGTCCGGCCAGGCGCGCGAGGAAGTCGTCGGCCCTGCGCTGCCGCCGGGATTCGCGCCGCTGTCGCTGGACAGCGAATGGCCGGCGCGGCTCGACGCGGACGGCCGCCTGCGCATCCGCGTGCAGCCGGGCAATGCCACGCTGACCCTGGAGGCGCGCGCGACGGCGCCGTTGACCGAAGCGACGGCGCATCTGCCGCAGACATCGTGGCCGAAACAGGAGATCTGGAGCTACGCCGCGGCGCCGCGCCTGCGCGTGACGTCGGCGAGCAGCGCGGTGCAGGTCGATCCGCGCCAGAGCAATGTACCGCCCGAGTGGAACGCGCTGCCGGCGTTCGCGCTGGCCGATGGCGCCAAGCTGACGATCGAGGAACGCTCGCGCGGCCTCGCCGCCGACGATCGCAATCGCCTCACGCTCGATCGCGAGATGTGGCTCGACTTCGACGGCGGCGGCTGGTTCGCGCGCGACCGCGTGCAAGGCGATATGCTGCAGGGCTGGCGCTTCGATGCCGCCGCGCCGTTCGCCCTCGAACGCGCGGACGCGCTCGGCGTCGGCCACGGCGGCGGCAACGAACCTTTGCTGGTCACGCGGGGCGCGAGCGCGGCGCTGAGCGGCGTCGAATGGCGCACGCCATCGGTCGATCTCGCCGCGGGCCTGCGCATCGCGCCGGCCGGCATGACATTGCCGATTGCCGGCTGGCAGGACACGTTCGATCGCGTCGATACGATCTTGCACCTGCCCAACGGCTATCGCCTGCTCGGCGCGCCGGGTGCCGACCGCGCGCTCGGCAGCTGGATCTCCGCCTGGACCTTGCTGGACGTGTTCATCGCGGCCGTGCTGACGCTGCTGGCGTGGCGCCTGTTCGGCGCGTTCGGCGGCATCGCGACGATGGCGTACCTCGTGCTCGGCTACCAGGAAACCGGATCGCCACTGTGGAGCCTGCTCGCCGTGATCGCCCTCGCACTGATCGTGCGTGCGCTGCCGCGCGGACGGCTCGCCACCGGTGCCGAATGGCTCGGGAGGGCAGCGTTGCTGGTATTCGTGCTGGTGGCGCTGCCGTTCGTGGCCGACCAATTGCGCTACGCATTGCATCCGCAGCTGGAGAACGAGGGCGGCTATGCGACCGGCGGTTTCGGCGCGGCTCGCTACAACGAAGCCATGGTCGCGGCCGAGCCTCGAGACGAGATGCTGGCGAAGCCGGCCCCCGCAGCGCCGCCACCGCCGCCAGCGGCATCGGCTCCACAGGCCGAGGAAGCGCCTCCGGCAAGCTACGGCGGTACTTTCAAGGATCGCAGCTCGCGCAGCGACAAATCCGCCGCCGATTCCGAAGGCAAGCTCGAAACGATCATGGTGACCGGCTCGAATATCCGCCGCGTCGACATCATCGATCACTACAGCGAATCGACCGTCGTGCAGACCGGCGCGGGCGAACCGGGCTGGAACCTCGGCCGCCGCTACGAACTCAGCTGGAGCGGTCCGGTGCTGCCGACGCAGGACGTCCGCCTGCTGATCGCGCCGCCGTGGCTGGTGCGTCCGTTGCGCATCGTGCTCGTCGCCTTGCTCGCCTGGCTGCTCGTGCGCCTGCTGCAGCCGGCGTTGCGCGTGCGGATTCCGCAGGCGGCGGCGGGCCTGCTGATGGCAGCGCTCGGCATCGCGTCGTTCGCCGCGGTGCGACCCGCGCAAGCGCAGACATTCCCGCCCGACACGCTGCTCAACGAACTGCGCACGCACTTGACCGAAGCGCCGAAATGCGCGCCGACGTGCGCGGCGATCGCGAAGGTCGCGATAGCGGCGCGCGCCGATGAAATCCGCGTTTCGCTCGAAGCGCACGCCGCCGAACGCATCGCGCTGCCGCTGCCGTTCGACGAGAAGGCGCTCGGCTTGCGCAGCCTCGCCGTCGACGGCGCCGCGACCGATGCGATCGCGCGCCACGGCGAAGCGTTGTGGATCGCACTGCCGCGCGGCGTGCATCGCGTCGAACTCGTTTTCGCGTCGAGTGCCGACAAGGTCGCGCTGGCATTTCCATTGCGGCCGATGCGCGTGGAGTTCTCCGGCGACGGCTGGGAATCGAGCGGCATCGCCGACGATCGCCTGCTGACCGAAACGCTGACGCTGGTGCGTGCGCGCGCCGCGAGCGACACGCCCGCGCAGAACACCGCGCAGCAGTTCGCGCCGTTCGTGCGCGTGGAGCGCTCGCTCAATCTCGGGCTGGACTGGACGGCGCAGACGAACGTGCAGCGGCTGGCGCCGAACGACGGCGGCTTCACGGTCGCGGTGCCGCTGCTGGCAGGCGAGCATGTGTCGACCGCGGGCCTCAAGGTGGAAAACGCCCGCGTGACGGTGGCGATCGCGAACGGCGAGCAGACGACGAATTGGGATTCGACGTTCGACAAGGGCGACACGCTGAGCCTCACTGCGCCGCCCTTGAGCGACCGTGCGGAAGTCTGGCGCGTGCTGGTCAGCCCGACCTGGCACGTCGAATTCTCCGGCGTGCCCGGCGTCGCCGTCGGCTCGCCCGAGGAAGCGCACGATTACCGCAATTTCGAGTTCCATCCGCTGCCCGGCGAGACGCTGACGCTGAAGATCACCCGGCCCGCCGCGGCACAGGGCGCGACGCGCGCGATCGACGGCGTGCGCCTGACGCATGCGATCGGACAGCGCGCGACGAACTCGACGCTTGCATTGACCCTGCGGGCCAGTCAGGGCGGCGAGCAGGCCATCACGCTGCCCGCCGAGACCGAAGTGCTCGGCGTCACCCGCGACGGCCAGGCACTCAATCTGCGCCCGCAGGGCGGCAAGCTGAGCCTGCCGGTCGTTCCCGGCACGCAGAGCTTCGAAATCCGCTTGCGCGAAAACGCGGCCGCAGGTTTCGCCGCCGCCACGCCGGCGATCGCGCTCGGCTTGCCGGCCGCCAACATCTCGCTCGCGCTCGAACTGCCGCAGGATCGCTGGCTGCTCGCGACCGGCGGCCCGGCCAACGGTCCGGCGGTGCTGTATTGGAGCGAGCTGGCGGTGATGCTGCTGATCGCCTTCGCGCTGGCGCGTACGCGCCGCACACCGCTCAAGCCGTGGCAGTGGATCCTGCTCGGACTCGGCTTCTCGATGTTTTCGTGGATCGCCTTGCTCGTCGTCGCCGCGTGGCTGTTCGCGCTCGACTGGCGCACGCGCACGACGCTGGCTTCGGCGCGTGCATTCAATCTGGCCCAGCTCGGCCTCGCCGCGCTGACCGTCGTCGCCCTGCTGTGCCTGCTCGCGTCGGTCCAGCAGGGACTGCTCGGCACGCCGGACATGCACGTGGCCGGCAACGGGTCGAATGCGTACGCGCTGCGCTGGTTCGCCGATCGCAGTGCCGATGCACTGCCCGTTGCGCGGGCCTTCAGCCTGCCACTGTGGATCTACAAGCTCGCGATGCTGGCCTGGGCACTGTGGTTGGCGAGTGCGCTGGTCGGCTGGCTGCGCGGCGGCTTCGCCGCATGGACCGGCGGCGGCTACTGGCGCAGCGTGCCCAAGCCCATCGTCGACGTGCCGAAGGCGCAGGCGCCGGCCGCACCGCAGGCGCCGACTGCGCCGTGAGCGATGTGCGGCAACTGCTCGCGCGCGCGGCGGCGCGCCTCGGCGGCGACGAAGCGCGCCTCGAGGCCGAGCTGCTGCTCGCGCACGTGCTCGGCCGCAGCCGCGCGTGGCTGTTCGCCTGGCCGGAGTTCGAGCCGGAGAGCGGCCAGGCCGCGCGTTTCGAAGCGCTCGTCGACGCGCGCGCGCGCGGCGAACCGGTCGCCTATCTGACCGGCCGGCGCGAGTTCTGGTCGCTCGACCTCGATGTCGGTCCGGCCGTGCTGATTCCACGGCCGGAGACCGAGCTGCTGGTCGAGCTCGTGCTCGAACGCGTGCCTGCGCACGCGCACGCGACGATTGCCGATCTCGGCACGGGTTCGGGCGCGATCGCGCTGGCCATTGCACGCGAACGGTCGAATGCGCGCGTGCTGGCGACCGATGCGAGCGCAGCCGCACTCGACATCGCGCGCGGCAATGCGCGGCGGTTGGGACTGGCGAACGTCGAGTTCGCGCAGGGGGACTGGTACGCGGCGCTCGGCGACCGGCGTTTCGATCTGATCGTCTCCAATCCGCCTTACATCGCCGCTGCCGATCGTCATCTCGGCGAAGGCGATCTGCGTTTCGAGCCCGCCGCGGCGCTGGCTTCCGGTGCCGATGGCCTCGACGCGATCCGCGCGATCGTCGCGGGTGCGCCGGCGCACCTGCAGGTGAGCGGCTGGCTGCTGCTCGAACATGGCTGGGACCAGGCGGCCGACGTGCGTGCGCTGCTCGCGTCGGCCTATGCGGAGATCGCATCGGTACGCGACCGTGCGGGACACGAACGCGCGAGCATCGGTCGTCTGCGCGCCTGAGCGCGGTGGCAATCTATACTCGAAGCATCCATTCAGGGGAGCCGCGCATGGCGTCGGTTGCAATCGGGCAAGTGCGCGCAGCGCATCGTCTTCCAGCGAGCCGGCTGGCCTGGCTCGCGCTCGCCTGCGGGCTCGTGTTCGCCGGGCTGACGCTGACGGGCCACTACGTGCTCGGTGGCGGATCGTACTGGCAGGTGCTGTTCGGAGACGTCGCCAAGGGCGAGATCGGCTGGTTCTACTACGCGCGCGATACCTGGCAATTCCCGCTGTTCGCAACCTCGGCCTATCACACGCCGGAAGGCAGCAGCATGGTGCTGTCCGACAGCTTGCCGCTATTCGCGCTGCCGGCCAAGCTGCTCTACCGGATCGCCTGGCCGGCGGGCAGCACGCCGCCGATCTACACCGGCGTCTGGGTCGCCTTGTGCCTGGTCCTGCAGGCCGTCGCCGCATCGCGCGTGCTGCGTGTCCTCGACGTGATCGACTGGAAGACGCACCTCGCCGGCATCGTGCTGTTCTGCTATCTGCCGATCGTCTTCCTGCGCTTCGGCCAGGCTGCGTTGATGGCGCAATTCGTCATCCTGCTCGCGCTCGAAGGCTATCTGCGCGCGAAGCGGGCGGGCCTGACGCGGCGCCAATGGATCTTGCTGTGCGCATTGTCCCCGCTGCTGCTGCTCGTGCATCCGTACCTGGCCGCGATGTGCGGCGCGCTGGTCGCTGCGACGATCCTCGATCAATGGCATGAGCGCCGCTACGGTCTCGTCGGCGCGCTGTTGCGCTTCGCGGGCGTCGGTGCGGGCGCGCTGGTCGTGATGTTCTTCGGTGGCTTCTTCGCCGCGGCGAGCAGCGAGTTCGGCGACTACGGCTTGTATTCGATGAACCTGCTGTCGCCGTGGGTGCCGTTTCCACAGACCCTGAGCGGCAGCTTGCTGCATACCGAGATGCCCGCCATCGACGGCACCAATCAGTGGGAGGGCGGCGCGTACCTCGGCGCCGGTGTTTTCCTGCTGTGCGTGTTCGCGCTGCCGGCGCTGCGCAACTGGCGCGCGAACCTGCGCCGCCACGCGATGCTGTTCGGGATGCTCGTGCTGCTGCTCGCGTTCGCGGTCTCGCACCGCATCGGTTTCGGCTCGCGCGAGCTGGTGCGTCTGCCGCTGCCCGATGCGCTGATGCACCTGTTCTCGCAGTTCCGCGGATCCGGCCGCTTCGTCTGGGTCGCCGTGTATGCACTGGTAGCGGCGCTGATCGTCGCCATCGTACGTCGCTACGACGCGCGCCGCGCGACCTCGATACTGGCCGTCGCTGCGTTGCTGCAGGTCGTCGACGCGTGGCCGATGCAGCGCGGCGTGCGCGCGGCGACCGCCAGTGCGATGGTGCCATCGATCGATGTCGCGACCTGGACGCGCCTGATCGGCACGCACCGGCGCATTTTCGAGTTTCCGTCGTTCGAGTGCGGCGGACTGTTCGGCCGCGAGATCGCCGGCACCAAGTTCCGCGAGCTCGAGTTCGACTGGATCGCCGCCCAGCAGAACAAGCCGACCAACAGCGCCTACCTCGCGCGCTTCACCAAGGACTGCACGCGCGAGCGGCTCGACGCGCTGGCGCACCACGACGAGGCTGGCGTGCTGTACCTGTATCGCAGCAGCGACGACGTCGGCAGCTTCCTGGTCCGCGGCGGCATCGACCTGGCCCGTTGCGGCTATCTCGACGACGTCGTCGTCTGCTCCGGCGGTGAGGATCTCTCGGCGTTGCGCTGAATTTCACGCCTAGACACGGTTCGCTACCGGTCTCTTGGGCGCAAATGTGATGCGCTTGGCAATCGGCGCGTGCGGTGACCCGCACGTCGAGGCGGAAGCACGCCAACGAATGCGCCGATCGCCTGCTGCACACTGTCACCACGCTGCGAAGTGCGAGTGCGCGGCGAAGGATGCGCCCCGAAACGCGCCGCGCGTGAGCGCCGCGCACCGGTCTTCCCATCAAGACCGGCAGGTGCGCCGACGGAGCGGCGCCGGACGGAACGGGCCATGGACGGCCGCCAGGATGGCTTTCGATGCGACTTGGCCCCGGCGTATGCGCCGGGGTTTTTTTCAGCTCGCGCTGCGCAGCACGGGAGTCGAAAGCAGGTTGCCGAAGCGCTTGCGCACCGCGCTTTCGATGCCGGCCGCGTCGAGTCCTTCGCCGGCGAGGAGCTCCTCGCGCGCGGCATGTTCGAGGAACTGGTCGGACAGGCCGAGGTGCAGCATCGGCGTGGCGACGCCGTGCGCGGCCAGCAATTCGGCGACGCCGCTGCCGGCGCCGCCGGCGATCGCGTTGTCCTCGATCGTGACCAGGGCGGCGTGCGACTGCGCGAGTTCGAGTACGAGCGCGGCATCGAGCGGCTTGACGAAGCGCATGTTGACCAGCGTCGCGTCGAGCGCCTCGGCGACCTTCGCGCACGGCGCCACCATCGCGCCGAACGCGAGCAGGGCGATGCCGCGCCCGCGCCGGCGCAGCTCGGCCTTGCCGATCGGCAGCGCGGCGAGTTCTTTCGACACGGGCACGCCGCCGCCGCTGCCGCGCGGATAGCGCACGGCCGCCGCGCCGTGGTGCAGGAATCCGGTCGTGAGCATCTTGCGGCATTCGTCCTCGTCGGCCGGCGCCATCACGACCATGTTCGGAATGCAGCGCAGGTACGACAGATCGAAACTGCCCGCATGCGTCGCGCCGTCCGGACCGACCAGGCCCGCGCGATCGATCGCGAACAGAACGTCGAGATCCTGCAGCGCGACATCGTGGATCAACTGGTCGTAGGCACGCTGCAGGAAGGTCGAGTAGATCGCGACGACCGGCTTGACGTCCTCGCAGGCCATGCCCGCCGCGAGCGTGACTGCGTGCTGCTCGGCGATGCTGACGTCGAAGTAGCGCGACGGGAATTCCTTCGAGAAGCGCACTAGGCCGGAACCTTCCCGCATCGCCGGCGTGATGCCGTAGAGGCGCGGATCGACCTTGGCCATGTCGCACAGCCAGTCGCCGAAGATCTCGGTGTAGGTGGGCTTCGCTGTGCCGGCCTTCTTGATCAACCCGGCCTGCGGATCGAACGGGCCGACCGCGTGGTACTCGATCTGCTCGCGCTCGGCCGGCGCGTACCCCTTTCCCTTGGTCGTGATCACGTGCAGCAGCTGCGGGCCCTTGAGTTCCTTCAGCATGCGCAGTGTCGACACCAGCAGCGGGATGTCGTGGCCGTCGATCGGGCCGGTGTAGTGGAAGCCGAATTCCTCGAACAGCGTCGACGGTACGAACATGCCCTTGGCGTGTTCTTCCCAGCGCTTGACGAAGCGCCACCAGAAGCCGCCGCGTTTCATCATTTTCTTGCCGCTTTCACGGATGCGGTTCAGCGTGCGGCTCGCCATCAGGCGCGCCAGCATCTTCGTCATCGCGCCGACGTTCTCGCTGATCGACATCTGGTTGTCGTTGAGGATCACCAGCATGTCAGGATCGACGTCGCCGCCGTGGTTGAGCGCTTCGAACGCCATGCCGGCCGTCATCGCGCCGTCGCCGATCACCGCGACGATCTTGCGCGGGTCGTTCTTGCCCTGCGCCGCGATCGCCATGCCGAGCGCGGCCGAGATCGAGGTCGAGGAATGGCCGACGCCGAAGGTGTCGTACTCGCTCTCGTCGCGCTTCGGGAACGGCGCGACGCCGTCCTTCTTCTTGATCGAGGTGATGCGGTCGCGCCGGCCGGTCAGGATCTTGTGCGGGTAGCACTGGTGGCCGACGTCCCAGACGAGGCGGTCGTCCGGCGTTTCGTAGAGATAATGCAGCGCGACGGTCAGCTCGATGACGCCGAGGTTCGCGCCGAAATGTCCGCCCGAGGTCGCCACCGATTCGATCAGGTATGCGCGCAGCTCGCGCGCGATGTCGCCGAGCTCCGTTTCCGGGAAGCGGCGCAGATCGGCCGGAGAGTCGATACGGGAAAGGCGGGGATAGCGGTTGCTGTCGATCATCCGGCTATTTTCAGGCCAGCGAGGGCGGCGGGGCAAGGAAACCTGCCCGCAAGACCGGGCCTCGCCACGGCAGCCTGGGCGCGCGAAGTGGCTGCGAAAGGCCGGATAGGCCGCAGGCCGGGCTTGCCGCGTGGCCGATTCGTGCGCTCGCCGGGGCCTTCGGCGACGCGCTCAGGCGCTGCGCCGGTTCTTCGGCAGGTGGCTCATCAGAAATTCCATCTGATCGGCCAGGATATTGCGATTGGACAGGATCAGGTGCTCGACCCAGCTCGGCCGGTAAGGCACCGCCAGCAGCGGCATGCCGGCCTGCTGCGGCGTGCGGTTGCCCTTCCTGACGTTGCACGACCAGCACGCCGTGACCACGTTGACCCAGATGTCGCGGCCGCCCTTGGAGACCGGAATCACGTGGTCGCGCGTCAGTTCGCCGCGGTGGAAGTGATTGCCGCAGTACAGGCACAGCATGCGGTCGCGCGCGAACAGGGCGACATTGGTCAGCGCCGGTGCGGGATCGATCGCGGCAGGACGGGCATGGCCGGAGCTGGCGACGATCGGGTGCAGGTGCATCAGGCTCTGCGCGCCGGTCAGCCGGTTCATGCCGCCGTGGATGGTCAGGCAGGGGTCGCCGAGGGTCCAGGCGACGGCGTCGCGCACGTAGAGGCAAACGGCGTCCTGCCAGCTCATCCAGTCGAGGATGCGTCCGGTGGAATCCAGCGACAGCACGCGGGTGCTGTGGATATCACCCGCCATTCGAACTTCCGCAAGCATCGCGCCTCCGTTTGAGGCAGCGGACCGGCCGCTGCAGCAGCGAACACGTACTTGGCGGCGGAGCATAGACTAAAAGGTTGACGTTCGGCTAACAGCCCTATCGGCGAGCCTGTCAGGACCGACGCGGCGTGGCCAACCGCCCGGTGCCGCCGCCAAGATCCCGCCCCAAAGCTTTTGCGAATCCCCAATCTCGGCTCCACCACCTCGGGTCAATCCTAGCTAGGGCATACCCTAATGGCGAACCCTCGCGGCGAGCGGCTCTAATCCGGCCCTTGGTCAATCGCCTACGCCCGCTCGGGCGTGGCTCCGGGGCATGGTGACTCTGCGGCGTAACGCGCGGGTCTTCGGCGACCCTCTCCGTTCTCGGCGGTGCGGGGAGGGTCGCCCCGTGCTTTGAAAGGCATTGCTGTCGGCGATCGCCTTCGTTCCCCAACCCTTCGTCCGGCGGCCCGTTCGCAGGCGATTTCAGCGCACCAGTTTGGCCATGCGCAGCACGTCGACGCCGTAGCCGTGGCGTTCGTACAGCGCACGCGCGCGCTCGTTGCCCGGAAACACCGCCAGCGTGAGGTGGCGGCAGCGATGCCGACGGGCCCATTCCTCGGCAAACTCCAGCAGGCCGCTGCCGACGCCTCGTCCTTCGTGTGCCGGCGCGACCGCGAGATCGGCGATGTGGCAGTTCTGCGCGTGCGTGAAGTAGTCCGCGGTGGTCTGCAGGTGCAGGAAGCCGAGCAGCGCCGCGTCCTCGTCCTCTGCGACGAAGATGTGCGTTCCGGCCGGCTGTTCGCGCAGATGCCGGGCGACATCGCCGCGAATGCCCTTGGCGCATTCGCTGCGCTTGCGCCAGGAAGGCAATTCGAAATCGACGAAACGGTCGATCAGACCGAGGATGAATTCGTCGTCGTCGGCGCGAGCGAGGCGAATGTGCATACCGGAAACGGATTCCAAGGGAACGATGTCGACCTCGGCAGGCGCCTCCATGCGCCCGCGCGATGGGCAGGGTTTATCGGCCCGCCATCTTGTTCTTGATCAAGCCGACGATGGCGGTGACGACCGCGCCGGCGACGCCGCCGCCGACGAGATTGCCGGCGATCGCGCCGACGTCGAGGCCGCCGCCGGCCGCTCCGGCCAGCATCGGCAGGGCCGCCTGCAGCAGTTGACCGAGCACGCCGCCGCCGATCGCTCCCGCGATCGTGTTGCCGGCGCCGCCGAGGCTGACATTCTTCGCCGCGGCACCTGCCGCATTGCCGCCGATCGCGCCGGCGATCAATTGAATGATGAGAGGAAGATACTGCTCCATCGCGGACCCCCTAGATTGTTCGGTTGGTTTCGTCCCGGGGCATCAGCCCGCTTCACGGACCGATCCTTCCCTGCGCACGCATCATCCAAGCCGATCCCCGCCGGCATCCTAGCATTGCCGGCTTCGCGGTCATGCTGCACCGCCGAATGCGAACGCGGCCGCATCGCCGCGTGCTTCGCGCTGCGGCAGCGGGTGCGCCGCCGCGCTCAGCCGAACTGGTTCTCGGGCATGTCCAGCAGATTGCCGCAGCCGCTGCGTATCGCCGCCGCATGCGTCTGCACGCGCGGCAGCAGGCGCGCGAAGTAGAAACGCGCGGTATGACGCTTGGCGTCGCGCACGTCCTGCGGCTGTTTCGATGCATCGGCGGCGGCCACGCTGCGCGCCCACAGGTAGGCGAGCGCGATGTAGCCGGAATAGAACAGGTAGTCGTACGCCGCTGCGCCCATTTCCTCCGGGTTCGCGCTCGCGCGCTTGACGAGGTCGAGCGTGAGCTCGCCCCATTCCTTGCTCGCCTGCGCCAGCGGGCCGACGAATTCGGCGAGAGCGGCGTCGTTCGCGCGCGCCCGGCAGAACGCGCCGATCTCGGCGAGGAAGTGCTTCAAGCCGACGCCCTGCAGTTGCATGACCTTGCGGCCGAGCAGGTCGAGCGCCTGGATCTGCGTGGTGCCTTCGTACAGCGTCGTGATGCGCGCGTCGCGCGCGAGCTGTTCCATGCCGTGCTCGACAATGTAGCCGTGGCCGCCGAAGATCTGCAGCGCATCGTAGGTGCATTCGATGCCGGCCTCGGTCAGCAGACCCTTGACGATCGGCGTCAGGAACGACACCAGCGCCTCCGCACGTTCGCGTTCGGCCGCCTCGGTGGCGTGCTTGGCGAGGTCTTCCTGCAAGTAGGCGTACAAGCCGAGCAGGCGGCCGCCTTCGGCGAAGGCCTTCTGCGTCAGCAGCATGCGGCGCACGTCCGCGTGCACGATCAGCGGGTCGGCCGGCTTGTCCGGGAATTTCGCGCCGGAGAGCGCGCGCATCTGCAGGCGCTCGCGCGCGTAGGCGAGCGAATTCTGATACGCGCGTTCGGTCAGGCCCAGGCCCTGCAGGCCGACGGCGAGGCGCGCGGTATTCATCATCGTGAACATCGCGGCGAGGCCTTTGTTCGGCTGGCCGATCAGCCAGCCTTCGGCACCGTCGAAATTCATCACGCAGGTCGCCGACGCCTTGATGCCCATCTTGTGCTCGAGCGCGCCGCAGGCGAGCGTGTTGCGCGCGCCGACGGTGCCGTCCTTGCCGACCTTGAACTTCGGTACCAGGAACAGCGAGATCCCCTTCACGCCGGCCGGCGCATCCGGCAGGCGTGCGAGCACGAGGTGCAGGATGTTGTCGACGAAGTCGTGCTCGCCGGCGGTGATGAAGATCTTCGTGCCGCTGACGCGGTAGCTGCCGTCGCCGACGGGCTCGGCCTTGGTCTTGAGCAGTCCGAGGTCGGTGCCGCAATGCGGCTCGGTCAGGCACATCGTGCCGGTCCACTGGCCGGAAACCAGGGGTTTCAAGAAGACCTCGCGCTGCCAGTCCTCGCCGTGGTGCTCCAGCGCCGACGATGCGCCGTGCGAGAGCATCGGGTAGTTGCCCCACGACAGGTTGGCCGAGTCGATCATTTCCTTGAAGGCGGCGCCGAGCGTTTCCGGCAGGCCCTGGCCGCCGAACTTCTCGTCGGCGACGAGGCCGATCCAGCCGCCGTCGACGTACTGCGCGAACGCTTCCTTGAAGCCCTTCGGCGTACGCACGCTCTGCGTCGCCTTGTCGAACGTGCAGCCTTCGGCGTCGCCGCTCTGGTTGAGCGGGGCGAGTACCTGCTCGGCGAAGCGCGCGGCCTCGTCGAGCACGGCATCGATGACGTCGCGGCTCGCCGCCTCGCAGCCGGGCAGGCGCCGATAGACCGATTCGACATCGAGCACGTCGTACAGCGCGAAGCGCAGGTCGGCGAGCGGGGCGGTGTAGCGGCTCATGGGATTCTCCGTGAATGGGTTCGCAGTCTGCGCGATCTTCAGGCGATCGAAGCGCCTTTGCGAATGCCGCGATCCGGCAGCTCGGCGACGCGAAGGCGCTGGGTTCCGGCGTCCGTCGGAATGACGGCGACAGGACGTGCGTCGGGTCAGCGATACGTGTTCGGCACTCCGGGCACCGGCGACAGGCGGCTCGAACGCGTGAACGGAAAGCTCGCCTTCGGTTCGCTGGTATCGATCGTACCCTTGAGCTGGTAGGCGAAGTCGCCGCTCGCGGGCAGCTTCGCCGAGGTCTTCAAGGTCGCGTCGACGACATCGCCGCCGTTGCCGACGATGTCCATGTCGGGCGTGATGTCGATCTGTCCGGCATCGGCGTCGGCGATCGTCAGCTTCGCGGAGAAGCGGCTGTAGTGCATCGACATGGTGCTGAAATTCTGGATGCGCAGCGTGACCTTCCAGCTGCCGTCCGGCTGCAGCGCGAGCTGCTGGATGCTGGCGGTCGAAGGATGCACTTTCCTGACCGGCCCATCGCTGCAGGCGGCGAGCAGGCACGACAGTACGACGACGGCGGACAGGTTGCGCAGGATCATCGCGGCCTCAAACGAGCGTTCGAAAGTCCGGCTAGCCTATCCAATTCGGCGCATGCGGTGAAGCGGCGCGGCCGACCCGCCCCCTACGGTGCCGGAGCGTGGCCGTAGGCGGCGCGGCGCGCGACGAACTCGGCGATCGGAACCTGCCTCACGACGCGTCCCGCGCTGATCCGGACGACCTCGTCGGCGAGTGCCGCGACTTCGTCGGCGTGATGCGTGACCAGCACGGTGAACACCTGCAGCTCGCGCTTGAGGCGCCTGAGATAGTCGAGCACCTGCACCCGCGCTTCGGCGTGCAGGCCGGTCAGCGGCTCGTCGAGCAGCAGCGCTCGCGGTCTGGACAGCAGCGCGCGCCCGACGGCGACGCGTTGGCGTTCGCCGCCGGAGAGCAGCAGCGGACGCCGCTCCAGCAGAGAGCCGAGTTCGAGCAGTTCGACGATCGCGGCGAATTCGCTGCGGCCGGCCGCGTCGTCTGCGCCGGCGCCGTAGAGCAGGTTGCGGCGCACGCTCAAGTGCGGAAACAGGCGGCCGTCCTGGAACACGTAGCCGATTCGGCGCCGCGATGCCGGCACGCAGAGGCCGCGCGCGGTATCGAGCAGGGTTTCGCCGTCGAGCGCGACGCGCCCGGCTTGCGGCACGAGCAGGCCGGCGATCGCATTCAGCGCGCTGGTCTTGCCGGCGCCGGAGTTGCCGAACAGCGCGAGCGTGCGTGCCTGTGAGCGGATGTCCAGGTCGAGATCGAGATCGCCGACGCGGTGACGCAAGGCGAGTTCAATCATCGCTGCGCCTCCGCCAGGGCGCGCCGCCGGCGATCAGCGTGGCGCACATGCTGGCCGCGAGCGCGACCAGCAGGGAGACCAGCGCGAGCCGCCGCACGCCGGGCATGCCGCCGGGCACGTTCAAGAGCTCGTAGATCGCGATCGGCAAGGTGCGCGTCTCGCCCGGGATATTCGAGACGAAGCTGATCGTCGCGCCGAACTCGCCGAACGCGCGCGCGAACGCGAGCACGCAGCCGGCGACGATGCCGCGCGCCGACAACGGCAGCGTGATCGAGACGAAGCGCCGCCACGCGCCGGCGCCGAGCGTCTGCGCGGCCGCTTCGAGGCGGCGATCGACGTTGTCGAACGCCGCGCGCACCGACAGCACAAGTAGCGGAAAGCCCATCACCGCGGCGGCGATCACCGCGCCGGTCCAGCGGAACGCGACGACGATGCCGATGCTGCCGAGCAATTGCCCGAGCGGGCCGTTGCGGCCGAACAGCGCGAGCAGCGCGTAGCCGGTCACCACCGGCGGCAGGATCAACGGCAGGAACAGCAGCGACTCCAGCAGCACGCGCCCCGGAAAGCGCTTGCGCGACAGCAGCCAGGCGAGCGCGAGCGCGAACGGCAAGGTCAACACGACCGCGAGCAGGCCGACGCGCAGGCTGAGCGCGAGCGCCTGCCATTCGTCCGGCGCGAGCGCGTTCATCGCCGCGCCGCGGCTTGCACGTGATGGCCGTGCGGTTTTTCGTTCTTCATTCGTGCACGCCAGGCGTTCGATGTAGTTGCGCCACCCTATCGTGGCAGCCGGGCGCCGGCAATCGTGGCCGTGATGGGGGGGCGCGCACTATGATTCAGCCGACTTTCGCTGCTCGGAACGCACGCATGAGCTCGGCCCGCACGTATCCGCAACTGCAATTGCGCATCGACCTTGCGCCCGGCGTCCGCTTCGGGCCCGGCAAGGCGGACCTCCTCGAAGGTATCGACACGCTCGGCTCGATCGCCGGTGCCGGGCGCTTGATGCGCATGAGCTACAAGCGCGCCTGGGAACTGGTCGGCGAGCTCAACCGCTGCTTCGACGCTCCGCTGGTCGACGCCAGCAAGGGCGGCAGCGGCGGCGGCGGCGCCAGCCTGACGCCGCTCGGCAAGAAGTTGCTGAAGAGCTACCGCGCGATGCAGGCCGCCGCGCAGGCCGCCGTCGGGCGCGAAATGAACCAGTTGCGCCGCCGCGTGGGACAACCTGCCGCAGGTTGACGGCTGGCTGCCGCGGCTGGCCCGTGGCCGTGTTCTCCGATATGGTTATATGAACATATCGAACGGCGTCCGCCGACGCCGCATCTGGGGAGATCATCATGCGCAATTCCGTCCTCGCAGGGGCCGTCTGCCTGTTGTCGTACGCTGCTGCCGCTGCGGCGGACGAGGCCGACGGCGACGCCGTGCCGCAATCGCTCGGCGTCATCGAAGTCATCGGCTCGGCCGACAAGACGCTGCCGCCCGGCGCGGACGTGCTCGACATCGAAACGATCAAGCTGCAGGACCGCCGCAACGTCGCCGAAGCGCTCGACCTGCTGCCCGGCGTCGCGCGGCAGAACGTCGGCCAGCGCCGCGATACGCTGGTCAACATCCGCGGCTTCGACAGTCGCGAGGTCACGCTGTACGTCGACGGCGTTCCCGTGTACGTGCCCTACGACGGCAATCTCGACCTGGCGCGGCTCGGCGTCGAGGATCTTTCGCAGATCATCGTGACCAAGGGACTGACCTCGGTGCTGTACGGGCCGAACGCGCTCGGCGGCAGCATCAACCTGGTCAGCCGCCGGCCACAGGAGGCGCTCGAAGGGCGCGTCTATGCCGGTTTCGACATGGACCGTTCCGGCGACGTACCGGCCTATCGCGCGGGCGGACGCATCGGCACGAACCAGGGCGACTGGTATGCGCAGGCGACGGCGTCGTGGCAGGACGCCGACTATTACGAGTTGCCTTCGGGCTATCCGCATTCGACGAACCAGCCCGGCGACCGCCGTGCGAACTCGGCCAGTCGCGACCTGAACCTGTCGGCCAAATTCGGCTGGACGCCGAACGCAACCGACGAGTACGCGCTCGGCCTCTATCACGTCGACGACGAGAAGCAGACGCCGCCTTACGCAGGCCGTGCGGGCGTGGCGGCGCGTTTCTGGCGCTGGCCGTACTGGGACAAGGACGGCGTCTACCTGATCACGCGCACGCGCGTCACCGACTCGGCGGACCTGCGCGTGCGCGCCTACTACGACACGTTCCAGAACGAACTCGATTCGTACGACAACGCCAACTACGACACGATCACGCGGCCGTACGCGTTCAAGAGCAACTACGACGACCACACCTACGGCGTCAGCGCGGACTTCGAGCAGCGCTGGTCGGAAAGCCAGATCACGCGCCTCGCCCTGCACGCCAAGCAGGATTTCCATCGCGAGACCGATGCCGCCGGATCGCCGCCGGAAAGTTTCAAGGACCGCACGTTCTCGGCCGGCCTCGAGCACGAGTGGCATCCGGCCGCGGCGTGGACCGTCACGCCCGGCGTGTCGTGGAACCTGTTGCAGGCGCAGCGGGCGGACAACCTCATCGGCAACGGCGTCATCGTGCCGTTCTCCGTCGGCAGCGACGTCGCCTTCAACAGCCAGATCGTCGCGGCCTTCCAGGCCACCGACACGATGCAGATCTATGCCGGCGCGAGCCGCAAGACGCGCTTTCCGACCTTGAAGGACCGCTATTCCTATCGCCTCGGCACGGCCATTCCGAACCCCGAGCTCAAGCCCGAGGACAGCAACAATCTCGAGGTCGGCATCAAGGACAGCGTCGGCGCGTTCCATTACCAGGCCGCACTGTTCGACAGCCATCTGCAGGACGCGATCCAGGCGGTCACGCTGGCGCCGACGGCCTGCACGTCGCCGCCGTGCTCGCAGAACCAGAACGTCGGCCGCGCGATCAACCGCGGCGTGGAGCTTTCGGCCGGCTACGTGTTCGGTCCGAAGCTCTCGATCGATGCGAGCTACACGAACCTCGATCGCGTGAACCAGTCGCAGCCGAGCATCAAGTTCACCGATACGCCGCGGCAAAAGTTCTTCACGACGATCGACTACGCCTTCGTCGAAGGCTGGAGCGCGATCCTCAATTCCGACACCGAGAGCAAGCGCTATTCGAGCAGCGACGGCAGCCGCATCGCCGGCAGCTTCACGCTGATCGACGCACGCGTGCGTGGACGGCTGCCGCAGGGATTCGACCTCAGCGTCGGCATCCGCAATGCGTCCGACCGCCGCTACGAGTACCAGGAAGGCTTCCCCGAACCCGGCCGCACGTTCTTCGCGGAGGTCGGCAAGTCGTTCTGATCGACGCGTTGCACAACGATGCGGCGGCTCGCGGCTGCTAGCATGCAGCGATGTACCAACCGCCGTCCCCGCCGCCGCGTGGCGCTGCCACTGCCCAGAGTCTGATCGGCAGCGCTCGCCTGCCTTCGGTCGCGCATATCCGCGCGTTCGAGGCGGCGGTGCGCCTGGGCTCGTTCGAACGCGCCAGCGACGAACTCGCGGTCACGCCGAGCGCAGTCAGCAAGCGCGTCGCCGCGCTGGAGTCGCTGCTCGGCCTGAAACTCCTGTGCCGCGTCGGCCGCGGCGTCGAACCGACCGCCGGCGGCAAGGAATACCTGGAGCAGGTCAGCGTCGCCCTCGGCCTGCTCGCGCGCTCGACGTTCCACCGGCGCAGCTCGGTCACTCAGCAGCGCCTGCGCATCACGCTGCCGCCGACGTTCGGACGCGAGGTGCTGATTCCGCACTTGACCGAATTCACCCAGCTGCACCCGAACATCGAATTGGAATTGATGCTCTCGATTCCGTATCTCGATATTTCCGCGCCGGGCTGCGACCTGGAGATCCGCTTCGGCGAAGGCGCGTTCGACGCGCTGGAAAGCGAGCGCCTGGTCGACGAGACGGTGTTTCCGGTCTGCAGCGCCGGCTACCGGGCGCAATGCGGCGGCCTCAAGCGTCCGGACGACCTGCGCAACGCTTTGCTGCTGCGCGGTCCGCTGGAGCCTTGGCAGCCGTGGCTGGACGCGGCGGGCCTGGACCTGCGCGAGCCGGAGTCGGGACACCGCATCGTCGACCTCGGCATGATGGTCGAGGCGGCGATCAATCATCAGGGCGTCGCGCTGGCGCGGCGCAGCCTCGCGCGGCGAGCGCTGCAGCAGGGCTTGCTCGTGCAGCCGTTCGCGATCGAATCGCGGCCGCGCTACTTCTATTTCGTCTGCTGGCACCGCAAGCACGGCGTCGACGAAGCGAAGGGCAAGTTCATCGATTGGCTGAAGACGGTCTGCGCGAACGCCGCTGCCGCTTGAACGGCGCGCGGCGCGCCGGTTTCTGCGCGAGAAGGGGGAGGACGAACCACACGGCGGCAATGGCGTCCACTGCGCGTCCGTGCGCCGCGAACCCCCATGATCCTGTGCGCCGCCGTTACTTCAGCAAGGCCTTGACCGCATCGAGGCCTGCCTGGGCACAGATCTCGTCGTTCTCCGGCAGGCTGCCGCTGACGCCGACCGCGCCTATCGTCAAGTCGCCGACCTTGATCGGCAGCCCGCCGGGAAACGTGACGAAGCCCGGCAGGTCGGCGACGCCCGGCAGCGCACCGCCCTTGTTGTCCTTGCCCCAGGCAAGTTCGCCGGCCCAGCGCGTCGGCTGGCCGAAGCGCGCGGAAAGTTCGGCCTTCATCTGCGCGTGCTGGCCCGAGCCGAGCGGTGCGCCGTCCATGCGTTCGAACAGCAGCGGATTGGCGCCGCTGTCGACGATCGAAACGTTCATCTTCCAGCCTTTCTCGGCGGCCTTGGCCTTGACCGCTTCGGCCATCTTCTGCGCGACGTCGAGCGAGAGCACCGGTGCGCGTTCGAGCGCATGCACGAGCCCGGCGCCGAGGCAGAGCAGGGCGCCTGCGGCGAGCACGGCGCCGCGAGCGCGCTGCGACTGCAACAACGTATCGAAATGGATTTTCATGCCGTCTCCTTGTTTGCGCATCGCTCGCGCCGCCGCGCTCGTTCGAGGGCGCGAGGTACGAGAAGGGGGCGGCAGGGCGCGGATGCGCCCCGCCGCGCGACACTCAGCCGTGGTTGATGTAGACGACGTGCGTCTCGGTGTTTTCATACAGACCGTGCTTGCCGTCGGCGCCGCCGATGCCGGACTTGCGCCGGCCGGCGTGGAAACCCTGCATCGCCTCGAAGTTCTCGCGGTTGACGTAGGTCTCGCCGAACTGCAGGTCGCGCACTGCCTGCATCGCCTTGTTGAGATGCGTCGTGTAGATCGACGAAGTCAGGCCGTATTCCGAGTCGTTCGCGTCGGCGACTGCTTCCTCGAGGCTGTCGACCACCAGCACCGGCAGCACCGGGCCGAAGATTTCCTTCTGCATGATCTCGGCCTTGTTGCTCTTGCTGACCAGCACGGTCGGCTCGAAGTGGTAGCCGCGGCCGAGATCGGCGACCTTGCCGCCGACGATCGTGTCGGCGCCATCGGCCTGCGCGCGCTTGACCATCGCGGCGACCTTGTCGAGACCTTCCTGGTTGACGAGCGGTCCCATGTCGACCGAGCGGTCGGCGAGCGGATCGCCGTACTTCGTCGCCGCCATCGCCTTGCCGAGACGGTCGATGAATTGGTCTGCGACCTTGCGCTCGACGTAGACGCGCTCGGCGCAGTTGCACACCTGGCCGGTATTGATCACGCGCGAATCGCGGATCGCCCTGACGGCGAGATCGAGATCCGCGTCGGCGAGCACGATCGCCGGCGCCTTGCCGCCGAGCTCGAGGTTCACGCGCGTCAGGTTCTTCGCGGCCTGCTGCATGATGACCGTGCCGGTCTCGACGCTGCCGGTGAAGCTGACCATGTTGATGCCGGGATGCGACGTCAGCGCGGCGCCGGTGCTTTCGCCGAGGCCGCCGACGAGGTTGAACACGCCGGGCGGCAGGTCCGTCTCGTTGACGAGCTTGGCGAATTCGAAGGCATTGATCGGCGTCTCTTCGCTCGGCTTGATCACCACCGTGTTGCCGGTGACCAGCGCCGGCGCCATCTTGCGCGCGATCAGGAAGAACGGGAAATTCCACGGCAGGATGCCGGCCACCACGCCGACCGGCTTGCGCAGCAGGAAAATGCTTTCGCCGGCGCGATCGCTGGTCAACACCTCGCCTTCGATGCGGCGCGCCCACTCGGCCATGTAGTCGATGTAGTCGGCGGTGAAATCCACTTCGACTTCGGCCAGTCCCAGCACCTTGCCCTGTTCCTCGGTGATGATGCGGGCCAGCCGGTCGCGATGCTCGCGCAGCTTCGCCGAGATCTTGCGCAGCGCGTTCGCGCGCTGGATCGCCGGCAGCTTGGCCCACGCCGGCTGCGCCTCGCGCGCGGCGCGCACGGCGGCGTCGACGGTGGCCGCCGAGGCGTTCGGTATTTCGGCAAGGACATTTTGCGTGGCCGGATTGGAAACCGCGATCGTCGGCTCGGACGCGGCCTCGACGAATTCGCCCCTGACGTAGTTCTGGTAGACCGGTTGCATATGGCATTCCTCTGCGGGTTCGCGCCGCGAACGGGTCTCGCGGCGATGAAACTGAAAGCTCTTGTTCCGGCATGTACCGCGCACGCGTGCATCCATTTCGAAGCAGCCGATGGATGCCCGCGTTCGCGGGCATGACGTCGTCATGAACGGACTTCTCTGAATCACTTCCTCGTTCTCGATGGAGCCGCAAAAAAGGATCTGTGTCCTTGAAACGAGAATGCCTTCTTGCTCCGGCGTCATTCCCGCGAACGCGGGAATCCATGTTGATGGTTCAATGGATGCCCACTCGACCCGCTTCGCCGTCGAGAAGCGTCTCGCGGGCATGACGCCGTCGCTCGCAGGGCGGCCTCAGAACACGTACACGTACTTGATGTTGACCGAGTTGTTGAAGCTGTGGTTCTCGCCGTCGGTGCTGCGCGAATAGCGCAGCGCGAGCGACTGGTTCTTGTACAGGTTGAACATCACGCCGGCGCCGAGATCGAGCACGTGCGACTCGGGCGTGTCGGCTTCGCCGGCATCGCGCAGGCTGCCGCTGCTGGTGTGCTCGTAGTCGATCGCGACGAAGGGTTCGATCAGTTGGTTCACCTTGAAGCCGATGCGGTTGTTCGTGTGGAACGTCACGCCCGGATGCACGCCGTCGTCGCGCGGGCTCTGGAACACGAAGCCCGCGTCACCGGTCCAGCCCCAACGCCCGTCGGTGCCGAACGGAACGTACCAGAGCACGCTGGTGAGGTTCTTCCAATTCGTGTCGCTGACCTCGTTGCTGCCGATCGGCATCTGGATGAAGGTCTGCAGGCCGAGCGTCGAACCTTCGGTCGGCTTGTACCAGATCGCGTAGCCGATCAAGGTGTCGCCGAAGCCGCTGTTGGAGTGCGCCGACGTCGAGCTCGTCGCGTCGATGTGCACATTGACCTCGGGCTGGATCACCTCGAAACCCATGCCGACGCCGGGCAGCGAATCGACCGTGAAGAAGTGCACCCACTTCGAAAGGCCGGTGATCGCGCGGGATTCCGGATGCAGCGAGATCTTGTCGCCGGACGTGTCGAAGGCATCGTCGTTCTGCTGCACGGTGACGTACTGCACGAACACGTTCCACGGCTGGTAATTGACCGGCAGGTCGTACTCGTGCGGCCCGATCACGTCGAAGGTGACCTGGGCGGCGGCGAACTGCGGAGCGGCGACGGCGGCCAGCGCGAACGCTGCAGCGCAGGCGGCTGTTCGGCGGCGGCTCGATGTGCGTTGCTTGATCATAGGAACTCCCCGGGTATTTTTGGGCCGACGTAAGCCTGCGCCGGCAGTTTCTGGGCGGTGAAATCGCGGCGAAAGCCGCTCCCGCGAGTGGGCATTGCGCGGGAGCGACTTCAGCCGCGACGCCCTCTGCTCTCGACAGGAAGGGCACCGCGCCGAACACATTCGCTTCCACGTGGCCGCTCGCGAGGAGCGGCCGTCAGCGGATCATTTCGGCAGCTTGAAGACCCACACCACGCCGCCCTGCGGCACGGTGTTCTTCTGCTCCGGCGGCAGCACGGCGTTGAACGCGCCCTGCATGCGCTCGGCGTCGACGCCCCAACCCGACTGCACCGCGACGTACTGCTCGCCGTCGATCTCGAACGTCGACGGCACGCCGATCACGCCGGAATTGGTCGGGAATTCCCACAGCAGCTTGCCGGTCGTCGCGTCGAACGCATGGAACTTGCGATCGTTGGTGCCGCCGCCGAAGACCAGGTTGCCGGCCGTCGTCATCAGCGGACCCCAGTTCATGTACTGGTAGTTGTGCTGCCAGACGAGCTTCTTCTTCGAGAGGTCCCACGCCTGCACTTCGCCGATATGGTCCTTCGCCTTCTCGGTCATGCGCACGTTGGTCAGGATGCCTTGCAGCGGCACGCCGATGTAGAGGTCGCCGGCCTTGTACTTCACCGGCTCGCCGGTCAGCTCGGCGCACAGGTTGTTCTGCGCCGGGATGTAGAACAGGCCGGTCTTCGGGTTGTAGGCTTCCGGCGGCCAGTCCTTGCCGCCCCACAGCGACGGACAGTAGGTCGTCGTCTTGTTGGTGCCCGGTACCTTGGTCGGGTCGTAGGTCGGGCGGCCGGTCTTCGGATCGATCTTGGTGAACACGTTCTGCTCGACGTAGGGCCACGCGTCGACGAAGCCGATGTCGTTCTTGCCCTTCTGGTCGCGATCGAGCCACCACAGGTAGCCGTTGCGGCCGGCGTGCACGAGCGACGGCACCTTCCTGCCGTTGCGCTCGATGTCGATCAGCAACGGCGCGGAGACTTCGTCCCAGTCCCACGAATCGTTGTAGTGGTATTGGTGGTAGCCCTTCATCTTGCCGGTGTCGACGTCGAGCGCGAGCACCGAGTTCGCGTAGAGGTTGTCGCCGGGGCGCGTGTCACCCATCCACGGACCTGCGTTGCCGACGCCCCAGTAGGTGATCTTTTCCTTCGGATCGTAGCTGCCGGTGATCCACACCGAACCGCCGCCGTTGGCGTACTTGCCGGTCGGCCAGCTGCCCGCGTTCGGATCGCCGGGACCTGCGACCGTGTAGGTGCGCCAGATTTCCTTGCCGGTCTCCGAATCGAAAGCAGCGATGAAGCCGCGGATGCCGTATTCGCCGCCGGAGCAGCCGACGATGATCTTGCCGTTGGCGACCAGCGGCTGCAGCGTCATGTAGTAGCCGGACTTCCAGTCGGCGACCGCGGTCTTCCACTTCTCCTTGCCGGTCTTCGCATCGAGCGCGACGAGGAACGCGTCGGTGGTCGCGATGTAGGCGTTGTCGTTGAACAGCGCGAGGCCGCGGTTGGTCGGATGCAGCTGCTGCAGTTCATCGGGGATCGGCTTCTTGTAGCGCCAGATCTCCTTGCCGCTCTTCGCGTCGAGCGCGATCGCCTGGTTGTTCGGCGTGGTGATGAACATCACGCCGTTGTTGACCAGCGGCGGCGCCTGGTGGCCTTCGCTCATGCCGGTGGAAAATGCCCACGCCGGGGTCAGCTTGCCGACGTTGTCGACATTGATCTTGTCGAGCGCGCTGTAGCCCCAGCCCGCGTAGTTGCCGCGGTACATCAGCCAGTTCTGCGGCTCCGGCGAGATCAGGCGCGCGTCGGTGACGGGCGAATAGTTCGTCATGTCGGCGCTCGCCGACAGCGGCGCCAGCAGCGTGGCGAGCACCGTTCCCAGCGGTGCCCATGGAAGTTTCTTCAGCATTTTTCCCTCCTCGGTTTGTGCGACGGTCTTGCAGCCTCGTTGTCGTGGGCGATGGCGCGTGCGCGCCTCGCGGCGGTATCGCATTGCGTATCAGGTGTTGGTCTTGGCGCCCGGCGCGGAACTGAACGGTCCGGCGACGACGAGCTCGCCGTTCTCTTCCTTCAGCGCCAGGGTCGGCAGGTTGCGCGGAGCGGGGCCCGCCGTGACGGCGCCGTCGGCCAGCGGGTCGTATTTGGAGAAGTGGCAGAAGCAGAGCAGGTTCTTGTCCTCGGGCAGGAACTCGCTGACGTCACAGCCCTGATGCGTGCAGATCGCCGAGAACGCGAGCACGCCTGCAGCGCTGCGCGCTTTCGTGTCCGCGTTCATCGCGGCCGTGTCGAGTTTGATCAGCAGCAGCTTGTTCAAGCGCGATCCGTCGCGCGCCTTCTTGCCGGCGGGATCGAACGGAAACGCGAGGATCGGCTTCGACGCCAGCTTGATGTCGTCCGCCTTGAGCGGCTTGGTCAAGTCGCCGTTGATGTCGACCAGGCGATCGCCCGGCTGCGGTCGCATGTCGGCCGCTTCGTCGGCGAAGGTGGGATCGACATGGCGCAGCAAGCCGAGTCCGGCCATGCCGACCACGGCGATCTTCAGCGCTTGCCGGCGTTGTTCGCAGCTCGGTGCGTCGGCGGCGGAACGGTCGGTCGGCGTCTTTTGCGAATCTTTCATTCTCACTTCTCCACGGGTGTCGAATCCGGCGTCGCGCGCAGGTGGCGCACGGTGCCTTGCGGCGACCTGCAGTAGTCGCTGCCGTCGGGGTTCAGCAGGATCGAGCGATCGACCTTGCGTACATCGGTCTGTCCGGTCAGCGCGAGGCTGACGTCGAGCTCGCGCCGGATGATCTCGATCGCCTTCGCGACGCCGGCTTCGCCGAGTGCGCCGAGGCCGTACAGGAAAGCCTTGCCGATCAATCCGGCGCGAGCGCCGAGTGCGAGCGACTTGAGCAGGCTCTGTCCGCTCAGGATGCCGCCGTCGAAGAGCACTTCGAGCCGATCGCCGACGGCGTCGACGACGCGAGGCAGCGCGGCGACGGTCGCAATCGCACCGTCGAGCTGGCGGCCGCCGTGGTTCGACACGACGATCGCATCGACGCCGGCGTTCGCCGCGCACAGCGCGTCCGCGGGATCGAGGATGCCCTTTACGATCAGCTTGCCGGGCCAGAGCTGGCG
>Ga0207712_10000658_pt1 | contig 26859 bp, 22 predicted proteins | sample KBSS44metaG_FD_184402 | JGI IMG/M metagenome (GOLD analysis project Ga0207712, IMG submission 184402) | Switchgrass rhizosphere microbial communities from Kellogg Biological Station, Michigan, USA - KBS S4-4 metaG (SPAdes) (version 2) | ecosystem: Host-associated > Plants > Roots > Rhizosphere...
GAGCAGGTCCTTTCGCGCGGGCAGGGCGGTGCCGTGGCGCAACCAGGCCGCGACCATGATCCAGCCATGCCACCACATCTGCCGGAGCGGCCGGCCGGCCTCGACCATTGAATGAGCGAGAAAAGTGATGACCCGATGGGCTCTGTCAGAGCGACGCATCGCCCCACATGTTGCCACTGCCTTGCTTGTGTTTGCTGCGCCCCCTGCCATGGCCGAGGTCAATCCGTCGCACGAGCAGCAAGTGATCGGCGAATGCATCGCGAAGGCTGCCAAGGGCCGGATATGGCTTGAGCGCGCGCTCTGGGGACTGAGAGACCAGGAGGGAGGTTGGGTCGGCGCCGAAATCGCAAACACCGATGGCAGCCACGACCTCGGTCCCTTGCAGGTCAACAGCTGGTGGATCCCGCGCATCGCCAAAGCGACGAAGCCGCCTCCAGCCGTTATCCGCTACTGGCTGCAGCACGATGCCTGCTTCAATGTCGCCGCGGCGCGCTGGATTTTCCTGTCCGGCATGACGGTAACGCGCGATTACTGGAAGGCGGTGGGCGTATATCACAGTCCGACCTTTTGGCGCCAGCGTGCCTATGCGGTTCGGGTGGCTGGGCATATGAAACGCCGCTTCGGTCATCGCGTTTTGGCGCCCGAAGGCCGGATATGGTCCCAGTGATCGATGTATTACCGACGCGATTTGAAAGGAATGCTCGTTGGCTTTGACAGCCAGCAAGTAATCGGCGCCGACCTCACGCACAGCGGTGCCGATGGGGCCATTACAGGCTATCGCGTCGATGGCGACGACCGCACCCTTGAGGCCGTCGTTTTCCGCCAGGCGCTCCAGCACTATCGGGATGGCGATGATTTCGTTCGACTCTTCCTCGACCGCCTCTTGGCCCAGCACCAGCCGGCGGTCGTGGCGAAGGCCGAGACCAAGTGTAGCGGTGGCTGGCCGACATCTCGATCATGACTGCGCGGCGAAGCCTTCCACCCGGCCTTTGCCAGGGCAGGCCTGATCGCGATCGACTCCGGCAGATCTGGCCAGCAGTTCCGCACCCAACCCGTAAAGCAGGCCGAAAACAATGCGAGATTGATCCGGTTCATCAACACTGTCAGCCAGCGACCCGTCGGAACGCCGTCATGGTACGGCGGGAACCGGCGAAGAAATTCAAGATGCTGCTCACCCCACAGACCGATCGCGTCATAGCCATCGCAATCCGCAATCGTCCCGCAAACCGTCCAAAGCAGGACCTCAGGCAGCGGATAGGCCACGCTATGCTGGGGACGCGGGTCATCAAACCGCGAAAAATGCTTCAGCGAAACTCATGGCGCCATGACGAGGCCGCGCGTCGGGATCGGCGAGATGCGAGACGTCAGCCGCCGGACCACGGGCTTGCAGCCTTCGAGCAGCACCAGAAGAATGACGCCCAGACCGATCGCCATCGCGATGTCGCTCCAAGCGATCGACCCGAATCTCAACAAGGCTTGCGCGGACGGCAGGAATAGAATCAGCGCCGTAACGCCGGAGATGCCACCTGCAACATAGCGCAACGCGGTATTGTGACGAATAAGCGCCTCGCCAAGGGAGGCGCTGAACGACCGGTTGACCAGGATCAGCGCCACGATCTCCGCAATCAGCGCGAAGAAGGTCAGTGCGCGCAGCTCGGTCTCCGGCATCCCCGACCAGGTTTCGACGAGGAAGATGGTCGCCAGCATCGCGAAGGCGAGGCCGCCCTGAAAGATGCTCCAGACGATCATCGGCAGCGAGAACAGCGCCTCGTCCGGATCGCGTGGGCGACGCTGCATGATGTCATCCTCTTCGCGCTCAGCCTCGAACACCAAAGCGCAGACCGGGTCGATGACCATTTCGAGCAACGCGATATGGATCGGGCCGAATAAAATTGGCAGGCCGAAGAACAAAGGCAGGAGTGCCAGCCCCGCGATCGGCACATGGACAGCGAAGATGAACGCCATCGCCTTGCGGATATTGTCGTAGATTCGCCTTCCGAGCCGGACCGATTGCACGATCGACCCGAAATCGTCATCGAGCAGGACAATCGCGGATGCCTCGCGCGCGACATCGGTGCCGCGCTTACCCATGGCGACGCCGATGTGCGCCGCCTTGAGCGACGGGGCGTCGTTGACGCCATCGCCGGTCATAGCGACGATCTCGCCATCGGCCTTGAACGCCTGGACAATGCGCAGCTTCTGCTCGGGCATGATGCGAGCAAAGACGGTGACGGTCTTCAGGCGCTCTGCCAGCTGGGCGTCGTCGAGCGCTTCGAGATCTGCGCCAGTCAGCACGTCGCCGTCGGCGATCCCCGCTTGGGTCGCGATCGAGCGTGCCGTGGCGGCATAGTCGCCGGTGATCATCACGACGCGGATGCCGGCGTTGCGGCATTCCGCGACGGCGCCGGGCACGCTGGCACGCAACGGATCTGCCAGCCCGACCAGCCCGGTCAACGCATAATCATAGTCATGTTGCGTTTCGGCCCAGTCCCGATTGCGCGGAGCAGCAGTCGCAACAGCCAGGACGCGGATGCCGCGCATCGCCATCGCCTCAACTGCAGTGGTCATCGCCGCGTAGTCCTGCGGCGGCAGATGGCACAGGCTGGCGATCGCTTCCGGGGCGCCCTTGGCCGAAAGAGTCAGCGCGCCGCCTTCGTCCCAAATGTTCGACATCGCCAGAAGATCGGGGCGCAGGGCGTAGGCGTGTACGATCGTGCCGGATCGGACGATCGCCGGGATCGCCTTGCGCGCACCGTGCAGCGCGACCTCCATCGGATCGGTAGGCTCGGCCGCGCTGGCAAGCGCCGCCTTCTCGAGCAAGCCGTGATAGGTGCCAGGCACGTTTACGTCCGGTCCAACCGTGTGCGTCTCGCCCGTCGGCAGCCAGAGTTCGGCGACCGACATGCTGTTCTCGGTCAGCGTACCGGTCTTATCGGTGCACAATACGGTCGCCGATCCGAGCGTCTCGATCGCCGCTGCGCGCCGGGTGAGTACCCCGACCTTGCCGATGCGCCACGCGCCCATCGCGAGAAACACGGTCAGGACGACGGGAAATTCCTCGGGCAGCATCGACATGCCGATCGCGATGCCGGCCAGCACCGCCTCGATCCAGCCGCCGCGCAGCAGCCCGAACAGCAGCACCACAAGCAACGCGACCGCGCCCCCGCCGATCCCGCACCAGGTGACGATCCGCGTCGTTTCACGGCGCAGGCGGGGAGCCTCGGCATCGAGCGTGGCTAGAGACTGGCCTATCCGGCCGATCTCGCTGCGTGGCCCTGTCGCCAGGACGCGGGCAATGCCGCTCCCGCGCGTAACCAGCGAGCCTGAATAGACATAAGGCTGGCCTTCGCCACCGGGGCGCCGGGTGTCTTCGGCCACATTCTGTTTATCCACGGCCTTGCCGACCGGCAGCGATTCTCCAGTCAGCAGCGATTCGTCGGTCTGGAGATCGACCGCCTCGACCAGCATGGCGTCGGCGGCGATGCGGTCGCCCTGTTCGAGGACGATCAGGTCATCCCGCACCACCTCGCGTCCGGAGATGCGGACGCGTATCCCATCGCGAATGACAAGCGCGCGGGGTGCCGACAGGTCGCGCAGCGCCTCGAGAACATCCTCGGTGCGGGCTTCCTGAATCACCGTGACGGCGACCGAGAAGGTCGCGAAGCCGAGCAGGACCAATGCTTCGGTCAGGTCGCCAAGGATCAGATAGGCCATGCCGCCGGCCAGCAGGAGCGCCAGCATCGGTTCGCGAAGCACTTCCAGGGCAATTCGAAAGATGGGGCGCCGTCCGGCGCGCGGCAACTCGTTCGGCCCATCCGTCTCCAGTCGGGTGCGCGCCGCATTGGCGGTCAGGCCGCCGAACCGAATGTCGTCAGTCATCGTCACGCCCGTCCGGTCCGAGACAGAAGGAGCATTGGCTGAGCGCATCGTCTTCGTAGTCGCGGTGACGGACGCGAAGGGCGCGATATCCGTCCGGGGCGGCCATGCTCCGGCCCTCGCGAGGACGATTGGCGGCTGCGCCCGGCTCCGATGTCGAGCTTCTGCGATGAAGCGCGACGGCAAGGGCCAGCGCCACCTGGGCCAGCACAGCCGCGGATATGTAGCCGAGGAGCGCGAGCGCTGTCACTCGCGCTGGCGCTTGGGCGGTGTCGCGGCAATACCGCCCGGAGGGCGCGACGGCATCATACTGCCGTCCCGACCACCGAACCGATCACGGCGGTGAGCGCCATTGCCAGAGCCCCCCAGAAGGTAACGCGCAGTGTCGCTGTCCACACCGGCGCGCCGCCGGCGCGTGCGCCGATGCCGCCGAGCAAGGCGAGAAACAGCAGCGAGGCAATCGCTTCGATCAGAGCCAGCCGCGCGCCGGGCGCGAAGATCACGATCGCCAGCGGCAAGGTGGCGCCGGCCGTGAAGGTAGCAGCCGATGTGAGAGCGGCCTGGATAGGCCGTGCGGTCGTCACCTCGGAAATGCCGAGCTCGTCATGGGCATGCGCGGCGAGCGCGTCCTTCGCCATCATCTGGCGTGCGACAGTGTCCGCCGTAACCGGATCGACGCCGCGCTTGACGTAGATGCCCGCCAGTTCGTTCACCTCGGCCTCGACATCGCCCGCCAGCTCGCCGCGCTCGCGTGTGAGATCGGCCCGTTCGGTGTCCGACTGGGAGCTGACCGAGACATATTCGCCAGCCGCCATCGACATGGCCCCGGCAACGAGGCCGGCGGCGCCGGCAACGAGGATGTCGGCCGGTTTCGCGGCCGCCGCCGCGACGCCGATGATCAGGCTGGAGGTCGAGACGATTCCATCATTTGCGCCGAGCACGGCCGCGCGAAGCCAGCCGATCCGTGCGACGAGATGGCGTTCGGGATGGAGGTGAAGGCCAGTCATCCTATTGTTCGCCCTTCGCAGCCTCGCCATCGCCCCGTCCGCCAGCCTCGGCTTACGCACCGGGGGTGAAGGCTAAGGGAGCGATCGCCGTTGCTCCATAAGTAATTCCCCGATCGCGATCACCGCGAGCGGAACAGCCAGCGTGGCGGGCGGCTGGGCATCGCGTACACCGGGATGAAGGTCTGCGTGCTGAGAATGTCAAGAGGGCGAGCCACTTTGGCTCCTGGCGTGCCGGGCGGGGGCGAAGCTTGGCCTACCCTGGAAGTAATGTCAAATACAAGGAATCGTGGTTGCGGGGCAATTGAGTTAAGAAATTGGCAAGCGCTTTCGCTCATTTATCCCGTGATCCCGGCGAAGGCCGGGATCCATCGCCGCCGAACTTTCGGACTCGAACGCTCAACCTTCCAGTTCGTCCCACGATCTTCGGTGTTTATGGGTCCAGGCCTTCGCCGGGATGACAGAGAGGGGGCGATCCCGGCATTCACCCGACGGCCCTGATCGTGGTTGAGTGCAGCGTTGGTTGACCCGCCGTCATCATCACCTGTCCCCGTCTGCGCGACGGCAAATCGCGTTCCGGGGAAATACGGACGCGGCAGCCAGATGCCGTTTTAGGGCGTGCCGGTTGCTGTAAATGGCCAAGTGTTCGATCGCCATGTGATGGCCGGTTCGCTACCCGCCCTCGTCGATTTCTGGGCAAGCTGGTGCGGGCCATGCAAGGCGATGGCTCCGGCCTTTGCCGCTGCGGCGAAGAGTCTCGAGCCGCGAGTGCGTTTGCTGAAGGTCGACACCGAAGCAGAACAGGCCGTTGCCGCCCGGTTCTCGATTCGGTCGATTCCAACCATCATCCTGTTATCAGGTGGACGCGAGATCACGGCGCGGCGCGCTACACAACCTCACCGGCCCGCGACGGCGGATCGCTGTGGGAAGGGTCGCCATGGGCGAGCCTTGCGAGCGCAGGGACGCCGACCGGCGGTGTGGCCTGCCAAGGTACGAAGAATAGTCGCTTCGCCATCGATGCGCGTATGCCATCGACCTGCTTTAGCTCGCCGCTGAGCCTCTGGCGTAGCTGAAGGTCGATCGAGCCAGCCGCCAGCAGGCTCTTGTTGATGATCCAGGCAAAAGGCTCGATCTGCGCGCGCCGCAAATCGTCCTGCAATGCGCTGGCTTGCGAGACAGGTGTGGTCTCGGCAAGGGTAACCAGAAGGATATGCGTATAGTCGGGATCCTGGAGCCTCATCAGCGGCGTGGTGATGCGGCCGGCAAGGTCGTGCGAAGTCGATTGCCGTGTCATTTGTCGGTGATAAGCGCCGGTGGCATCCATGAGCAGAAGGCTGTGACCGGTGGGGGCCGTGTCCAGCACGACAAACGCGCTGCGCGCCTCGGCGACGATGTGCGAGAAGGCATGGAAGACGGCGACTTCCTCCGTGCAAGGCGATGCCAGATCCTCGCGCAGCAGGGCCTGCCCCTGCGCATCGAGCGTGCTCGCCTTCTGCTCCATGATCTTGGCGATGTACCGCTCGGTTTCCGCTTTCGGGTCAATTCGGTCGACGCGAAGTCCGGCGACATTCCCGGTCATCGTCATTGCCAGGTGAGCGGCGGGGTCAGTGGTACTGAGATGCACGCCGTGGCCACGCTCGACGAGCCCTAGCGCTATGGCGGCGGCGATGGTCGTCTTGCCGACACCGCCTTTTCCCATCACCATGACCAGCCCTTTGCCGTCGGCTGCGAGCAGATCGATCAGTCGATCGAGGCCGGGCAGGTCGCCGACCCAGGGTGCAGCAACGGCGGGTCCGCCACGGCTCCCCGACAATGGCCCAGAGCACAGGACTAAACGCAGGGCGTCCAGGCCCATCATCTCGAAGGGGCACAGTGCTATGTCGTCGCGTGGAAGCTTTCGGAGCACGGCGGGCATCCCTGCCAGCGCCTGCTGTCCCTGGGCCTCCAGCGATACCGCTGTCGCATCGGATGGGTCGCTGGCGCGGAACAGGCCGTTCACAACAAGATGCTGGTTGCCGAGCCCCAGCACCGCCAACTCGGTCGAGGTTCGGCCCGCTTCGGCGATCGCGCTGCGTTCCGGGCGCGTCACGAGTATGACAGTTGTGGCCGCGGGATCGCACAACGCCGCCATGGCCTTTCTGAAGCGTTCCTCCTGCATCTTGAGCCCCGAGTGTGGTCCTAGGCACGACGCGCCCTGGTCATTTTCCGCAAGGAAGCCGCTCCACGCCTTGGGCAGGCTGAGCAGTCGCAGCGTATGCCCTGTCGGCGCGGTGTCGAAGAGGACGTGATCGTAGGTATCGTCAGCATCAGCAAGACGGCCGACGAATTCGTCGAATGCGGCAATCTCGGTCGTACAGGCGCCCGAAAGCTGTTCACGAACCGTATCGCGTTCGCGGGCGCTCGCATTGGCCTCCATTTGGGCCAGCACGCGCGTGCGATAAGCTTCTGCCGCGGCGGTCGGATCGATGTTCAGGACGTACAGACCGACAGCATTCGGCACCGGGACCGGCCGATTGGTCAAGGGTACGTCCAGTATTTCGTCGAGATTGGAGGCAGGATCTGTGCTGACGAGAAGGATCGATTTGCCGCGATCGGCAAGCGAGAGGGCGGCGGCGCATGCGATCGAGGTCTTGCCCACGCCCCCTTTCCCGGTGAAGAAGAGAAATCGAGTGGGCTCGACCAGAAATTGTGGAAGACTGGTCAGCAAGCTATCATTCATGAGTTGGCTCGATCCTCTTTCACTGCGGGGAGCGGCCGTCGCCGACCGGCACTGCAATTCGCGAGATGTGTAAAAGGCCCGAAAAGCTCGAACCCCGTTTGTTGAGCGATGGCTTACCGCTTCGCCCAGCAGCCGGGCATACGTAGTCTCACGACGTGCCGGGAAGTGTGGAGGTGCAGACCAAGCGCTACGCAACGTCACGTAGAGACTCCGGGCGGAGTTGCACATAGGCCAACGTGCGGATCGTTTCGCGTCGATGGAGTCCTAACTCATGTCATTGAAGATGAAAGCCGCCATTTTCCTGGAACCCGGTCGAATCATCCTGGGGGAAAAGCCGGTGCCGGATGTCGGGCCTTTGGATGCGCTCATCCAAGTGACCACCACAACGATCTGTGGGACCGATGTCCATATCCTCAAGGGCGAATTTCCCGTTGCGCGCGGCCTGACGGTGGGACACGAGCCGGTCGGCATCATCGAAAAGCTCGGCTCGGCGGTCGTCGGTTATCGCGAGGGTCAGCGTGTGGTCGCCGGCGCGATCACGCCTTCGGGCACCTCGAACGCGTCTCTGTGCGGCTTCCACTCACAATGCGGCGGCGCGCACGATCATGGCTGGAAAGCGATGGGAGGGTGGCGGTTCGGCAATACGATTGACGGTGCGCAAGCCGAGTATCTGCTCGTGCCCGACGCGATGGCCAACCTCTCGCCGGTGCCGGACGGCCTCACCGACGAACAGGTGCTGATGTGCCCGGACATCCTCTCGACCGGATTCAGCGGTGCGGAATCGGGCCGTATCCGCATCGGGGATACCGTCGCGATATTTGCCCAGGGGCCTATCGGCCTGTGCGCCACCGCCGGTGCGAAGCTGATGGGAGCGACCACGATCATCGCGGTCGACACGGTGCCCGAACGGCTCGCGATCGCCCGGGCGATGGGTGCCGATCATGTCGTCGACTTCAGCAAAGTCGACCCGGTCGATGAAATTCGCAGGATTACCGACGGCCGCGGCGTCGATGTCTCAATTGAGGCGCTGGGGCGACAGACGACGTTCGAGGCAGCCTTGCGCGTGCTCCGGCCGGGCGGCACGCTCTCGTCGCTCGGCGTTTATTCGGAGGATCTGCATATCCCGATCGACGCCTTTTCAGCCGGCCTCGGCGACAACAGGATCGTCACGACGCTCTGTCCGGGCGGCAAGGAACGGATGCGGCGGCTGATGGAGGTCGTCGCGTCGGGACGGGTGGACACGGGAGCGCTCGTCACCCATCGCTTTTCGCTCGATGACATTGAAAGCGCCTATGAACTGTTCGCGAACCAACGGGATGGCGTCCTGAAGGTCGCGATCCGGCCCTGACGATTCGGAACCGCGCGCCGAGTTGACGGGCGCAGGTACGGCGGCATCTTTCATCACTACGCGCGGGTCGGGACCAATTTTACAAGCGCCGCAGCGAGGGCTGAAGCGATAGCCACGCTCGCCGTCGGGCCTGCGACGGTATCGGTGGACCGAACCCGCGCTATCCCGGCCCTGGCGAGTTTCGCGAGGTCGTCCGGGCTAGCCAGGCAATGCGTGGCGACGGCCTCGACCCGGGCGGCGCCCGCACGGAGGAGCAGTTCGGCGCATCGCGCCAGCGTCCCACCGCTTGAGATGAGGTCATCGATCAACACGACGGGCCGGCCCTGCACGTGCTCGATGCCGGCTATCGCCAATTGAACCTGACGATCGCCCAGTCTCCGCTTTTCACCAACCATGACCGGGAGACCCAATGGTGCGGCGACGGATTCGACCCAGGGGCGGGATTCAGAGTCTGGACCGATCAGGATTGTGCCCTGTACTCCTTCCGGCCGCAGCAGGTCGGCCAGCGTTGCTGCCGCCGAAACCGCAATCGCGTCGATGCCCGGAACCACTGCCGCTAGCGAAGCAGTTCGGTGGAGATGCGGATCGACGGTCACCAGCGCGTCGAAATGCGTCGCGAGTAGCGTGCCGATCACTTTCTGGCTGACCGCTTCACCAGGCTGGAACGCAATGTCCTGCCGCATATAGCCCAGATACGGCGCAACGAGGACGACGCGCCTTGCGCCGCGTTCGCGCAGGGCCGATGCCGCCAGCACCAGCTCGATCAATTTCTCGTTCGGATGGTCGAGCGAGCGATAAAGGATCGCGGTGGCATCTGTCTCCGCAACCTGGACGAGGCTTTCTCCGTCGGGAAAGCGGCGGACGTTGATTGCCTGGCAAACGAACCCCAGCAGCTTCGCCAAGCGGTGAGCCGCCTCGAGCGATTCGTCGAAGTGATGAATCGTCGCGATCATGACAGCAGTCGGTAGCCTGAACCCTCGGCCGCCAAATCGCAGGCAAAGCGCAGGCCCGTTTCCGACTGTGCGTGAATACGGTAGAGCGGGTCACCTCTGCGGACCAGATCGCCGATCTTGCGCAGCAGATCGATTCCCGCACCCTTGTCCATCGGCGCGCCTGCCAGCCTGGCGATGCGCGCGATCAGGTGGCAGTCGATCGCGGCGACCGAGCCACCCTCGTTCGCGAGGATTTCGCTGCGCAGTGCGCCCGGACGGAACGTCTGGGTTTGCGCGCCTTGGGCGGCAATGAGGCGCTCCATCGCCGCCAATGCCTTGCCCGATGCGAGCAAATCGAGCGCACGCGCATAGCCACGCCCGCCCGTCAGGTCGGGGTCGAAATCGAGCACGCGTCCGGCCAGAAGCAGCGCCCGCTCGCGCAGGTCATCGGGCGCGTCGGCATCGTTGCGCAGCACGGCCATCACGTCGCGGGCCTCCAGCACCGGCCCGATGCCGCGCCCGATCGGTTGCGAGCCGTCCGTCAGCACGACATCGACCGTCAGCCCGACTTTGTGCGCGACATATTCAAAGAGCTTGCGCAGTCGCACGGCTTCGCCCGGCGAACGGACCTTGGCGGTGGGACCGACGGGAATATCGATCACCATATGGGTGGATCCGGCGGCCATTTTCTTGGACAGGATCGATGCGACCATCTGCTCGAACGTGTCGATGCGCAACGGCCGTTCTACGGAGATCAGGACATCGTCGGCCGGGGACAGGTTCATCCGTCCGCCCCAGGCAAGGACGGCCTTTTCGGTCGCGACGATGGCCTGCATGCGTTTGGCCGAAAGATCGACGTTTGCAAGCACCTCCATCGTGTCGGCGGTCCCGGATGGCGAGGTGATCGCGCGCGACGATGTCTTGGGCATGATAAGACCGTGCGCCGCGACAATCGGCACGACTATCATTGACGTGCGATTTCCCGGGATGCCGCCGATGCAATGCTTGTCGACCACCAGTGGGGCATGCCAGTCAAAGCGGTCGCCGGCATCGGCCATGGCGCGGGTCAGCGCGAGTGTCTCCTGGGTCGTCATGAAGCCGGCGCAGGCCACCAGGAAAGCGCCGATTTCCATCGGCGAGTAACGATAGGCCGCGACATCGACGATGATGGCAGCGATCTCGCTGTCGCTGAGAACATCGCCGCCGATCTTGCGCCGGACGGCCTCCAGGCTGCGGGGCGGCTTGGCCTGCGCGATCGAGACGCTCTCGCCTTCGGCCAGCCCAAGTCGTCGGAAGGCCTGCTCGCCCAAGCCGATTTCGCCGATGCCCACCATATTCGGATCGTCGCTGATCGCGAGCGTTGCGAGAATGCCGCTGACGCCTGCTGTAATCTCAATCTTGCGCATTGCCTGAAACTGCTCCGCGCCATAGCCGTCGGTCGAGCGTAGCAGGAATGCTGTGTTTTCAGGATAGGTGTCGATTGCAACGCGTCTGATCTTCAACATCGGTAACCTCCACCCGTGAACAAATCAGCGCTTCGCCGTCAAATACCCGAGGTGGGAGCCGTATGCGGGAAGCCGCTTATACGGTTCTGTGGGGGGCGCCCAGTAATGGGCGTCCGTACCGCGAACACATCCGATACGGTGCGGTCACGGATTCCCCGGATTATGCGCCTGGCGAGTTCAGCCCGAAGGTCGTGTGGGAACGTCTCATGGTCGATGCCGCAGATCCGATTGTTCCGTGCGGGCATGTTTGTAGCTCTCGAGCACCGCTCGCATGTCGGCGACCGCTTGCTCGCGGGCCCTTGCATCCCTGATCTGTACGAGCTCCCGCTTCAGCTTTGTCGCGAAATCGGCATAGCTGTTCTGCCAGTCGAGCCCGATCACGCTCTGAAGTTCCGGATCGGCGGTCTTGGTTCTCGCTGCGGGCTTCGCCGGCGCAAGATGATAGGCCTCGCCAATCTCGGGCACGAGGATCGAAGAAGCGAACTGCCTCGTCTGGGCAATTTGTCGGAGCGCCTCGATCGACGTGGATTCTCCATGCCCGAGGAAAAGGCTGCCGTCGATCGGACGGCGCGCCTCCATCCAGGCGAGGAGGCCATCCTGGTCGGCATGTGCGGAGTAGGTCTCTATGTGGCGGATCTGCGCCCGTACGACGATGTCCTCGCCCCAGATACGCACACGCTCGGCACCTTCCAAGATGACCCGGCCCAGCGTTCCCTCGGCCTGGAAGCCGACGAACAATATCGTCGCTTCGCGCTTGAACAGATTGTGCTTGAGGTGATGCCGGATACGCCCCGCCTCGCACATGCCGGACGCCGCTAGGATGATGGCTCCCGAGACGCTGTTCAGGCGGATCGACTCCGCGGTGGCGTCGACGAAATGGAAGGCGGTGTTTCGGAAGACATTCTCGCCGTTCATGTCTTCGAGCGTGTCCGCATATTTTGCGAACACGCTTGTCGCTCTGTTGGCGAGAGGAGAGTCGACGAAGACGGACACTGAAGGGATTCGCTTCGCGTCGATCAGCGCGGCCATGTCGAGCAGCAATTCCTGTGTCCGCTCGAGCGCGAACACGGGTATGATGAGGTTCCCGCCGCGTGCCAGCGCACTTTTGATCTCAGATTCCAGCAGAGCGCGACGTTCGAGAATGGTTGTGTCTTCCCGTCGGCGGTCGCCATAGGTGGATTCGCAGATGACGTGATCGAACCCGACGGGACTTTCAGGGTCGGGATGAAAGGCCTTGTGTTCTGGACCCAGGTCGCCCGAGCAGAGGATGTGGGTGCTATCGACCAACAGTTCGACCGAGGCCGATCCCAATATGTGCCCAGCGTTCCAGAGGCGCGCCTTGAAACCGGTGACGGGTTCGAACCAGTCTTCGAGCGCCACGGTCCGTGTCTGCTTCCAGGCAGTCATCGCGTCCTGCTCGGTGTAGATCGGCTCGATGTCCGGCAGGTCGGCTCGGTCCTTGCGCCGATTGCGCCGGGCGGCGTCACCCTCCTGGATGCGACCGGCATCGGCGAGCATGAATTCGAGCAGCGCAGCGGTAGGCTCCGTACACCAGATATCGCCGGTGAAGCCCTCGGCCACGAGGCGGGGCAGCAAGCCGCTATGGTCGATATGCGCGTGCGTCAGGATGACCGCGTCGACGTGACGCGCGTCGAACGCGAAGGCGCTGCGGTTCAGTGTTTCCAGCGTCCGCGAGCCCTGAAAGAGGCCGCAGTCGACGAGGACACGCTTTCCCCCATGGCGGAATTCCATGCAGGAGCCCGTGACCGTGCGCGCCGCGCCATGAAAGGCGAGTGTGAGTTTATCTGTCATGCCGGTATGCCCTGCTGCCTATGTCATGGATGATCGCTACGCTGATCCACCGGTCCCGAAACTTGGTATGTCTACTTATCCTGGTGTCTCGCCGCCGGCGCTGGCCTCGCTGCTCGGAGGCGCTGATTTGGAGACAGGGGAAAAACATCAGGCCGGCTCCGCCTTTGTTGCCTGGACGGCGACCCATGTCCGCGAAGGATCAACTGGACGTGGCGATAGATTTCGATGTTCACTACTTCGTTCAGATGCTGAACTGGAAACAGAATGTCTTCGTCTGGCTGCCTAGCAATGCGCATATACGTCTAGGAAAGCATGGTATAGTCTGAAATTGCTATCCGCGTATAGCGCCATAGTCCCTCGCGAGTTCCTGTGGTCTTGACCCCGTTTCAATTCCCCGATCGTCGTCGCTTATGCTGGAGCGTTGAGAATCGAGTCCTGGCGTGTGCGACGGAGAGACGGGATTCGATCGCGGGCAGGACCAATGTGTCGTCTATCGACTGCAGGTGCCGTCGTCGGCCGGCGCGGACGCTCCTCGATCGCGATGATAGATGTCAGGAAACAGTCGTATTCCTCCCAGACCGTCTGGCTCGGCAGTGAAATAGGCAATGTAGACGGGTATGGGTGTCGCCAGCGGCACGGTTTCGGTGTGACCCGCTGCAACGAGGGCATCGACCCGGGCGCGATCCCAGCTTCCATGTTGTGACAACAGCGCGGTCGCCAACCCAAGTGCGTCGCCCACGCGAACGCAGCCATGGCTGTATGCGCGCACATCCTGCGCGAACAAGGCTTGTGCCGGCGTGTCGTGCAGATAGACGTTGAACCCGTTCGGCATCGCCAGCTTCATCCGCCCCAGCGCGTTGGCCGGACCCGGCCGCTGGCGGTAGCGGCCATTCTGCAAGACATAGCCCTTGCGCGCCGCCTCCGCCGGGCGCGCCGCGATCATGCCGGCAACGCTCTCAGCGGCGATGCTCGGCGGGATCTCCCACCAGGGGTTGAAGGTCACGCCCGTCACCTGCGCGCGAAATACGGGGGTCGGAGATTTCGTCTTGCCGACAACCACGGCCCAGCGACCAATCATTTCGGGCCCCTGCCACAGCGTCGCTTCGAACGCGGCCGTGTTGACGAGCAGGTAGCGGGTGCCGAGATCGCGCGGCATCCAGCGCCAGCGATCGAGATTGGCGGCGAGCGCCGCGCGACGCGCTGGATCATGCTCCTGCGCGTAGGCTTGCCTCAGCGAGTTGTAGAAGGGATGCGTCGGCCGGGCTTCTCCGAACAGTTGATCGAGATGATTCTGCGCGACGGCGGTCGTCACCGCCTCATTCGCTTCGGGCCAGACACGATCTTCGGATATGTGCCAGCCTGTCCGAAGCGCAGCGTTGCAGCAGCCTTGCCGATGCGCGGCGAGAAGACGGACGGCCGCGGCGGTAGCAACCGCATCGAGCGTGGTCCCATCGGCGTCCGTCAAGGCAGCGCGTACTGCGGGCACATCGGCTGTAACGGCCCCAAGTCCCTCGGCGTCGGCGGCCGTCATCCATTCGATCAGTCGCTCGACCTGAGGGCGCGTCCAATGTGGGTGCGTCACCGGTGCCGACGCGACCAGCAGACCAGCGAGCAGCAAGAGAATCATCCGTTTCATGACGCCCTCGTCGGCAGAAACGGCTCGGTGAACTATAAGGGTTTGTACGGACCTTCCGCGGACAGCCGCAGGTCTGTAGGCTCAGGCATCACAAATTCTAAAGGAAAGTTCGGTTCGATTTTGATCTCTCGGCGACATTTTTGTACCCTGACGGCAAGCGCCTTCATGTGCGCGCCATCGATTGCCAATGCGAGAATCGATACGCCGGAAGCCCCCGAGGGCCTGATCCGGCGCGCCAGGGTCGCATTGGACCGGCACGGCCCGGCCATCGGCAATCGCGATCGCATGGCAGTCGTCGATTTCAGCGCACCCTCGCGCATGCCGCGCTTCCATATCATCGACCTGGCGAACGGCCGCCAGCGCGCGTTGCTCGTCGCGCATGGCCGTGGTTCCGATCCGGATCACAGCGGCTGGCTCGAGCGCTTCTCCAACGCGCCCGGATCACAGGCGTCATCGGCCGGCGCCTATCTCACCGGTGATCTCTATATGGGCAAGCATGGCCGATCGCGACGGCTCCTGGGCCTGGACCCCGGCAACAGCAATGCCGAAGCGCGCGCCATCGTGATCCACGCGGCAAGCTATGTGACCCCCGCGCTTGCTGGCGAGGTCGGCAAGCTTGGCCGGAGCGAGGGGTGCCTGGCAGTCGCCCAGGACAATCTCGAAGAGGTCCTCGCAACGCTTGGATCGGGGCGATTGATCTACGTCGACAAGGTTTGACCAAGTTCGGTCGGTCCTTGTCAGGCGGCTTCCCGCAAGGGTTGCATTGGAGCGACTGTCGCTGCCTCTTGCTGAACGGCTCGTACCGCTTCCATGGCATTGTTCGACGTCAGTTCAGCGACCTTTCCGGCTTCCGTCGCATATTGGCCGGCCGCATCCTGCCAGAAGCTCAGGCATGCTGAATAGACGTCCTTGATCGATGTGGCGGCGCCGATGCTGTCGACCAGCTTCAATTCCTCGTCGCAACGCCGGCCCATGAAAGCGATGGCTTCCCGCTGCTGGCCGACGGCGGCCTTCAGCAGGGCGGCCTGGAAGTGGGGCACGACCAGCAGCATCTTCGCGACATCCGGGACGATGCCCGCGAAGGGAAAGAAGGCGGCTGCGCTCGGACGGCCAGTCTGGGCGTCGATATCCTTGTTCTGGTCCATGGCTGAGTCTCCAACATGACTTCAGGGGAATAGATGGGATTTCTGGCCGGGGTTGGGAGCGGTGAATATACGGGATGTTACGCAGACGTTTTCTGGGCTGGCTTCGGCAGCTTGTCGCGTTCGGCCAGGGCGATCGCGATGAGGGCGGCGAGGGTAGTGACGTCAAGCTTGCGCATGAGCCTCGCCCGGTGGATCTCGACCGTGCGGTGGCTGATACCCAGTTCGATCCCGATTTCCTTGTTGGTCAGTCCCCGGACGATGCCACCCAGAACATCGCGCTCGCGGGCGGAAAGGCTCGCGACGGAAATGCCGCGCCGTCGCCGATCGCGGTGTCCCGTCGCTCCGGGAGCGCTGTTCATGTCGCACTCATTCCACGGGGCACAAGGCGGGATATCGTCTCGACCAGGGCATGCTGCCTGAGCGGCTTTTCCAGCACCACGGCAAACCCGGCCTCAATTGCGCGGTCCCGCAGGTCCGGCGAAAGGAAAGCGGTGATCAGGATTGCCGGGCCGGACCAGTTCTTCGCGCGCAGGCGCGAAAGAACGGCCATCCCGTCGAGATCCTCCAGGCGGTAATCGGCGACAAGACAGGCCGCCGCGTCCAGTCTTTCGTCGGCAAGCAGAGATGCACCGATGGCATAGGCCCGCACGTCGAAGCCTTGCGCCTGAAGAAGAAGCTGGGTGGACCGGCGAACGCCGGGATCGTCCTCCAGCAGCAATATTCGCGGCCGATTGGCCTGCGGTTTACCCGTCGCGACATCCATGAAATCAGGACCCTTCAAATGACAACTGGATGACATTGAAGGGGTCGGCGGTCGTTACGTATTGGTCCTAAGTCAGACGCCCATGCCTGCGGCAAAGGCGATCCGCAGCGCATCGGAAAGGCTGCGCACGTCGAGCTTGGTCATGAGGTTGGCGCGGTGCACCTCGACCGTTCGCGGAGAAATGCCAAGGTCATAGGCGATCGTCTTGTTCGGCAGCCCCTGGGCCAGGCCCTCCAGCACATCGCGCTCACGCGGGGTCAGGGCACCAAGGATCATCTGCGCATCGGCCGCACGCGCACTGACGCCGTCGGCGGCGGCGATCCGCTCGAAGGCTGCCTCGATCGCGCCGACGAGAACCACCTTCTCGAACGGCTTTTCGATGAATTCCACTGCTCCCATCTTCATGGCGCGGACCGCGATCGACACATCGCCATGACCGGTCAGGATGATCACGGGCATGGTGACGCCGCGCTCGACCAGAATCTTCTGGACCTCGAGACCGTCGATTTCCGGCATGCGGACATCGAGCAGCACGCAGCCATGCTCGGCATGGCGGACGTCCTTGAGGAAAGCCGCTCCCGAAGGCCAGGTTTCGACCGCATATCCCGACGTCTTGAGCATGAAACTCGCCGATCGGCGGATGGCATCCTCATCATCGACGATATGAATCAATTTTCTATCCGTCATGTTCCTCCTCCGTTTGTACGCGCATGAGCGTGAAGTGAAATTCGGTCCCGCCGCCTTTGCGCGGTTCCATCCAGATGTGTCCGCCATTGGCCTCGACGATGGTCCGGCATATCGAAAGCCCCAGTCCCATGCCTTCGCTCTTCGAGCTGACGAAGGCGGCGAACAGTTGCTGGGCGATGTGCGGTGCGACGCCGCTGCCGGTGTCGGCCACCGTCACGTTGACGAAACCTGGCAGATCGGCCCGGCTGGTGACGGAGAGCTTGCGCACCGGACAATCTGCCATCGCTTCGACCGCGTTGCGGATGAGATTGATCAGGACCTGCTGGATCTGGACCTTGTCGACGAGCACGGGGGAGGCGTAGGGATCGAGATCGAACTGCGGTTCCACGCCTTTCTCCCGCGCGCCGAGCAGCCCAAGCACTGCCGCCTCGTTGATCAGCGCAGGCAGTTTCTCGATCGTTTTTTCCACTTCGCCCCGCGCAACAAAATCACGCAGCCGCCGCACGATGTGGCCGGCGCGAAGCGCCTCGCTGGCCGTATCGTTCAGCGCCTCCCGGATCATCGGCAGATCGTCCGGGTGGGGGGTCGCGAGCAGATCGCGAATACCCTCGACATAATTGGCGACGGCCGTGATCGGCTGGTTGAGTTCGTGGGCGAGTGTCGAGGCCATCGTCCCCATCGCGCTTACGCGCGAGACGTGGATGAGTTCGGACTGGAGCGTCTCGAGCCGTTGTTCGGTTTGCCGCCGTTCGGTCAGATCGCGGATGAAGCCGGTAAAGAGCTTATCGCCGCCGGTTGCCTCGCCGATCGAAAGCTCCATCGGAAAGGTCGAGCCATCGCGGCGTTCGGCGAACACGACCCGACCAATGCCGATAATGCGTTTCTCGCCGGTCTCGAGATAGCGGCGAATATATCCGTCGTGCCGTTCCCGATCGGGCGAGGGCATCAGCCGGCTGACATTGCTGCCGACGACTTCGGCTTCGGCATAGCCGAACAGCCTTTCGGCGGCAGCGCTGAACGAGACGATCGAGCCCTGGTCGTCGATGACGATCATCGCATCGGGCACGGTGGAAAGGATCGAGCGGAGATGGCTTTCCCGCGCACGCACGGCATCCTCTGCGGCCCGCCGATCCGTGATATCGGATACGATCTTGGAAAAACCTCTGAGACTGCCATCCTCGTTGCGGAGTGCGGTGATCGAGATGCTCGCAAGAAACTCGGATTCGCCCTTTCGAACCCTCCAGTCTTCCTCTTCAAATTTGCCCTCCGAAACCGCTAGGGCGAGGTCGTGCTCGGGCTTCCCTGCGGCGACTGCATCCTTCGGGTAGAATATCGCCATATGACGCCCAAGAATCTCGCCCTCGGACCAGCCTTTCAGCCGTTCGGCGCCCTTGTTCCAGATTGTCACCCGACCGTCAGGGTCGAGCAGATAGATAGCATGACCCTGTGCGCCATCGATGAGCAGACCGAGCTCCTCGGCAATTTGGCCCGCTTTCGTGGCCCTCGCATCCAATTCCCGGACCTGCACGAAGACGTGCGTTCGCAGCCGATCGAGACTCAGCGCAATCACGATGATCGCGCCAAGCGCGGCCACGAAAAGCCCCGCCTCCACGGTCTCGTCACGCATGAAGCCCTGATGATCGGCGAAGTATATGCCGAAACCCAGGGCCGGGAGCGCGGCGATCATGGTGGGTCGCGCACCCGTCCAGACGGCCGTGATCATGAGCGAGAGAGCGAAAGGGAAAAAGGCAGCCCGATCGCCGATCCATGAATCGGCTACAGAGCGCAGCCCGGCGGTTACCGCCACGATCGCCAGGGCCATGGCTACACGAACGGCAAATGGACTTTCACGGCTCGGCATAAGGCGCACGGCTCCCATCCGTGCGGGCTCTAACGTTGGGGGTCGCCTTCCAGCTTCACGCGCACGCGTCGTTACGCGCTCAGCATAGCCTGAATCTGCATGCGGCGAAATGGTGCGGCCTTTCGATCAATCGGGAGTTGGACGTAGGGGTTTATCCTCATCGGATATCGCGCCGCCGTGTCCCCACCCTATGCGGGAATCTACTAATGGCCCGCGCCCTGTCTCGTGCGGCATTTTCGACGGGTGGCGAGCAGTTCCGCCACGGAAATTCCATTCGAGCGAGACGCCATGACCATCCGCAATCTGTCCGCGCTCCTCCACCCGAAGAACGTCGCACTCATCGGCGCCTCGGGACGTGCCGGCACGCTCGGCGCGATCGTGATGGACAAAGTGCTGGCGCGCGGATTCTCCGGCCCGGTCCATGCCGTCAATCCGCACCGTTTTGATCGAACCGGGGTCCAATGGGCTGCATCCGTCAGTGCCCTTCCAGCGACGCCCGATCTCGCGATTGTCATGACCCCTGGGGAGACCGTACCCGGGATCATCGCTGATCTCGGCGTTCTCGGCACCAGATGCGCGGTGGTCCTCTCCGCAGGAATCACTGCAAAAAACGGCCTGCGTCAGGCGATGCTCGACGCGGCGCGCCCGCACCTGCTGCGGGTCGTCGGACCGAACTGTCTCGGAATCATGGCGCCGCACGCCGGACTGGACGCCACATTCGCGCGAACCCCGGCCAAACCGGGCAGGCTTGCGCTGATCTCGCAAAGCGGCGCGCTGGTGACCGCGATCCTCGATTGGGCGGACACACGCGGCATCGGCTTTTCCGGCATCGTCTCGGCCGGGGACATGGCGGATGTCGATCTCGGCGATCTGGTTGATCTCTTCGCGGTCGATCCGGCGACCGACGCCATCCTCCTCTATGTCGAAGGCGTCACCGATGCCGCCAAGTTCCTGTCGGCCGCCGGTGCCGCAGCGCGTATGAAGCCGGTGATCGCGATCAAGGCAGGCCGCTCGCCGGCAGCGGCGAAGGCCGCCTTCTCCCACACCGGCGCGCTCGCGGGTTCCTATGACGTCTACCGTGCCGCCTTCGAGCGGGCGGGAATCGTCATGATCGACACGCTGACCGAGCTGTTCGACGCGGCCGAGATACTGTGTACATCCCGCCGGACCGTCGGCGATCGCCTGGGCATCGTCACCAATGGCGGCGGCGCCGGGATCCTTGCCGTCGATGCGCTGGGCGGTACGGGCGCAAGACTCGCCACGCTCGCGCCGGAGACGCTCGCGACCCTCGATGCGTCGCTGCCCAAGGGCTGGTCGCACGGCAATCCCGTCGACGTGATCGGCGACGCCGGCCCCGATCGCTATCGCGATGCCGTCCGGGCCGTCCTGCGCGACGAGGGCGTCGATGCCCTGCTCGTCATGAACTGCCCGACCGGCACCACCCAGGCAATGGACATCGCGGCCGCCATTACGAGCGAGGTCACCGCCGCAGGGAAGGGCTATGGCCACAAGCCGGTGCTCGCCTGCTGGCTCGGAGACGCCAATGCGGCATCCGTGAGGGCAAGCATGGCCGATGCCGGAATTCCGATCTTTGCGACGCCGGACGACGCAGTGCGTGCCTTCGGTTACCTGCTCGCCGCCCGGCGCGCGCGCCTTGCGCTGACGGAGGCCCCTGCAGCCACGCGCGAGCTGACGCCCGATGTTGAGGAGGCCAGGCGGATCATCGCGTGTGTCCGCGCCGAGAAACGGACGGTGATGACCGAGATCGAGGCAAAGGCGCTGCTTGGCGCCTATAATATTCCCACAGTCCGCACCCGCTTCGCTGCCACCATTGAAGCCGTCGACGAAGCCTGTGCTTTGCTGACGCCGCCGTTCGCCGTGAAGGTCGTATCGCCCGATATCAGCCATAAGTCGAATGTCGGCGGAGTCGCGCTCGGCCTGACCAGCCGCAACGCCGCGGCGGCTGCGGCCTGTGCGATGGAGACGCAGATCACGCGCGAGCATCCCGAGGCCCATATCCTGGGATATGCCGTCGAAGAGATGTGCACACGACCGCACGCTCACGAGATGATCATAGGGATCGCGACCGACCCCACTTTCGGCCCCTTGCTGATGGTGGGCGCCGGTGGCACCGCGGTCGAGATCCTGGCCGACAAGGCGCTGGCGCTCCCGCCGATCGACGATGCGCAGGCGCGCGCATTGATTGGCGAGACCCGCATATCGAAACTGCTCGCCGGCTATCGGAGAGAGCCTGCTGCGAATGTCGACGCGCTGGCGGCGGCACTGGATGCTCTGTCAGCGATCACGGTCGATCTTCCGGATATTGTCGAGCTGGACATCAACCCGCTGCTGGTCGACGTGGATGGTGTGGTCGCGCTCGATGCGCGCATCCGCATCACGGCCGAGCCGCAGGCGATCTCGCGCCTCGTGTTGCGGCCGGCGCCGATGGAATGGGCGTCCACCCTCGTGACCCAAAATGGGCTGCGTTTCTTCGTGCGGCCGGTTCGCGCCGACGATGAGGGCCTGCTCGCGGAATTCTTTGCGCATGTCTCGCCAGAGGATCTGCGCTTCCGCTTCCTCACCGGTTTGAACACGGTAGACCATGACCGGCTCGCGATGATGACGCGGGTGGATTATCGCCGGACGATCAGCTTTCTGGCCTTCGACGAAGACCGAAAGACGGTGATCGCGACCGCGATGCTGGCTGCGGACGCCGACCGTACCCGCGCCGAAGTGGCGCTGACAACTCGGTCCGACATGAAGGCCTTGGGACTGAGCTGGACCCTGTTCGAATATGTGCTTCGCTACGCGAAGGCCGAGCGCATCGGCACCGTGGAGGCGATAGAGTGCGCCGACCATGAGGCGGCCATCCGCATGGAGCGCGAGATGGGCTTCACGTCCGTCGCCGATCCCGACGATCCCACGGTGCGGATCGTCCGGCGTGAACTCATGCCCGCTGGAGGAGCATGATGAGCCCGAGGCGTCTTGCAATCATCGATGGCCACCCAGATCCGGATCCCGGCCGGTTTGTCCACGCGCTCGCCGACAGCTACGCCAAGGGCGCGGCGGCGGCGGGGCATGAGTTCCGCTATATCAAGGTTGCCGAGCTCGAATTCCCGCTCGTCGGCTCGCGCCATGACTGGGAAGGAGACTATCTCCCGACTGATATTCGTCACGCGCAGGAGGCGATTGCATGGGCCGAGCATCTGCTGATCCTCTATCCGCTCTGGCTCGGCGACGTGCCGGCGCTGCTCAAGGGCTTTCTCGAGCAGGTCATGCGTCCCGGCTTCGCCTTTGTGGCGCGCGAGGGGAGGCTGCCCGATAAGAAGCTCAAGGGGCGCTCGGCTCAGGTCGTCGTGACGATGGGCATGCCCGCCTTGTTCTACAGGGCATTCTACGGTGCCCACAGTCTCAAGAGCCTCGAGCGCAATATCCTCAAATTCGTCGGCATCAGCCCGGTCAAGCATCTGCTTATCGGGAATGTCGAGGGGGACGCAAAGGCCCGCGAGGGTTGGCTCGAGGAGCTTTTCGGTCTCGGCGAGGGAGGGATGTGATGGGGTACATGGGCGTAGCTCTCGAACGGGTCGGCCTGAAGGCTGCTCGGCAATCCGGCCTACGGCGCAAGGATATGTGCCGATCAAGGCCCAGAACGTCGCCGGAAACCAACCATACAATATGAGGAGTGACGGCAAGGTCACCCAAATCGATGATCGCATTCACGAGATGCATCAAGCTCATGAACATCAGCGGACCCTCCTGTGCGTCCTTGAGCTGTATGAAAGCACGGGGATGCGCAGTTACGTTGCCGGTAGAGATGTGACGCGGCAGCGCATGCGAGCGCTGCGGGACGCGGCAGACGTTTTCGGCTTGGTTCGGGATCGGCTCTGGCTGGCGGCGCAAAAGGTAGGCTTGAAGGATCCCGGGCCTTCGCAGCCGGTATCCCGGGAGACCACGCTATCGCGAGATGCGAGGCCGTTTCGACCTTCCATGCGATTGCGCTGGAGCATCCTTTTGACCTCGGCGCGGGTGGGATTTGATCGCCGCACGCATCAAGAGCATTCCCGGCAATAGTGGCAGCCACAGAGTCAGCACGCGCAACAGCATTGTGGCGGCGAACGCCCCCTCAAAGGGAATGCCCAGCAAGCGTAGCGTCGCGGTCGAAGTCGCTTCAAAGCTGCCAAGCCCCAGCGGGATCGGCCCAAGTGTGACGACGATCGACGCCATGATCAGCGCGATGAACGCGGTGCTGAACGCGGCGGCCTGCCCGAGTGCATGCAGGCAGGCCAGCAACGTCGCCGCATCCGCCAGGAAGATGAGCGCGTTGCATGCCGTCACCCGCACCAGCAGTGCTCGGTCACGGAGCAAGTCGCCCGGCGCCTCTGCCACAGTCTCCAGCAGCGATCGGATGAAGCCGATCTTCTCTATGCGCGGGGGCAAGGGCTCGCTTCCGCGATTGCGCAGCCACAGCGCCAGACTCGGAATGGCGATTGCCACGGCAAGGAACAGAGTGACCAGGCCCGCCATCAACGGTGTCGCCTGATCATGGAGCCAAAGCAGGACGAGCATGGCGAGGGCGAACAGCGCATAGGCCGCGTAGAAGCCGATCATCGACAGCAAGAGCGCCGCAACCGCAGTGCCGCGCGGAACGCCGATCGCCCTGAGCTGGTCGACCAGCAGCACATTTCCGCCCATGCCGGCACTGGGCAGCGCCTGGTCGGCGAACAGCTTGCTTACCGCGATCCGCATAAGGCGCGGCATCGACCGGGGCGTGCCCGCGCGCCGCAAGACGGCCGACCATCCGCCTGCGACGCTCGCATAGGTCGAGAGCTGGAACAGAATGGCGAGGCCGAGCCAGCCGGGCTCGGCATTCCGGACGAGGCCGGCAAAGCGCTCGATCTCACCCCAATGCAAGACCGCGCCGAACAATGCCGCAACAAGGATGAGGCCGAAGAACCAGCTTCGCCAGCCGCCGCTACGCCCCGCGGCTCCATGTTCAGCGCGCGAGAACATAGCCTCCCGGCGCCGATCCGAGCGGCGCAAAGCCGTTGTTCGCGTTGCCGATTGCCGGTGGCGGCCCTGCAGGCGACGACCGCTGCGCGAGCCAGTCGCCCCATTCGGGCCACCAGCTACCTTCCTTCCGCTCAGCGCGGGCCAGCCAGCCGTCGGGATCGAGATGCCCTCGTGTCGCGCAATGCATCATGACCTGGAAATGCCGGCCAGCATGCCCCGGTTCCGAGACGATGCCGGCATTATGACCGCCGCTGGTCAACAGGAAGGTGACCTCGGTTTCGGTCAGGAGATGGATCTTGAACACCGATCGCCAGGGCGCGACATGATCCCATTCGGTCCCCACCGCGAAGATCGGCACGCGAATGTCGCTGAGCGCGATCGACTTGCCGTCGATCGTGTAGCGGCCCTCGGCCAGATCGTCGTCGAGGAAGAGCTCGCGCAGATACTGGGAATGCATGGCAAGCGGGAGCCGCGTGCCATCGCTGTTCCACGCCATGAGATCGTTCATCGGCTCGGCGTTACCCATGAGATAATGGTGAATCATGCGCGACCAGAGCAGGTCATTGGACCGAAGCATCTGGAACGCTCCGCCCATCTGCTGGCTGTCGAGGTAGCCGCGAGTCCACATGAGATTCTCGAGGAAATGGATTTGTGCGGCGTCGATGAAGAGTCCGAGTTCACCCGGCTCGCTGAATTCGGTCTGGGCAGCAAAAAGCGTCATGCTGGCGAGGCGATCATCGCCGTCGCGCGCCATCGTGGCGGCGGCGATCGCGAGCAGGGTTCCGCCTAAGCAATAGCCCGCCGCATGGATGCTGGACGAACCGGTGATCGCGGAGATCGCGTCGAACGCAGGCATCACGCCAAGACGGCGATAGTCGTCGAATGAAATGTCGCGGTCCGCTTCACCGGGATTGCGCCATGAAACCATGAAGACGGTAAAACCCTGGCCGACCAGCCAGCGCACCAGCGAATTTTCCGGACTAAGGTCGAGGATGTAATATTTCATGATCCAGGCCGGCACGATCAGCAGCGGCTCGGGATGAACCGTTTCGGTGGTCGGGCGATACTGGATCAGCTCGATCAGGTGATTGCGATAGACGATCTCGCCGGGCGTGACGGCGACCTCGATACCCGGTCGAAAGGCTTCGGCGCCGGCGGGACGCTCGCGCGCCAGGGTGCGGCGCATATCGCCGAGCAGATTGGCGAACCCTTTCGAGAGACACTGGCCGCCCGTCTCCGCAATGCGGCGCTGGACGACCGGATTGGTGGCGATGAAATTGGACGGCGCCATCATGTCGAGCATCTGGCGTACCGAGAAGCGCACCATGTCCTCATGGCGCTGGGTGACGCCGCCGACCGAGCAGCAAGCCTGATCCCACCATTGCTGGTTGAGAAGGAAGGCCTGGTGGATGAGGTTGAAGGGCCAGCCTTGCCAGGCCGGATCGTCGAAACGATGATCCTGGGGCAAAGGCTCAATGCAGGGCGCGATAGAGCCATTGCCAGTCGCGACCTTCAGGGCATAGTCGGCCAGACGCGCGGCCTTGCGGGCCGCCTTGGCCGCGAGATGCATTTGCCGCCCGGGCGAGATCGCCAGATGATTTGCCCAATCTCCGAAGGCGGCGCCGAGCGAGGCAGGGGAAAGGCCGCCGGTCAGTTGCGCGAGGGCTGCGCCGGTCGCCCGATCCACGACATTGGCGGGTCCGCTCAACGGGTCGTCATCCGTCGCGCAGGGACAGGCTTCTTCCAACAGGCTGCTATTCATCGCGCGGCTCCCAAATGCAGGAACGCACTCCAGTCGGCCGATGGAGGATGGTCCCGCCCACCTTTGATGAAGCCCGGCGGCAAGCGCACCTATGCGGAGTGTTACGTAGACCGGATGTCACGCGAACTGGCGCGATCCCGGTGAGAAGCACCCATCGGAAAATGGCATGGTCATTCAATGATTGGTGCGAAGGGCGAGTCGTTTGAGCAATTCCGCGCAAACCAGATAAGCAGCCACCAGTGCCGCGATCGCACCGACGACCGCAGCGCCCGGCGACGCAAAGCCGAGCACAGGCCCCCAGGGCAGGAAGGGAAGCACGAGCGCCGCTGCAAGGCCGGCGAGCGCGGTCGTGGTCAGCGCGACATGCGCGCGACGGGTCCATGCCGGACGGATCGTGCGGATCACGAACACGACCAGGATTTGCGTCGCCATCGATTCGATGAACCATGCGGCGCGAAACGCCGCGACATCGACCTGGAAAACCCAGAGCAGCAACCCGAACGTCGCGATGTCGAATATCGACGACAGTGGGCCCATGATCGCGGTGAAACGCACCAATGCCGGCATGTCCCAGCCATGCGGTCGGGCGAGGTCGTTGTCGTCTGCATCGTCGAACGGGATGCCGATCTGCGACATGTCGTAGATGAGGTTGTTGAGCAGCACTTGCACGGCGGTGAGCGGCAGGAAGGGCAGGACGAGCGATGCCAGCGCCATGGTGAGCATGTTGCCGAAATTGGAACTGGTGCCCATCCGGATATATTTCATGATGTTGGCATAAGTGCGCCGCCCTTCGGCGACG
>Ga0207712_10000660_pt1 | contig 26799 bp, 23 predicted proteins | sample KBSS44metaG_FD_184402 | JGI IMG/M metagenome (GOLD analysis project Ga0207712, IMG submission 184402) | Switchgrass rhizosphere microbial communities from Kellogg Biological Station, Michigan, USA - KBS S4-4 metaG (SPAdes) (version 2) | ecosystem: Host-associated > Plants > Roots > Rhizosphere...
CCCCTGGTAAACCGCGGAAACATTTGCTACAATTGCGGAGTTATTGGGGATTGGCCAAGTGGTAAGGCAACGGGTTCTGGTCCCGTCATCGGGGGTTCGAATCCCTCATCCCCAGCCATATAGAACAGAGTTCAGGATTTAGCCCTTCGGGGCTATTTTTGTATCTGTTAGTCTCATTTTTTTGGTCGGTTTGGAACGTCATTTCTGTGCCTCCATCAAATTACGGGTTTTTTGAACTTTATCAGCGATTGCCTCGGCGAACTTTGAATATTTAACAGATACGACACCTCCTTTTAGGCTTAGTTTCTCGAAAAGTTTGGAAATTATCAGGCGTTTTTGCTCCGGCGTCTTTTGGGCGTATAAATCGGCTGCTTTTTGGGATAGCTCTAGGATCACCAGCCGCTGCTCAAGCCGTTCGCTCATAGACGCATCAATGTTGGTGAGCTGACTCTCGATCTCTGTCTTCTGCTTCATGAGCTGTCCATGCTTTTCCTCATACCTTTCCTTACTTATTTCGCCGCAGAGCTTGTCGTCATACAAAGTCTCGTCCATGGTGTCGATGCGCTTTAGCTGGGCTTCCAGCGTGCCTACAATACGTTCACGCTCTTCAATCCGGTCTTTGTACTGTGTGCGCATAGCGTTAGCTACCCAATCAATAATTTCCGGTGATGGGCAGACGAGCTTTTTAAGCTCTTCTACGATCATTTCCTCGACGTAATCCTCGCGCAGCATCTTGCCTTGCTTGCAGGCTTCGGTAAGCCGCCGACAGACGCCGTAATAGTGGCCCTTCTGCTTCTGCCAAGTGACGATTGACCCGCAATCATCGCAGCGGATGACGCCTTGCAGCGGAGAGTAGTGCTTGTTAAAGCTTCGCGGTCTGCTACCGTGTAGCTTGTCCTGTACGCGCTTAAATAACGTCTTCGGAATGAAGGTTTCTTGTGCGCCAGGATAGTCCTTGCCGTTAAAGCGGTTGATGCCGATGTAAAACGGGTTCATGAGTATTCGCTGCAAATGGCTTTTGACGTATGGTTTGCCCTGGCGAGTGACGATGCCAAGCTTAATCATGTAACGAATTGTAGAATCGAGCGACTCGCCTGGATTGAGGTAAAATCGAAAGACCTTGAGCATGAGTTTACTGGTTACGGCATCAGGCACATGGATACGCTTACCGCTTTCGGTGATCGTTATATAGCCAGGCGGCGGCGATGAGGGCAACCAGCCCTGGGCTAGTTTTTCAGCCCAACCCTTCATGGCTTCTTCGCGCAAGTTGTCGATATAGTTCTTGGACATTACTACGCGAATGCCCCAGTTGAGCCATTCCTGCGAACGCGAGTTCTTGTGCATGATGAGGGAGTCTTTGACGAAGTGAACATGCCGGTCTTCGTCGGCCATAAGCCAGTCATGGGTCGTTACGGCATCATGCAAGTTGCGAACGTGACGATCTACCTTTTCGATGATGAGATGCTTAATTTTGTGGTCTTCGATGAACTTCATTGCCTCGTTGAAGGTGCGGCGCTGAGTGGCCTTAGACGCCGACTCAGTGATTTTGAAGGTCATGGCGATGGATAGATTTTTGTTCTCACAGTACGAGTGCAGTAGCTTTACCTGGGAATCAAGCGAGTAGCCCTCGTCTTCCTGGGATTTGCAACCTTCAGCGTACGCAATGCAGAAGCAGTGGAGTACACTCTGACGGCAATTGAGATCGAGGGCAAAAGTACAGAACCCTTTAAGTCACTTCAGGCAGGCAACAATACAGGGATTGTCATTAATGGGATAACTCAAATTTTTGAAGGCGCTGAGCCGCTCATTAAGATGACCGTGCAGCGAGGGGGCAAAACTTATCGACTCGAGCAGAAAATCCTAACAATCAGAGGAGCCGACGAACAGAATCATTTCCAAAGATTCGTTGAGCAATCCACCCCAGTACCTTCCTAAGTGTTGGCGGTCGCAACGCGTCAACAGATTGCTGTACAATATAGCTCATGACCAAGAGCCATAAGCTATATTGCTATATCGACGAGACCGGTCAAGATACGCTGGGTGCATTCTTTATCGTTGCCATCGTAGTCACAGACGACCAACAGCACGAACTTGAAAAATCGCTTGAAGCCATCGAGCAATCCGTTGGCAAGAGAACCAAATGGATGAAGACGCGCGACAAGGTTCGAGCAGCTTACGGCGACGCCCTTACAAAGAGCGACCTACCAGCAATGATTTTCGTTAAAACCTTTGAGCCATCAGGCAGGGGCAGCTTCGACGATTTAGAAGTCCTAGCCGCTGCCCAAGCAATCAGCTCCTACCGTGAAGTACACAATATCCGAGAAGATGAATATAAGCTGACCATCACCGTTGATGGCCTTTCAAGGACGGTAGCTGCTCGCATGGGCAGTGAGTTTCGTAAACTTGGCATTAAACCTCGTAAGATCGTTGGCAAAAAAGATGAGTCAAGCGCCGTTATCCGCTTGGCCGACGCCATTGCCGGATTAGCCCGCGAAGCACACGAAGGGCGGTCAGAGTACAAAAAGTTGGAAGCTAAGCTCAAACATACTAAGGTGCTATATGAGCTGTAAAAAGCAATAAAAAACCACCATGCTAAGCAGAGGGTGGACAACCTAGATCTTGCGACCAGCCGACCCATACGGGTAGTCTTCGGTTGGGGTTTGTAGCTACATTATACAAAACCGGTAAGAATGAGTCAAGGGAGACCACCGTACCTTTCAGCAGAGGGTGGAACGCCTAGCCCTTTCGGGCGCCACGCGCAAGGCGCAGTGTTCGGTTGGATTTTCTTCCACTTGTAATTATATATGCTTGCCCCAAATTCATCCAAGTTCATGCCCCTAATGTACTACTGCCGTCTCGTATACCCGTAACCAATCCGTAGCAATCTCTTGCTGTGCTTGCTTGAGGGATAGTTTACCGTCGCAGACCTGCTTGTGCAGGTAATTCTCGACTTGGTCTTTTTGGTGGAAGCCTGGTGTGGGATTGGCAAGTTCTGGCCACAGGTTAGAAATATCATTGGAGCCACCTAGTTCTAGACTGATAAGGTGGTCAACTTCGTATTGGCCGGTGGTGTGAGTGGCGATACCATACGCTGCATACACTTGGTTCTTTTCACTCTCGGGTACATTTCTTACCGAGCTGGAATAGCCCGGCTTACAAATTTGAGCTTTGGTGGCTGACGCTATGACCGCTCCCGGGGTGCAGGCTTTATCTTCGATGCCAGCAGTGGCGACGCACTGGCTCGTCTTTGTTGGTAGTGGCGGCTGGTAGACGCTGTTGTCGGTCTTAGGATGAGTGGCTAGTGTGGCCGCGCCAATTACAGCCGCTGCAACCGCAGTGACAGCGGCTGCGACCAGCTTCTTTTTATGCTTCTTAAGCGTGTGTTTCCTGGACATGCTTTAAGCATAACATTGATGATGTTGAACTTGATGCGTCGTTAGAAGTGCTTATCCAGCCCTACAAACCCGATCATCTGCCAGGCGAGTTGTACCGACTCGATCCGACGCATAATCTCGGAACTGTTGTTTTGTGATAGCACGTTATGGCTGCCTTCGTACAAAACTTTGCGATCAAGAATCACTAGCTTACGGTGGTGGCCACCAGTATAGAGCACATGCACGCCCGCATGCTGGAGCTTGGCGATTGCCCGATGAGCATCTTCCCTGTGATACCCTTCGTCGCGTTCGTGAGGGTCGCGGGTATTAACAACAATTCTAACCTTGCGGGCTTTTAATTTCTCCAGAGTCGGCAGGAGCTGGTTCAGGCGCTTACTTGTTATGAATGGCGACTCGATAATCAGCTCACTGCCGCAATTTTTGAGGTCTTTGAGGAACGCAGGATAGAACGTGTCTTCATTGAACAGCTTTGACGTAACTAAATCGGGCGCGGCAGACTTGCGGAGTTGGAGCAGACGGCTTAACATACCGCCTCCTCGTTCTGCGACGTCACATGTTCATCCAGCATTTGGCGAACCGCTTCAATATCTGCTGGCTTGTCCTTAACAGATTCAAGGTCGGCAAAAGTTTGGAATAGGTTCACTATCCCCAGCCAAGCATTATACAGAATGTCAACTTTATTGTTGGCATTTTTGTTTTCAAAAGATTGTTTGTCTACCATGCCCCACTCCTCTACCTGGTATGATTAATGAATGACTAGCCTTACTCACGCACCCAAAGATTACAACTGTCCATTTTGCGCTTTTATCGGTGGTGACGGCGATAAATACACCCAGCAGGAAGACGTTATATATCGTAATGCATTCACAACTGTTGTGGTTGCCCCACGCTGGTGGGTCAATAATCCTGGCAGCCTTCTTGTTGTGCCTAATAAACACTCTGAAAATGTATATGATATTTCGGAAGAAGATATTTCTGAAGTGTATAAAACAGCCAAGAAAATGGCGATGGCCATTCGCAAGGTTTATCAATGCGACGGCACCTCCATGCGCCAACACAATGAACCCGCAGGCGGTCAGGATGCGTGGCACTTTCATGTTCAAGTGCTGCCTCGGTATGTCGAAGATAACTTGTATAAGAACAACGAGAACAATAGATTTGTTGATTCGAATGAACGAGCCCCGTATGCTCAAAAATTACGTTCCTACTTTGAAGATCATGACGGGAACATGTTCACTATCCCCAGCCATATGCGGCAACAGAGGTGAAAAGGCCCATACGCATGTTTGTGCATCTATTCGTGCTCTGCAAGTCCTCCTTATCTCACTCGCTATTGACATTTTCATGTCACGGGCGTATATTTTAGCCATAGGCTTTCGGCCGTAGTTCATATGCTACACATGGCGGAGGGTCTTTTTTTTATTGCCTTTTAATTTGGCGGGAAGATAGAGATTAGGTCTTTGCGGCCTGTTTTGTTGTTCTCTTTGACCTGAATGTAGAACAGCTCGTCGTCGCGGGTTATTCCATAAAAACGATGGAACAGTTCGTTGGCATCTTCTGGATTTTGTTTAGTAGTAGGCGTAAAGGTTGTGTGACGTAAAACATCAAGAGCTGCCTCAAAAAAGCGCAGGCGACGGGCGCGGTCTTTAAAGTTTTTCTGTCGCAAGTGCATCCAAAAATACGCAAGAAATATCTTATCTTTTGAGAAGTAGTGGGATCGTAAATATGGTTGCCGCTTGGTATGCGCCTGCGCTTGCCGATAAATCGAAAGCGCCTTTGGTAGACTTCACTATATGAGGTGCCAGACAGTCGCCCGTACTTTGATTTGTAGACTTGCATGCTCGGCATTATAGCGCAACATGCCTAATCTGTGCGGCAATACTCTCAATTACGACTTCCATTCGGCACATGAGCTTAGACTTCCTCATCCAGTATGTGCCGGATTTGGCGAATGGCTGCTTCATTGATAGGCCTCTCGAAAAAGGTTCTATCCGTGCACATTATCCCCAGTCAGGTTTGTTCTACAGAGGTAGGGACGTTGTGAGTGTGAGGTCACTTTTTTTGATGTCATCTGTTATTGGGGTTCGAATCCCTTATCTGGGCATGCCTCATTGATCTATTGCCGAAGATAACTTGTGGCCAAAGAAAAGTCAGATGCCGAGCATATGTAATCAAATGGGAAGTCCCTATTTGCCGTAGGCAATAGGTTTGAGCTAAGCTATAAGTCTGTTGAGTAAATCAAATGTTGGATAGGGCTGATTGTACGTTCCTGAGCCAAAATGCCCTTCATCTCGAATAATTTGTGTACCGCCCAAGTGATCAAACATGATTCGACCCTGTTTGTCGTCGCAGCCCCACGGGTCGTTGATTGAGTTCACGAAATAAATATCTTTGACGTTTCGCTTGATTTTCTGCCAGTCATACTGGTCTTGCAAAACCGGGTCACGTTCTTCGTTTTCAAATCTCATGGAGTAACCTGCAACTAAGACCGCCTGCAGAACAACAACATCAATATTTTCCAAAATACTTAATACTAATGGGCCGCCCGCGGAGTGGCCGATCAGAACTGTCTCTTCATCAAATGTATGAGCTTTAAGGACCTTCGGAAGGAATTCAGAAATATGCGCGTGGTTAATGTCAGGGTAAGAGGGAACCTCAACTTCGTAACCGCGATCGCGCAGTTGTTGAGCAAGCCATGGATACCAATAACGGTCAGGGTTTTCGTCGGTGCCGTGGAGAATAATTGCTTTCTTGCTCATAGAGATGATTATACTGATAAAATAAGCTCCATGAAACTCTTTCTCTCCTCCCTCGCTATCTCCGATCCCCAAAGCGTCGAACTCGCCAAACTCGTTGGCAAACAGCCGCAAGATATAAAGCTAACACTCATTGAAAACGCTGCCGATACCTACGCCGCAGACAGTCGTGCTTGGGTAGACAGCAACCGCGCCGCCATCCAGAGCCACAATTTTGACGTGGAGATACTCGACATCCGGCAATACAAAGGCAAACTGCCTGAGCTCCGAGCAAAGCTGGCAGCTAAAGATGTTATTTGGTTTGGTGGCGGCAACACCTACTACCTTCGCTGGCTGCTCAAAGACCTTGGGTTAGAAGCAATACTTACCGAACTCGTCGCACAAGGTACGGTGTATGGTGGTGGCAGCGCGGGCGCGATTATCGCCGGGCCGACGCTCAAACACTTCGAAGCTGCCGACGATCCGAACGAGGCACCAGAAGTTATCTTAGATGGCCTCCACTTCACCGATTCTGTCGTGGTGCCCCATATGGACAACGTCAAGTTTGCCGCCATTATTCATGGCATTAACGACAAACTCAAAGCTGACGGATACAAGACTGTGCCGTTGGGGGACGCGCAGGCGTTAATAATTGATGGTGAAAAACATGGGGTAATATGAACAGTATCGTCATCACCAACCAGTCGGCCTCACGGGCAGCCAACTGGCCGAACTTATTAATTTCATGCCCTCCCTATTCTTAAATTCGTGCTTTCCAAAATTTGCGCAGCTGCGGTCGTTTCTTCGAACAAGCAAGAATGAATAGAGCAACGGCGCCGCCTATTAGAAAAACGGCGCTCCACACGTTTTCACGTCTGACGCCAAAACCCGTATTTGGAGATTTGGGAAACGCGGTGCCCACGACAACCGCAGCAAACGCAAAATCACTGGCTCGCGAGCCATTAGCCTCGCCAGTCGCCAGCGTGGTAGTGGTCAGGGTTTCGGTGAGATTCATCTGACCCGTGTATGTCCATGTTTCAGAAGGGTCTAATCTTGCATCGCCATTGGTGTCGCCGGAAATATACAATAAAGGAAATTTGTCATTGGTAACCGTAACATTGCTGAGAGGGACAGTGCCTGGATTGGTAACCTCCGTCGTGTAGGTGATCAACCCTCCCCCGGCCATCAAGGTGGGAGCGCTGGGGATATTTGTCACATGGATCAAGGGAGGCACTGCGGATGATCCCACCACGACGGTAGCACTTGCCGTGTCGGCCGCGGTTATACCATTGGCGAGTCCCGTAGCGACAATATGATTGGTGTGGGTTACGGTGAGGACGGTCGTGCAGGCATAGGTCCATATTTCGCTAACTTCAAGCTGCGCGTTAGCATTTGTATCGCCAGACATATATGACACTGGGCTACAGGAGTCATCGACCAACGTACTATTGGTGACTGTAACGGTTCCAATGTTACGGAGTGTATACGTATATATTACTGGTCCTGGACCACTCGGCAGCGTGAGTCGGTTCGGCACTTTTACCACCGTAATGAGAGGCGGCACGACCGGAATGATGACTGGCGCACCGATATCATCATTCGTTATAGTACACACCTTTGTGTCGCCTGGATTGAGATTTAGATTGCCACTGGAATCGCAATCGCCGGAAAATGTTTGCGTGTAATTGGCGTCGGTAGTTTCGCTGACGGCATACGAACTCGGCGCAAGAAAAGTATTGGTCGCGCCAGAGGTAACCGGTGCTCCGCCAACAAACAGTGGAAAGTCAGCAGCAGACTTAGCCCTGCCATTGTCGTTGATGACCAGCTTAACGACCGTAATCGTTGCGGGGATGTCGTTATTTGTAACTGTGCAGGTCTTGTCTTCTCCCGCCGCCAGTGTCACGCTGCCGCCCGAGTCACAAGCTCCGCTAAAACTTGGGGCGTAGCCAGCGTTGGCGTCTTCGCTCACTACGTACGTACCGGCCGCGAGCGAGTAAGGTGTGCCGGGGGTAACAGCTCCCACTGCCGGGCTACCAGAAACGTCAGTTCCTGAGAGTTTTACGTGCAGGTTAAAGCTGGAGGCAACCGCGCTGCCACCGCTATTATTAACTATTTGTTTTATAACATGTAGGGTCGCAGGGGGAGGTGTGCATGACGGTAAGTTAATAGTTGTCGTAGCGGTGGTAACAGGCCCGTTAAAGGCCAGAATTCTGCCTAAAATGTGAGCACCAGCGCCGGAGGTGACTGCGTCGTTGTCGATGAGCGTCCCTACGAAGTTCGTACCCGCACCAAATGTCGTGGCATGAGGCGTCCAAAATACATTACAGGCCGAGGCGCCACCGGCCAACAGGACGCTTACTCCGGCAGTCGTGGTGTAAGCTCCTGTCGATCGGAAAATGTAGGTGCCCGTGCCACTGAGCGTAATCGTACCTGTTTGCGTAAATGCTCCAGGACTGCAGTAAACGCCAGGGGCGTAGGTGCCCGCCGGGCCATGAGTCGAATCGAGGAAAAGGTCGACGGCACCGGGCCACGAAAAAGTACACCCCTCATTATTTAGGGCGGTCAGTGCCGTGGCTTGGTCGACGCCGGCAGTGGCGTAGGAGCCGCCACTCCCGTAGTTGGTATGGCTGCCCACGGGATCAGGCTCGACAGTTGGCGCAACTGTAAAACCAACATCTCCATTAACAGTAGTCCCCGCCGCCGAGTTGGTGTAGGTATTGGCGAGTATTCCGTAGCTTGCTGCTGCTCCAAGCGATGGGGTCGAAGCGGCGAACACACCAGACTTAAAAAAGCCAAACGCTGCGAGCCCCAGACTCATGCCTACTACGACTAGCGCATACTTTCTATTTCTTCTCACCGATTAAGCCAAAAAATCCCGAGGAGAATCATGCGGGGCGCTATCACAATGGCCACGTCGAAATCTTCCTCATTTCGCGCGGTGAAGTCTTAAAAGCTCTTTTGAACTCATCATTGAATTGTCGGATGCTCGAAAATCCAGCACTAAAAGCGACTTCAGTGATCGGCAACTTAGTGCGTATTGTAAGCCGTTTCGCTGTCATGAGACGTCTTTCATTATTGAGGTGTATGGGTGAGGTGCCCGTCTTATCTCGAACGATACGCCGCAAATGCTGCTCGCTTATGCGTAATGTGCGCGCCAACCCACAGACACCCCACTCATTTATTGCTCCGTCCTCTATGCTGCGCAGTATCCTCATGGACAAGCCGCTATTTATCCGAGCAGGGTGACAGTACTTGCACGCAGCCAAACTGTGTGACTTTGCCGACTGTATGCTGCCAAAGAAACATAGTACCGCCCCCTGTTGACGTGGTGTTGAGCAAGAAGGGCGGTGGTATATACGGGTACCTTTTTGTGCAAAATAAAAGAAACCATCGTAGCGCTTATCCCGCGTCAATACCGCTTGGTATTGCGCAGCCTTATCTAGCCCACCGCTTCTCATATGTATATATTTGCACAACGGTGTTTTATCTACTAGCGGCTACCGAACCTTTAATGCCAGGTTAATGAGCTATGACGCATAACAACATGAACGGTCTTCCGCTGCGGCTCGACTCTAGAATCGAATGGGGAACGAAACAGCGACCGCCGTGCCGCTACTGGAGGAGATACTCATCTTCCCGCCCATGCCGGTTGCGAGTAAACGGTCGAGATATAGGCTCAAACCTATACCAGGATGATCAAACTGGAGTGGGCCTTCTATCTTTGTAAAGGGCTGGAATAATTCATCAATTTTGGCGCGCGGGATTCCTGGCCCTTGGTCTTGCACGGTCAAAAGCGCCTTATCATCTTTTCTGCTCATCCTTACTGCGATGCGTGAGCCCCGAGGGCTATAGGCAACGGCGTTATCGAGCATCGAATATAGGATGTCGACCAACCAGTCCGGTCGCTGGCCGGCAAGCTGCAGATTTTGGTCGACCGTTAGGGTAATGTTCTTTTGTGAGGCGCTGCCCTGCACGCGCTCCCATGCCTTGCGTACCAAATCGGTTGTCGCAAAACCTATAAAAGTATCAGCGGCAGGGATCGGCTGTATTGATGCCGCTGCTTTGAAGCGGCTCAGTATCTCGTCCAGGCGTACAGTGCCTTCGGCAAATAATTGTTTCGGACGGCCAGGCGGCAGTTGCGCTTGGTACCGTTGCAGCGCGGCTAATTGAGTCGATAATGTCGCGTGACTGTCGCGGATGAATACATTGCGAGCCTCATCGAGCGTCTGTTGTTGGTCGGCGTGACTCTGGGCCGTGCGTGACTCGTGCCGCCAGATCAAAAATTTGCGCACCGCGCCGTACAAGCCTACGACTAGCGTGACGAAAACTAGTAGCTGTGCGCTCGCATTGGTGAGCGTTATGTTATTCCCAACATATATAAATGCACCGTTAAATATCACAACCGCCGGTCCGATGAGCAGCAATGGGACCCAGAACAATGGCGACCGAACAACGCTTCGTGGTGGGACAAGCGCACTAGGGGTCGGGATGGCTTGCAGCTTGGGATTCTCTTCGACCTGACCCAGGAGCAGTTCTACAGATGTACCGAAAGCGGCAACGTCTTTGGTGAGTGCCTTCGCCAATGCAGGAGAGACGGCTAGCATGTCGACGCTGCCGCGTATAAGGGTGATCGGCGTGCGGAGATAGTGCGCAATGAGGGTAATAAAATCGACTTTCTGCTCCGCCAACTGCACTGCTCGCTCATATGCTTGCCGGAGCCGTCGAGCGGCCATGAATTCGCGGCGGCTCTGCAAAAGCAACATAGAAATAAGGATAGCCAGCGGCGAAAAGAGTACAAATGGCGCCGTCTGGACTAGCTTGTTCGATATAGCGAAGGGATCTCTGTCGGTAGGCGTATGTGGGCTCTGGGAGGAAGTAAACGGAACTACTGGTGTTTTTGCAATGCTGACCGCAAAATGCCATTGCAAGGCTGGTTGGCCATTTTTATACACGACAATGCTGATCCTCGTACCGGGATGCGCGCCAGTGTCCCATGGCCAGCTAGTAGTATTCGTAGCGTCAGGAGCCAGGCTGGCTACTATCGTGTCATCAACGATGAAATCGGCGCGGTCGTAACTGCCGGTGTTGTCGGCCGCTGGTGATATCACGACTTTATAAATGCCGGAGAGTACTTGGTCGTTGGTCAAATTGACCGTTAGCTTAAGATTATCAGATTGCGCCGGAGCTGGCGGGATAGATTTGCTGGTTTTGTGCTGCGGTGTAGTGGCCGGAGTACTTTGAGCGGTGGTCGTGGTCGTTGTTGTGGTATTGGTAGTACTGCTGCTTCCACCGCTATTCCCACCCCCGCTGCCACTGTTGCCTGAACTGCTGCTAGTTGTACCGTACTTGGTCAAAAAGCTGTTAAAAAACGCAGGGGTCGTGACGCTGTCGCTGCCGCCGACGCCGTCGAATATAATCGTTCCCCAAAAAATACCCGCCGTGTAGACGTTGTCGGCAGTGTCTATGGCCAGCCCGCCACCGAACGCTTCACCGCCGCTAGAATCGAAGGAACGCGTCCAGCCATAGGTGCCATCGCTGGCGTATTGGGAAAGGTAAGCATTTTTGTAGGACGACTGTTTGCTTGATCGAGTGTCGCTGCCGCCAGGGCCATCAAAGGCGATCGTACCGCTAAACTGGCCCGCCGTATACACTTTGCCTGCACTGTCGACTGCGACACTCAGCGCGCTTGCAACCCCCAAACTGTCATCGACATAGCGCGTCCAGCCATAGGTGCCATCGCTTTTATAATTCGTCACAAAGGCAGTGCCGACACCTTGCGCAGTGCCGTTATGTGTGCCGCCCGCGCCATCAAAGGTAACCGTACCGCCGAACGACCCACTGAGGTAGACATCGGCACCACTGGCAGCCAGCCCTAAGGACGACGAATACCCGCCAAAGCCATTACCGGCCAACGCAAATTCCCTGACCCACTGGTACGTGCCGCCACCGTTAAACTTAACTACAAAACTGGCGGTATTTGTAGTACTACTGGTGTCGCCGCCGCTGAATGCGACATCGCCATTTGCCTTTCCGGCTACGTATACGTTGCCGATCTGGTCAAGCGCGACAGCGCCGGCTTGCAATGAACCGCCGCCCGAGGTATCAAAATGTCGTGTCCAGGCGTATGTTCCGTTGGCATTAAACTTGGTGAGACAAGTGTTGAGTGTGCCTGCATCTTGGCTGTCACTGCCGCCGACGCCGTCGAATACCACGGCACCAAAACAGCTGGCTACGACAAACATATTGTTTGACGCGTCTACGGCCAGCCCTTTGGTATCCGTGCCGCCGCCGCCGGTGTCAGCATCATAATATTTCGTCCAGGCGTATGTTCCGTTGGCAGCAAATTTGGTGAGGTATGTGGTGGTCGAGCTACTGGTGATACTATTGCTGCCGCCGACGCCGTCGAATACCACGGCACCCGAGAAGTTGCCCGTGACGTACACGTTGCCGGTGCTGTCCGTTACCACGCCCTGCACTTCGGCGCTGCCCGCCGAACCGTCAATCACGCGTGTCCAGCCGTAGCTACCGTCCTCAGCATGCTTCGTAAGGTACACGCTGGTGTGCGAGCTACTGACGGTGACCGTATCACTGCCGCCGACGCCGTCAAAGGTCGCGGTACCCCGTAAAATTCCAGCCATAAATGTATTGCTTTTGCTGTCGGTGGTGACTACTTTGTTTTGCGTTATGTTGCTCGACGATACACCAAAATACTTCGTAAAACCGTACGCTGGAGGAGCAGTTGCAAAGGCTTTCACAATGGGCAACAAAGCTATACCTAGCGTCAAAAACACCAGGAGTGACATGCAACATACTTGCTTTTTGTTAGACACGGTTTTTCCTTTTTATAGCCCACACATCGGGTTGGAAAATAGTATATCATAAGCTTCTTGGCGGTCCAATGCTTTGATACTCGCCCCTGGATATTTACTTTTATAACGGCTGCCAATTTACTAATAGCTATGTCCGCCGCACTTGCGCTTCCGCAAATAACGGCTCGTTGTTTCTGAATCCCAGCGTAAGGCGTAAACTAAAAGCATTACCTTTATAAGGAGCAATGGAAATGTCAGATGTAAAACAAACCGTTACACGAACCGATGAACAAGGCTTAGACGCTGCCGGGGCGCCGGTTCAGCAGCAAACGAAACGCATTCAAACTGAGGCGGCGGCCGAGCCTAAAGCAACGCTGCGAAATATAATTTGGTACATCGTGGGTTTTGTGGAGATTTTGCTCGCCATTCGGTTTGTGCTCAAACTGTTTGGGGCCAATGTAGCTAGCTCATTTGTCAACTTTGTGTACAACGTCACTGGAGTGCTGACCGCTCCTTTCGACAGCATTTTTGGCGTTACGCAAGCCACCGCAGGACAGACGCACTCCGTTTTTGAACCCTCCATACTGGTTGCCGCGGCTATATACGCGCTAATTGGGTGGGGTATTGTGAAGCTTATTGCAATAAACCAAAAACATTAGCTGAGGGGCGCTAGTATGCGCTCAGAAGTGCTTCAGTTAAGGCGTGCAATTGTTGACGACTAGCCTGATCATAGGCCTGGTCGTCAGCACGCTCAGGCTGTCGCTGATTAAAAAATTGGCCGGTGGTGGCTGCCACTTCGGGGCTGGTAGCCAACCACAGAATTGACTCACCACCATCGGCGACAGTGCTCATGGGAGTGACACCAGCTTCGTGCACCATGTTGGTGTCAGCATATGTGGCCGGGTGGAGCGCATTAACCGTAATGTGATCACCGCGCAAGGCGTCGGCCAGATCGAATGTTTCCATCACCACCGCCAGTTTGGATTGGCCGTAGGCGCGGGTGCCGCTATAGCCGTGCTCCAGCATAATGTCGTCAAAGTCGAGCGGTGCTTGGCCAAGCGACGCCACATTAACAATCCGGGCTTGGCCGCTGGCCCGCAGCAGGGGCAACAGCTTTTTAGTAAGCAGGTAGGCCGCCAGATAGTTGACGACAAATCGTAGCTCCTGCCCGTCCTTATTGGTTTGGCGAGGCGCACCTGGCGCACCAAACCCAATACCAACATTATTGATGAGTAAATCTAATGCTTGGTGGTTCTTCGCAATTTCTTGCGCCATACGCGCCACCTGGCCCAGATCTGCGAAGTCTGCCATATATGTTTCAATGGTAGTCTGTGGATTGGCGGTGCGTAAAGCCTGAGCAGTGCGCTCAAGTTTTTGCTGATTGCGGCCGTGCAGGAGCACCGTCCCGCCTCGAGCAGCCAGTTTGTCGGCTACATAGCGGCCAAAACCATCTGTTGCGCCAGTAATTAGCATAATCATAGCACCCCCTGAGCGCTGTTACCCGTTACTAATCTTGCCACCGCATGGCAATAGTACCCTTTGTCCTATTACAGCACCATACCAGCGGACATATTGGCGATGGTACCTGTCGTGGCGCTGGCTTTGTCTGATGCCATAAAGGCCGCCATCGCACCGACATTCTCCAACGATGTCGACGTCGGAACAAGCCAGTGGTGTGCTGCACGCGCCTGGAAATCATCCATAAATTTCTTGGCAATTGCGGGGTCTTCGGCGAATGTCCGCTGAATACTCTCTTGTGTTTCGGGAGAGCCCGTTGAGTGCAGACAAACCGTACGGATGCCGTGTTCACCCAGTTCAACCGCTAATGAGCGTGACAGCGCTTCGATGGCCGCCCAAGCCGGCGCAAAGCCAACGGTGCCAGCCAGCGGCATCCGCGAAGGAATAGCAGTAATCATCATAATGACCCCTGCTTTTTGTTTAATCATTTGTGGGGTTACCGCATTGGCGGTCAAAAACTGCGTTTTGGTGTAGGTAGTGATTGGCAGCGCAAAGTCCTCGTAATCGAGATCGACGAGTCGGGTGCCCTGTTGGCCGCCCTTGACGACATTGATTGCGTTAAATGAAATGTCTACACGGCCGGCTTCTCGGACCACGTCGGCAATGAAATCGGCGAGCGATTGCTTATCGAGTGCGTCAACTTTTTTGGCGACGGCCGTGCCGCCTGCAGCGGTAATGGCGTCGACGAGCTTCTGCCCAGCGGCTTCGTTCCAGTCGGCGACATATACCTGCGCGCCTTCAGCGGCAAATGCCTTCGAAACTGTGCTCCCAATGGGACCGGCACCATACACCACGGCGACTTTGTGCTTCAGAATGTCTTTCATGTTTCCTCCTTTTGGTTGCATTTTGAAACTATAAAATAGTATAATGGGCTCTTATGGTAAGTCAAGACACGTATCGCTCACGCTGCCCAATCAGCTTCTCGCTCGAGACATTTGGCGACAAATGGTCCTTACTCATTTTGCGAGACATTATCTATTTTGGCAAACATACCTTTGGCGAGTTTTTGGCCTCCGACGAGCGGATCGCACGTAACATTCTGGCCGATCGTCTAACTCGATTACAAGCTACTGGCCTACTGACTAAAGCGCCGCATCCGGCCGATAAGCGACGCGACATGTACCGCGTCAGTGACAGCGGGCTGGATGTCATTCCACTCCTCCTTAGTATGGCGGAATGGGGCAGCTCGCACGGTCATGACACGAAGGCGCCTGCTTTCTGGTTGGCATTGACCCAGACGCGTCGTGACGAAATGGTCAGCCTCATCCGGCAAACCGTACAGGCGGGCGGCTCGATCTTTGTGGGCGACAAAAGCGTTATAGCGCAGCTGTAGCCACGATCGCATGCAGTCTAGGACATCTCACTCTGTTAATCGCCACCACTGCCTGATATACTTGAACACATGCATACGCAAACTATTGAGGAAGCAGCAGCCATATTGCGACGCGGGGGCGTTGGCATTCTCCCTACTGACACGGTATATGGCATTGTGGCCCGCGCCGCAGATCAGGGGGCAGTTGCTCGCCTGTACGCACTCAAACGGCGCGAACGTAAGCCAGGCACCGTCATCGCCGCCTCTATTGAGCAATTACTGGATTTAGGCGTCAACGCGCGTCACTTACAGCGAGTCAGCCAATGGTGGCCAGGATCACTGAGTGTCGAAACGCCACTCGGGCCCGATCTGTCGTACCTCCATCAGGGAACTGGCCGACAAGGTTTCAGAGTGGTCGCCGATGAGCGCGTGCGTCGTCTCCTAGAGGTCACTGGGCCTCTCGTTACTTCAAGTGCCAATCAACCAGGTGAGGCCGTGGCCGTAACCGTCGATGAAGCACAAGGCTATTTTGGCGATGCGGTAGACTTTTACGTGGATGGCGGCGATCGCGCTGCCAGCCAACCATCAACACTCATACGGGTTACCGACGCCGGCATAGAAATCATCCGGCCGGGAGCAGTGCGTATCCCTCCAGAAGCCCTCATACACTCATCAACAGCGTGATGGCCAGCTCGTTGTGTGGTATTCTGATGCATAATGGTTGTTTTGGGTATTGAATCGAGTTGTGACGAAACGGCAGCTGGTGTTGTTCGTAACGGCAGCGATCTACTCAGCAATGTCGTGGCTAGCAGTATGTCTTTGCATGCACCATACGGCGGCGTCATTCCGGAGATTGCCGCGCGTAGTCACATCGAAGCGATTGTGCCCGTCGTGCAGCAGGCCCTTGCCGACGCTAACTGCACGTGGGACGACATTGATGCCATTGCCGTCACCCAGGGTGCCGGTTTGCTCGGCAGTTTGCTGATCGGCACGCTCACGGCCCGCACGCTGGCTATCGCCAAGCGTAAACCGCTCTACGCCGTGAATCACGTTGAGGCTCATCTGTATGTCAACTTTATTACGATTAGCGCTGTGCCGACAATCCAGGCCCGCTCGGCGCAGCCAGCGTTCCCCGTACTTGGCATCATTGTGAGTGGCGGTCACAGCCAATTGGTGCTCTTTCGTAATCACTTTGACTATACCTTGCTGGGGCAAACGCAAGACGACGCCGTCGGAGAGGCCTACGACAAAGTCGCCAAAATGCTCGGTCTGCCGTACCCCGGCGGTGTGCAGGTCAGCAGACTGGCCGAACAAGGAAATGCCCAGGCCTATTCCTTGCCCAAAGCGCACATGGCTGGCCCTTACGACTTTAGCTTTTCGGGCGTCAAAACAGCAGTGCTGCGCTTGGCGCAAGCGCTCGTGGGTGAGGATTACACCCTCCCCTCTTCAGCGCTCCCTGGCTTGCTCAGCGACACCCAAAAGGCCGATATTGCCGCCAGTTTTGCGCATACAGCCTGTGCCACTATCACCGACAAAGTCCTCCTTGCGTATGAAGCGTTCCAACCAGCGAGCGTCATTATTGGCGGTGGCGTTGCCGCTGACCGCGAGCTGCGGCGACAGCTTGCTAGCCGGCTGCCCTGCCCGATTATCTATCCCGATCTCAAGCTTTGTGGCGATAATGGCGCCATGGTGGCAACGCTCGGGTGCTTCAAGGCGATGCACGGCGCCGCCCAGGCTGATCCGTACATACTCGAAGCTTCACCGAATCTTTCGATGTAAAAGGCTGCGGATCCGCTTACGATTGCCGGTCGGGAGCACGCTCTTCGCCAATAGACCAATAGTGCTCAAATATCTGCCGCATAAAAGCTGCAAGAAATGGGTTGGCAATCTCGGTACCAAGATAGGTATCGTCGGCCAGCGAGTTATACACGGCGATGGTATCGTCGCGAATACTCAACTCGAATTGTATGTTGAGCACGTCCCGCGAGACGAACCGTCGGCGGTAAAACTGCGTATACTGGTCGTGCTCCGAGAGAACAGAAATCGGATCAGGGTTTTCGATACTCCGCATCCGTAGGCCACGTTTGATAACTTCCAAGCGATATTTCTCGGCCCAATAATGGCCAGTGGCCAGGTCCAAGATGTCGCCGCTAAAGAGTAGCACCTCGGTCTGGGCGCTTAATTCGTTCCACAGCATCTGCTTCATACCACCTTTGCCACGGTATGTTTTGATAGAAAAGCTATCGTCGGTGGCAGACAATTGGCCGAGCATGGGCACGAGCTGTGTCAGGCTGGTACGGCGCGTCGAGGCGAGCGCCTCTTGTTCAAGCACCAAAAGCTCCAAGGCGTCTGGCTGCGCAGAGATCAACACGCGGCCTTTATCGTTGGCTATTTCACAGACCAAGCCTTTGTCGGCCATACCATCGATAATGCGGTAGACATTAGAGCGAACGATACCCGTTATTCGACTCAGCTCCAGCTGATTCTTAGGGCCACTCAATAACTGCACGAACAGTGCTGTCTCGTCTTTGGTCAGGCCTAATACTTCAAGCTGGGCGACGATAGTTGATATGTTTCTCACAGAGAAAGACAGTTTAACATAATCTTGTCAAATTGACATAGTGAGCACAAGCTAAGATAGTTGGTGTTAAAGTCTATGTCCAAAATGCAAGGTGAGGATCCATCTCTTGCTGCCATTGCCAAAGTAGAACTCGACGAGCAATTCTATAGAGGCTTCGCTGTTGTTTTTGGCGAGCGCCTGCCTGCTCTGGCGGCCGACATTAACACCACTCTTGATCGTGAGCTTGATCCATATAATCCTAATGCGCTGATTGCTGCCCAACCCAACCGCTATCGGGGTGCGGCCTTGGAGCTAGTAGTCCATGCCTGCGGCAACACAGCACTGAGCGCCGCACAAACCGAGCTATCTCCGGATCACGTTGCTCTGTTTGCCAAGCATCGTGACCACGTCTACTGGGACGATCCTGACGGATCATGGCACACCGAAGCCCCAGTCGACGACGAGTCATTCCGGGACTATATTCTCGATAAAATGAGACGCAACGCTGAGCTCGGCGCTTCCCGCCTATTGTTGAGCCTGCACAGCGCAGCTCGTTTTGGCCGGCGCACGTCACTTTTCGCCGAAGGCCGACTCGCTGGTGCACTCAAACGGAGCCGCGCTATGGTCCTACGCCTAGCGCACATGCATGATGTGGTGGAAAAATGGACGCTGGAACGCATCACCTGGCGCCGACGGGGCATCACTGTCCATAACCGCAATAACGTGCGAGATATCATGGACGGCAAAATCGGCATTAAACGGCGACACCTCAAACTTGTGGGCAAACCGCCCCATGAACGCTTTGGCTTTCGCAATCTGCCTGTCTGGCCCCGCACTGCACGGCTAGATACGCCTGCGACGCGCTGCCCAATCGCCACACAAAAAATAGCGCCGCCGGCCAGAGAATCCGATCGTACAGACGAGCCCCGAATCCAAGTAATCATCATGAATCAGCTGTGGGACATCTTGACCGATGCCTACATTCGGATTATGGACGACCAGCTTGTGCCGCACCGCCGCAGTTTTCGGGAACGGCTGCACGATGCTGCTATCGATATTCGGGATTCTGGTCTTTGGCGTTGGTGACGTGCTGCCATTGGTGCTGCATAATGCCCGCCGCCCGATTCATGAGAAACGTGGTTTTGGCGGTCATGACGTTTGGCTTAGGACTGTTGTAAAACCGATAGAATGTTACCAGCCGGATCTTTGAACCAGGCGATGTCCGGACCCCGATGAGCTGATAATCCGCGGTTGATCCCATCTTCACCGGTCATGCCTTCGTAGTGTTCAAACACAATACCCTTTTCAACCAGGGCCGCCACAGCTTTGTCTATATCGTCGACCGGGAAATTCAGGATGGTAAATGTTGCCGGTGTGTGGTCCGATTTTTCGTAGATGAAAACCTGCGTCCCGTGTGCAAGGTGGAGCAGCAAACCCATGCCTTGACCGTCATCTTTGATGTCGAGCCCTAATGTTTGGCCGTAGAATTGCTTTGCAGATTCTAAATTATCTACCGAGAAACCGCTAAACGCCGGTGAATCTTTGAACATACTGTACCTCCGTTATTGCACCCTCTATTATACGTCTGCGTTGGTGGCGACTGTCAAATTATATGCGTGTTGCCTCACTCCGCCGATAAGCGCCGATAAACAAGGGGATAAAGATCACATCGACTTGCCAATTGACAAAAGCTATTGATTAATAGTTAAATTACTTAATGATTATATTCCATTCTCTGCGTCCGGGTTTCAGCAAAAAACTAGTTGGCGTTAGCTTGGGCTTACTGCTGGCACTAGTAGGGCTGCTCGCGCCCAAGGGTGTCGCGGCTATCACGCCAGCCTTTGTGCAACAGGTCAATGTTACGCCTGGGTCGGGTACCTCTGTCAATGTAGCCTACAGTACAAGCCAGACGAACGCCCAAAAAGCTGGTGATACCAATGTGGTGGCCATTGGCTTTGGCAACACCACTGGGACGATCTCTTCGGTTACCGACAATAAGGGAAACAGCTATACGGTGGCTGCGCCACTTACGCGAGATACCGCTAATAGCCAAGCCGTCTATTATGCCAAAAATATTGCAACCGGCGCTGGAAATACTGTAGTGACGGTCACGTTCAATGCGTCGGTTCCTTATCCTGACATTCGCGTCGTAGAGTATAGTGGCCTCGACAAAGTCAGCCCGCTAGACGTCAGCAAATCGGCGACCGGCACGGGTACCGCTCCCAGTAGCGGTGCCGTCACCACCACCAATGCCAACGATATGATTTTCGGCGCCGGCCTCACCGCCACACGTTTTACTGCAGCTGGCAGCGGCTTTACCAGCCGCGTCATTACTGCAGATGGCAACATCGCCGAAGACAAAAATGTCGCCACTGTCGGTAGCTACACCGCTACTGGTACGGCAACCTCCGGTAAATGGATCATGCAGCTCGTCGCTTTGAAGGCCGACAACCCGGTTGCAGACACCACGCCACCATCCATGCCGAGCAGCCTTAGCGCAACGGCGGTGTCGACTGCTCAGATCAACTTGAATTGGACGGCCAGCACTGACAATGTTGGTGTAACAGGTTACAAGATTTTCCGTGATGGCGTGCAGATCGCGACCAGTAGCACAACCACATACCAGAACACGGGGCTCAATGCCAGCACAACCTACAGCTACACAGTCGCCGCTTACGACTTGGCCGGCAATACTTCAGTGCAGTCAACTGCAGCAATCGCCACCACGCTCGCTCCTGATACCACTGCGCCGAGCGTCAGCCTTACTGCACCCGTCGAAAATGCAGTCTTAACAGGCTCAACGTCAGTAACGGCCACCGCCTCAGATAATGTTGGTGTCACCAAAGTTGAGTTTTACATCGATGGGCAGCTCAAAAATACTGACACGACTAGTCCGTACGGTTTCACATTGGATAGCACGACACTAGCTTTTGGCGCACACGTCTTGACCGCTCAGGCCTATGATGCCGCAGGTAACGTTACCGCTACCGCACCGGTTGATGTCACCGTCGACAACACTGATCACAGTGCACCGAGCGCGCCATCCAACCTAAGCGCCACCGCCGTTTCCCCCTCACAGATTACCCTTAGCTGGACGGCCAGCACAGACAACCTGGGCGTTACCGGCTACACCGTCTTCCGTGATGGCGTACAGATCGCGACCGTCACAGGCACTACCTATCCAGATACCGGACTTGCAGCAGGCACTCTATACGACTACACGGTGGCCGCCTTTGATGCCGCCGGCAACGTGTCCACACTGTCAACCGATGCCAGCGCCACAACGCCCGTCCCCGATACCACTGCGCCGAGCACACCCACTGGGCTCACTGCCACCGCCGTGTCAAGCTCGCAGATCAATCTTGCCTGGAATGCCAGCAGTGACGACCAAGCAGTCACCGGCTACCACATATACCGCAGCGGAATACAGATTGGCACCACCAGCGCACTTTCTTTCCAAGCTACCGGCCTGGCAGCCAACACCGCCTACAGCTTTACTGTGTGTGCGTTTGACGCCGCCGGCAACGAATCTCCCGCCACAAACCCAGCCAGCGCTACAACCTTGGTCATCGCCGGCGTCACGTTCCCGCTTAAGTTGAGCGCCAACGGCCGCTATCTAGTGGACCAGAACAACGTGCCCTTCCTGATGTCTGGCGATTCGCCCCAGGGGCTGATCGTCCGCCTGCCGCTCACCGGCAGCGCGAGCTCCGAAAGCTACTTTGCCGACCGCGAAGCACAAGGCTTCAACACTGTATGGGTCAATATACTATCCCGCGATGATAACGGCGGCACAAGCAATGGTTACACCTTTGACGGCATTGCGCCATTCACGGTGCAGGATGATCTTTCCAAGCCAAATCTTGTCTACTTCCAGCGAGCGCACGACATGATCGCCCAGGCTGCCCAGCACCACATATTGGTTATCTTGGATCCAGCCGAAACGATTGATCATCTGGGCGTATTGCGCAGCAACGGCGTTACGAAAGACTACAATTACGGCGTCTTCGTTGCCAATTACTTCAAGGATCTGCCGAACATCATCTGGATGAGTGGCAACGATTATGCCTACAACACCAGCGATGACCAGTACGTTATGGCTGTTGCCCAGGGTATTAAAGCTACCGACAACCCCAGCCGCTTGCAAAGCGTGGAGCTGTACCCCACTCCGGTTGGCTCACTGTCCGACCCCAGCTGGACATCACTCATCAACCTTGACTTCGCCTACACCTATGCACCTGCCTACGCGCAGGTACTGACCGAATACAACCGCGCCCTCAATACGAGCAATGGCACCATGCCAACAATCATGGTTGAATCTTACTACGACTACGAGCAGCTTCCACCAATCAACAACTATGCACAGCCAAACAGCACCTACCGCAACCAAGAGTACTGGACTGCCCTGAGCGGCGCTGCCGGCCAAGTGTACGGTAACTACTACACCGTGCGCTTCCCATCTGGCTGGAATGCCCCCGGTAACCTTGATACGCCGGCAGTTACGCAGCTTGGCTACCTGAACGGCCTGCTGAGCGGCTTCCACTGGTACGACCTGGTCCCTGATCAAGACGGCACGTTCTTGACCGGTGGTCAAGGCGAATACATCGGCTACATTATTCATAACGCCGATGGCAGCCTCAAGCAGAACGACTACATTACGGCCGCCCTGACCCCTGACGGTAAAACCGGACTGATGTACTTGCCGACACCGCGCACCATCACCGTGAATATGAGCAAGCTGAGCGATCAGGTGACTGCTCGCTGGTTTGACCCGACCACCAACAGCTTTGCCCCGATTGGCATATATGCTAATACAGGCTCGCGCCAGTTTACGCCCCCGAGCACCGCTCATGCCGATGGTGCTAAAGACTGGGTACTAGTTCTGACGGCAGCGCCGTCGACCCCTGACGTCACTGCGCCAAGCAGCCCGACGGGCCTCGCTGCAACGGCGATCTCTGGCACGCGCATTGACCTGACTTGGGCTGCCAGCACTGATGACCGCGGCGTCACCGGCTACACCGTCTTCCGTGATGGCATACAGATTGGCCAAACCGCCAGCACAACCTACCAAGACACGGGGCTGAGCCCCAGCACTGCATATAGCTATACGGTGAGTGCGTTTGATGCCGCTGGCAATCTCTCCTCTCCATCCTTGGTAGCTAACGCGACAACTCCTGCTGCCGACACCATGCCGCCAACCATTTCGCAAGTCTCAATCTCGGGCGTTACCGGCAGTGCAGCATCCATCTCTTGGACGACAGACGAAGCAAGCGACTCACAAATACAATACGGCCTCACAACCGCCTACGGCACGAACACGACACTCAACACCGCACTCACCACCAGCCATACACAAAATCTGAGCGGACTCACGCCGAACACGACGTACCATTACCGCGTGGTGTCTCGAGATGTTTCGGGCAATGTCGCCTTTTCGGCAGATGCGATCTTTACGACTGGCACCGTGGTCACTACGCCACAGTTTGTACAATCTGCAAATGTCACTAGTGATGCCTCAGCTAGCAACGTTAGTCGGGCTTTCGCGAGCGCCAACACTTCCGGCAGCCTGATCGCCGTAGCCGTAAGCTGGGGCGACACCACGGGCGCCCCGACTTGTTCGGACAGTCAGGGAAACACCTACACCTTGGCAACCTTCCAGTACGACAGCACCCAGAAGCAAGGACTCGCCATCTGCTACGCCTCAAACATCAAGGCCGGCGCCAACACCGTTACGGTTACGTTTAGCGGCAGCAGCTCATACCGGCGCATGGTTGTTACGGAATACCGTGGCGTTTCAGCAACCGTAAGCGTCGACGTCACTGCGCAAAACATTGCTGTTGCTACAACCGGCGCAAACGGTAGTACCAGTGGCTCAGCAACCACAACCGTTAGTGGTGATCTCATCTTCGGTGCGGTCATGGACGACTCGGCCACGACCAGTATTACCGCTGGCACTGGCTTCACGCAGCGCGACGCAACCAATGGCAAAGACCTTGCCGTCCAAGACGCAGTCCAAAATGCTGTCGGCCCTGTAGCCTCAACCCAGACTTTTGGCGCAACGCACCGTTACCTGGCGCAGCTGGTTGCATTTAAAGTACAGTAGGCACTCTTAAGCTGCGGTCCAGTACTCAGATACAAACACCGTTCCCGGTACTTCGGCGAGACAAATCGGCCGGCAATCGTGCCGACGTGCTACCATAAGTAGCATGAGACCACTATGGAACGGATCAATCAGCTTTGGACTTGTTAACATTCCGGTGCGTATGTACAGCGCCGCGCAATCAAGAGAGGGTATCGACCTCGATATGCTCCATAAAGACGATCATGCGCCGATACGCTACGCCCGCATTTGCCGCAAAGACGGCCAAGAAATTCCCTGGAATGACATCGTAAAAGGCTACGAATACCAGGATGGCGACTACGTCGTACTGACCAAAAAAGAGATGGACAGCATCGACGTCAAAAAAACGCAGACCATCGACATACAGCAGTTCGTGCTCGAAAGCGACATCGATATTCGCTACTTCGAAAAGCCCTACTATCTTGAAGTCGTCAAGGGTGGCGAAAAAGCCTACACCCTCCTGCGGCAGGCGCTTGCAACATCGGGCAAGCTGGCGTTGGCAACGTTTGTGCTGCACGAACGCGAACATGTGGCGGTCATTAAGCCAGTTGGCCGGGTGTTGGTGCTCAATCAGATGCGTTATCCGACCGACTTGCGTGAACCGGGCAATCTTCACCTGCCAAGCGACAATGACGTAACGGCGGCCGAGCTCGAAATGGCGGTCAAGCTCATCAAACAAGGCACCAAGCCATTCATTCCCGAGGATTACCACGATACGTACACCGAGGAACTTGAAGACATGATCAAATCCAAGGTGAAGGGTAAGGGCAAAAAAACACCTATTTCCAAAACCAAGCCGGCGGCTACGCATACATCTTCCAAAGATCTGATGCACGCGCTCAAAGCCAGCCTCAAGGAGTAACCCGTGGGACTGGCCGATTACTTTCGCAAGCGGAACTTCAAAAAAACTCCAGAACCGAAAGGCACTGCGCGGCGCAGCACCGCCAAGCTGTCGTTTGTTGTGCAAGAGCACCACGCCTCGCGACTGCACTATGATTTCCGGCTGGAGCTCGACGGCGTGCTCAAAAGCTGGGCCGTGCCCAAAGGGCCGAGCCTGAATCCGCACGAACACCACCTAGCGATCCACACTGAAGATCATCCGTTTACCTACCGCAAATTCGAGGGGGTCATTCCTCAGGGCAACTACGGCGCCGGCAATGTTATCATCTGGGACGAGGGCTGGTACGAAGCCCGCAAAGGCGATCCGGCGAACAACCAAAAAACGCTGCGCAGCGAGCTTAAAAAAGGTCACTTGACGTTTATATTGCACGGCAAAAAACTGCGCGGCGAATTCGCCCTCATTAAGCTACAACACAGCGACGACGAAAATGCCTGGCTGCTGATCAAAAAGGGTGACGAATACGCCTCGACAGCCGACGTCACCACGCAAAATGAATCGGTCAAAACACATCGTACGGTCGACGAATTAGGCGGCAAGCTGCCCGACCTCTCGGGATACCCAAAAAAGGCGTCGCCGTGGGCGGTACACCCGATGCTCAGCACGCTCGTAGAGGAGCCCTTCACCAGAGATGGCTGGCTGTTCGAGATCAAATGGGACGGCTTCCGAGCCATTGGCAGCAAAAAGCAGGACAGTATCGAGCTTTACTCACGAGCCGCCACCAATTTTGCAGGAAAATATCCGCCGGTTGTCGAAGCGCTGCGCGATCTCAAACACGATGTAATTTTGGATGGTGAAATCGTAGTGGTCGACAGCGATGGCAACGCGCACTTTGAGTGGCTGCAAAACTGGCATCGCGATCAACACGGCAACCTACGCTATTACGTCTTCGACATCTTGTGGTGCGACGGACACGACATCCGTTCCATGCCTTTACTACAGCGTAAACAACTCCTCAAGCTTCTGCTCCCTAAAAGTGACATCCTACACTACAGCGACCACTTCGAAACCGAAGGCAAAAAACTGTTTGCCGAAATGCAGCGCCGAGGGCTAGAAGGCATGGTGGCTAAACGCGCCGACAGTCCTTACCGCGAGAACATACGGGGCCAAGACTGGCTCAAAATCAAAACCCATCTCCGTCAAGAGGTAGTCATTGGTGGCTACACCGAGCCACGCGCCAGCCGCACCTACCTCGGTTCCTTATTAGTAGGAGTCTACGACCATGACGATTTAGTGTACGTTGGCCATTCCGGCGGTGGCATCCCGGATGACGCTCGTAAGGCACTGCTCGGCAAGCTGCACGCACTGGAGCGAGCCACGTCGCCTTTCAAGCTTGAGCCCAAGCCGAACGCCCCGGTGCACTGGGTCAAGCCCCAGCTCGTCTGCGAAATGAGCTTTAGCGAATGGACCAGCGACGGCCGCATGCGCCATCCCCAGTTCGAAGGCCTCTGCGC
>Ga0207712_10000661_pt1 | contig 26750 bp, 19 predicted proteins | sample KBSS44metaG_FD_184402 | JGI IMG/M metagenome (GOLD analysis project Ga0207712, IMG submission 184402) | Switchgrass rhizosphere microbial communities from Kellogg Biological Station, Michigan, USA - KBS S4-4 metaG (SPAdes) (version 2) | ecosystem: Host-associated > Plants > Roots > Rhizosphere...
AAATGAGAGATTCATATATTTTAATTGTGGGTATTGAAGTTATTTTTTAGTTTAATTTCTAAATAAGTAAAAGCAATCTTAGCTAATTTAATGCACTTTTCATGTTTTATTTTTTCACCTATCATTATTTTGTAGTTAAATTAGCGTGTTATTGTAAATTTTGGTGAGAAATTGTATTATAATGATAACTATTCTCATTATGTTTTCGGTGTAATTATGCCTTTTGTTAAAAAAAGCTTAACTTTAATGATGCTGTCGACGGGAGGGCTTTTCGTTTCCTCTTTAACATTTGCAAATACAGATAGCAGTGAAGAACAGAAAAAAAGCACAGCAACGCTTCCCACGATTGTCATTGAGGCGATGGCTGATGGGGATCCAATAAAAACATATGTGGACTATAAACAAGCCAATGTTACGAGAAATGGTTTAGATAAAAAAGATATACCTCAAACTGTTGATACAATTGATGTTTCGAAATATAAGCTTTATGGTGCAAATGACCTAAGTATCATGTTACAAGGTACACCAGGCGTTTCAACCAGCTATGATACAGAAATGATGGAATCTCTATTCGTGGATTTAATGCTGATGAGAATGATATCTATCGTGATGGTGTGCGTGAAAGCGGGCAATACCGACGCAGTACTGCCAATGTTGAACGAATTGAAATTTTAAAAGGGCCAGCATCAGTACTATATGGACGAAGTTCGGGCGGTGGTGTGATTAATATGGTGACTAAAGTTGCTAATTTTGATTCAAAAAGTTCAGTTGGAGCTTATGTTGGTTCTTATGATAATGTTGGTGGAATCATTGATATTAATAAGGCACTCAATGATAACAGGGCTGTACGTTTGGTTGGTGAGAAGTCCGATACCAATAGCTTCCGTTCAGGGATTGGCTTTAATCAGGAGATGTTGTCACCAAGTATCACTTATCGTAGCGATGATGAAAAACTACTTTGGACGACCGAATTTACTTACGATAATTTAAATAGAACACCTGATCGTGGTCCAGTCTATAATGAACTGCCTGCTGGGGTTTCCATTAAAACAGGTTTTGCTGGAAGCAATGATAATATTGTTGATGAAACAAAATCATTTAGAACTGATCTGAAATATGAATTTGCACCAAATTGGAAATTCCATTGGGCATTGAGTCAGCGTGAATCTTTTCAGGATTTTGATAACTTCTTTAGTGGAACATGGTGTTCAGCAGCTGGGTTACAAAATGATGGCAAAACATGTAATTGGCAAGGAAAAATACGTCAAAACTATGCTTGGCAGCAAACCACCAATAAAACTTTAATGAATACCTTTGATATTACAGGACAGTTTAAAACAGGTGTTTTAGATCATAAAGTTATGTTTGGTAGTGATTGGTCAATTGAAAAAAGAGAGCCAATTCTTGGGAACTATTCAAGTGGTGATAAGGCGGGGCTTTATTATCGTTATGTCGATCCATTTAATACTTCTGATAATTATTTATCTGATGGTTGGTCTAAGCTCAATGGTTCTCGTCCAGAAGAAACTACACATAGTAAAACTGATGCAAGCTCTTTAAGTTTCTTCCTACAAGATCTAATCTCATTCAATGAAAAATATAAAATGATGCTAGGTCTCCGCTATGATAGTTATGATTTTGCAACCAATGATGTTCGTAATCAAAGTAAAAGATCATATCGAGATGATAGTGTAAGTCCAAATATTGGTTTCGTTTGGCAGCCTATAGAAAGTCAAAGTTTTTATACTTCTTATAGTAAAAGCTTTTCACCTTATGGTGGTCGAAAATTGTTAGGAGTAAGTACAACAGTAAATCCAAGTTTGTATGATGCTGAGCCTCAATATAATGAGCAATATGAAATTGGGGTAAAAAGTGATTGGTTGGATGGTCGCTTAAATACTCAGCTTTCTATCTTTGATATTACTAAAAATAATATACGCTATCAGCCAGACGCGGTGAACAGACCGAACGAATGGGAAGTAGGGCAAAAACAACAATCACAAGGCGTAGAGTTTAGCTTTATCGGTCGAGTGCTCGATAATCTCTATGTGCGAGGTGGCTATGGCTATACCGATGCGAAATGGAAAAGCGATAGTCGTACTGGTGTAAAAGAAGGAGATCTTTTAAACGGTAAAAAACTAGCAAAAGTTTCTGAAAATACAGGCAATCTATTTGTTCGTTATTTACCAACAGAGAAATGGTACGGCGAAGTGGGGGCGACTTATGTTGGTTCTTATTACACTACGGATAAAAATTTGATCAAAATGCCAGACTGGACTCGTGTCGATGCTGCGATTGGTTATAAAGATGATAAATGGGGCGCGACGATTGCTGTGAATAATTTAACGGATAAAGAATACTGGCGTTCAGACTCTATGCCAGGTACTCCACGAAATTATTTATTCCGCGTGAACTATTTCTTCTAAGCTTTAATCTCATTGAAAATAAAGCGGTCTGATTGCCATAATAGCAATTGAATCGATCGGGATATCAGTATCATAAAGACTGATTTATGAGTTTTTAGTCAATATATTATAAAAAACCACCCAATTGATTTGGGTGGTTTTTTATGTCTAGCAGATCAGCATTAATGTGCAGCTTGTTGTTCTGACTGAATCGCCGTCAATGCAATGGTAAAGACAATATCATCTACCAATGCACCACGAGACAAGTCATTTACAGGTTTATTTAAACCTTGCAGCATTGGACCAACACTGACGACATTGGCAGAGCGTTGAACTGCTTTATAGGTGGTATTGCCTGTATTGAGATCTGGGAAGATAAATACATTGGCACGCCCAGCAACTTGAGAGTCTGGTGCTTTAGAGCGGCCAACGCTTTCAACAGATGCAGCATCATATTGTAAAGGGCCATCAATCAGTAAGTCTGGACGACGTTGTTTGGCAATTTCCGTGGCTTTTGCAACTTTTTCAACTTCCGCACCTGCACCTGAAGTACCGGTTGAATAAGAAATCATGGCAATACGTGGATCAATACCAAATGCTTTTGCCGAATCTGCAGATTGAATTGCAATCTCTGCCAATTGCTCAGCATCTGGATCAGGGTTGATCGCGCAATCACCATATACATAAACTTCGTCTGGTAACAGCATAAAGAAGATTGAAGAGACCAAGGAGTATTCTGGTGCAGTTTTGATCAGCTGGAATGCAGGGCGCACTGTATTGGCGGTGGTGTGCACAGCACCAGAAACCAGTCCATCGACTTGATCAAGTGCCAGCATCATTGTACCGAGTACCACAGTATCTTGCAGTTGCTCACGTGCTTGTAATTCGTTGAGTTTACCTTTGCGTAATTCAACCATTTGGGTCACGTAGTTTTCACGAATCAGATCTGGATCAATAATTTCTAAATCCACAGGGAGTTCAATATTACGTGCTTTAGCGACTTCAAGTACCGCTTCAGGTTTTGCTAACAATACACATTGCGCAATACCACGAGATTGACAAATTGCTGCGGCTTGAATGGTACGCGGTTCATCGCCTTCAGGCAGTACAATACGTTTTTTTGCAGCAATAGATTTTTGTACCAATTCATGACGGAATGCGGAAGGGGATAAACGAGGTTTATAGTCACCATTCAACATCTGGGTTAACCATTCTGGATCAATATGGCTTGAAACGAAGCGGGTCACTTGATCGGCACGTTCAGTATCATCCACAGGAATTTCATTGCTTAAATTGGCAAGTTGCTGTGCTGTTTCAAAGGTACTGAGTGGTGTATGTAAAATCGGTAGACCATTTTTAATTGCAGACTGGCAGAACTCTAAAACCAATGGATTTGGTTCATGATGTTCAGTTAAAACTAAACCTGCGAGTGGAATGCCATTGCTGGTGGCTAAACTACTCGCCAATAACACATCAATACGATCGGAAGCACTGATAATCAGTTCGCCTGCAACGAATTTTTGTAGTTCATGTTCAATATTTGACGCAATTAAGCTACTGTGCAATACACGGCGTGTGTTGGCTTTGCCCTGATTAATCCACGTGGCTTGAATTTGTTTTGCTAAGTCTGAGATGCGAGGCACACTCAAGGTGTCACTGAATGGAACTAAGCCAATAATTGGAAATGTTGCTGAGCCAATGTGTGCATGAGTTTTTTGAATTTCAGTTTTAAATTTTTCAGTATCTGCAACTAAACGTAAGCTTGGATCAATGGTCACCGGAATTTGTGCAGATTCAGCAGGTAGACCACGGGTACGCATAAACAATACGCCTGCATTACGCGATGATGATGCACCGCCAAAATTACGTACTTGTGCTTCAACTTTTTCAGCAGTTTGCTCTGGTTTTTCGATATTGGCATTGCTGACAAAGATGACTTTGGCATCTAAAGCTTGCGCCAAAGAAGCATTTAAATCACTGGCAAAAGCATCACGTGCAGTAGGGACTAAGCCTTCTACAATCACAATGTCATGGGACTTTGCAATTTGGCGTTGTAAGCTGACCGCTTCTTCAAGGAGCTCATCAGTTTCACCATCATTGAGCTGTTGTGTGATTTTTGCATAAGCTATCGGTTCAACCGTATCTAATTTTGAGATATGACGGTAAAGCGCAGTGGTGCGGTCTGGTTCAGCAACTAATTCTTGTGAAAATGGTTTTACAAAGCCTGCTTTAACGCCTTGGCATTCCAATGCATAGACTAAACCTAAACACGCAGACGTTAAACCTACGCCTTCCCCAGTTGGAACCAATAAAATTGTTTTCATAGACGATTCTTTAATCAGTAAAAATATGTGAATTCATGGGTAAATTGAAGATGAATATCTCCAATCATCTGTTTCACTCAACATCTTTTTAGTGGTGTATACAGTGATCGCAAAACGATATTCATCTACAAGACTGGTTTATATATTTATGCCAGCTTAAACGATTACAAAACAGCTTTATATCAAAAATCTGCTCAAGATCATTTTTAATAACGAGCTTGAGTATGCTGCTATTTCAATAGGTATACTCAAAGCTCGTACAAGACTTACGACAGCTTAAGCTGTCGCAATATCAGATTCAGGCTTTTTTGCGGCCTGTTGTACCTCGTGTTCTACAACATGAACGGTTTCTTTAGCAATACGGCCTTCTTCATCGGTTGGTATGACCCAAATTTGAGGACCTGTTCCAGCATCAATTCGACCTTCTGTACCACGTTTTAAACCATCATTCTGTTCTTTGCTGAGGTTGAAACCGAAGTGTGGTAAGTAAGCAATGGTTTTTTCACGAATATAGGCAGAGTTTTCACCAATACCGCCAGTAAAGAATAAACCATCGATACGCGGTAAACCGCAGCTTAATGCCGCAAGTGATTTGGCTAAACGATAACAGAATACTTCAATCGCCAAAGTCGCATCTTCATTGCCTTGTTCTGAAGCTTCAATCAAGGTACGCATATCATTTGAAAGATCTGATAAGCCCAGTAAGCCTGATTCACTGTTCAGCATTTTATCAATTTTATAGATGTCCCAGCCTAGATTTGAAGCAAGGAAGCTATGAATACTTGGATCAACATCACCACTACGGGTACCCATCACCACACCTTCAAGCGGAGTGAGACCCATGGAGGTATCGACACTTTGACCATTCCAGATAGCACAAGTTGAGCTACCATTGCCTAAGTGCGCTGTTAACCAACCGCCATGTTTGTAGCTCCCCGCAAGTTCAGAACCACGTTCAGAAACATAGGCATGACTGGTGCCATGGAAACCATAACGACGAACATTGTGTTGTGTATACAGGAACTTTGGTAAAGCATAACGATATGCATGTGCAGGCATGGTTTGATGGAATGCTGTATCAAATACGGCAACTTGCGGTAATTCGGGGAATAGGCGCATTGTCGCATCGATACCGACTAAATGAGCAGGGTTATGCAGTGGTGCAAGTGGTGTTGCTTCACGAATTTTTTCTACAATTTCAGGCGTCAATAACTCAGCTTTGGTTAAGGTACCGCCATGAACAACACGGTGTCCAATGGCTTGAGGTTTATACTGTGATAAACGACCTAAGATGGTTTCTAAAGCTTTTTCATGGTCTGCATAGGGAATTGAAAGCTCAAGCGGTTGATTGCCCGCCGTGATTCCTTTAATACGTGCATCAGCAGAGCCTAGGTTTTCTGCTAAACCAAAGATTCGATCTTCACGACGTTCAGAAACAAGCGCATATTTGATTGATGAAGATCCGCAGTTAATTACTAATACTGATGTAGACACGTTTGAATACCCGAAATTATAATTTAAAAAAGTCATCCTGATTGATCTGATTATGCTTGTTTATAAAGGGCAAATTAGATCAGCAGTCATGTTGTACCATGTGTAGTTTTTTTGTCCTAGATAGACTTTAGGTGATTAGACTTTTGGACTATCGACCTGATATTGATTAATAATTAATATTTATCAATTGATTGTTAAAAATTATCACTCATTGTTGTTTTAATCTATCAGCATTATATAGTTTCTTGTAAATAATCTTGTCCTATCCAAAGGCAATCTTTGCGTCTTTCTAAAAGACAAATACATATTTTTTATCAAAATTTTAAATTGATTGATGTTTATTACGGTGTATTAAAAATAAAAAACTCAGCACTTATGTTTGAGATAAATGCTGAGTCGAGTTATTCAAGCTTGGAATCAATGACGAATTTGACCATCGCCTAAAACAATCCATTTTTGCGAGGTTAAACCTTCAAGACCGACTGGGCCACGGGCATGGATTTTATCGGTAGAAATACCAATTTCAGCACCTAAACCGTATTCGAAACCATCAGCAAAACGCGTCGAAGCATTGACCATAACTGAACTTGAATCTACACGGGTTAAGAATTGACGCGCTATGCTAAAGTTTTCAGTGATGATTGCATCGGTATGATGTGAGCCATATTTGTTAATATGTTGAATGGCTTCTTCAATCCCGGTCACAATTTTCACTGCCAAGATTGGACCTAGATATTCTTCATACCAATCTTCTTCACTGGCTGGTTTTACAGTATTGCCTAAGATTTTTTGAACATTGATACAGCCACGTAATTCAACGTTTTTTTCTGCATACAGCTCAGCGATACGGGGTAAAAACTCTTCCGCAATTTTTTCATCAACCAACAATGTTTCCATTGCATTACACACACCATAACGATGTGTTTTTGAGTTTAATGCGATAGGAAGTGCTTTATGTAGATCTGCCTGAGCCTCAACAAAAACATGGCAGTTTCCATCAAGATGTTTAATCACAGGAATGGTTGCTTCATTGGTAATGCGTTCAATCAAGCCTTTACCGCCACGAGGTACGATGACATCGACATACTCAGACATGGTAATCAATTGACCCACGGCAGCACGGTCAGTGGTGTTAATCACTTGTACACAAGTTTCAGGTAAGCCCGCTGTTTTTAAACCATGTTGAATGGCTTCAGCAATTGCTTGATTTGAATTCAATGCTTCTGAGCCACCACGTAAAATGATGGCATTGCCAGATTTTAACGCAAGAGAGGCAGCTTCAAGGGTAACGTTTGGGCGTGATTCATAAATCATGCCGACCACACCTAAAGGCACGCGCATTTTACCAATCTGAATACCCGTTGGACGGAAAGCAAGATCCGTGATTTCACCAATCGGATCGACAAGGCTGATGACATCTTTTAAGCCTTGTAACATTCCTTTAAAGCGTGTGGGGTTGAGTTCTAAACGATCAAGTAAAGCACTATCCAATTGATTGTCACGACCTTTGCTCATGTCAATTTGGTTGGCGGCCAAGATTTGCGGTTGACTATTTTCCAAAGCAGTATAAATCGCAGATAAGGCATTATTTTTTGCAAGTGTAGTTGCGCCTGCCAAGACACTAGCGGCTTGGCGTGCTTGCTTCCCTACAGTTTGCATATACTGTTCAATTGAGTCTTGCATAGCAGTTTATTTGATCATTAAAAATTTCCCTTTGATAGTAGCAGTCTAAGTAAAGCCAAGGAAGTATTTCACTGAAATAAACTTATTTTGCAGCGTTGAAGCGTTAAATATCTTGCAAAATCTTTTGCCATTTAAACTGGATAAACGGTCAATTTAGCGATTGCGTATAAATCACACATCTGTAAGAATGAAACAATAAGGACATTGATGTGATACAGAATTCATACGTATCACGAATTTGAAAGAATAATGCGGGTCAAAATCTTGCATATTAAAAGAATAAAGCAAGGATGGAGGAAGGATATGAATTCCATTATCCAAATGGACACAGAATCACACCAATCTTTATCAAGCTTTGGTTTTTTCGACATATACCACAAAAACAGTTTTAAGCAGGAGCCAAGAACAACTTGGATTGATGGCTGGAAAATTGAGTATATGGCGATCGCAGATCCACGAACAATTCACAATACACCGATTGTGATTGTGGGCGGAGCGTTCCAAAACTTTAACTCATATAAGTATTGTGTTGAGCAGTTCTTTGAAAGTGGCCCAGTCATTTTGATTGATTTGCCCTCTATGGGCGCCAATCAACAAATCACCAATATCGACTCGGGTTTATCTGCGGGGACATTAGAATTACCTGATCTTTCTCGTATGTTGGGACAGTGGCTTGATATTGTCGCGATTGAAAAGGTTGCCGTGGTGGGGATTTCTTTAGGTTCTGTGATTGCTTCATTTTTTGTTGATCAACGTCCTGAACTGGTCGAAAAAATGATCTTGATGGGGGTGATGCAAGAAACTCGTAAAAGCTGGCGCATGTTGTTAGAAGAATCATTGATGTTGATGAAAGAACAACGTATGGGCGAGTTTGGTCAGGCCGTGATTTTGTATTTAGTCAATCATGCCAAGCTCGATAAAACGCGTATGTCGCCCACAGCCAAAAGATTATTCTTTAAGCAAATGGCTGAATTTTCAAATACTGAACAAGAACGTTATGAAATCAATTGTAATCGTCTATTACGGTTAAGCCATGTACCGGTTCCTCAAGTGAATACACTGGTGGCATGTGGTCAATACGACAGTTTTACCTTACCGCATGAAAATGCAAACTTTGCTTTGCAATGCCCAGATATGCAGTTTGCAATGATTGCCAATGCCGATCATGTTCCTCAATTACAACGCCGTAAAGAAACCATGACTTTATTCACCACTTATTTAAAAGGTGGGTCGATCCAAGGGCTGGATGGGATTGTCAATTTCACACGGGAACAAATGCAGCATATCGAGCGTCGTGGTGAAAATCGTATTCAAGTGCTTGATCCACATCGTCAGTTGACACATCGCCATTCAAATAAAGTGATTCAGGTTGACGTGGTTGATTTAAATTACTTTGGTTTATTGATGCGTCTTGATCATCAACAAGATTTAGCTTTTGTAAATCAACATACCCGTGATTTGGCTTTAAATTTGAGTGATGATGAAGGTGAGTTTGCGATTGAATGTTTGATTTTTGAAACCTCTGCATCTGGTGTTCGCGCACTATTTAAGCATGGTAGCTTTGAAAATGCAGATCGCTTATTACGGTTTATTGCACGTCAAACCCAAGCAGTGCAGTTATGTATAGCGCAAGAAGGCGCAGTAGCTTAAGCCTTTGATATATTGATCTGTTAAAAAACCAGTCTTTTGACTGGTTTTTTATTTCTTAGAATTGAAGTATTTAAATCTCGAAGTGTTTATGTTTCGAAGGATTTAAGTCTCGAAATCTCAATAAGTGATTGCTTTAGCGTTGTGCATCAATCATCCACACCAAATCACCTAGATGCTCTTCAGCATTGTATTCAGTTGAATCTGTATTGAAATAGACACGGGGCTGAATCACGTCAACTTTTTGAAAACCAGCTTGGTAGATAAAATTTCTGACTTGTTCTGGTGTGACAAAGTGAAAAGTAAAAGCACTTCGTGACATGACTTTTAACAGCTTGCTGCTGTTCCAAATCACTTTTGCCAATTTGTTTTTTACTGGTTCAGGGTAAAGGTCGGTAAGATAATGCAGACTGTTAAAGTCTTGCCCATAATGTGCAATCGATTGAATCAATTGTTGTAACAGCTCTTTGGTGAAGTAGTTAATTAAACCTTCACTGATCACGACGAGTGGTCGTTGTGGATCAAATACCTCAAAGGCTTTTTTAAAATCCTCTGTAAATAAGTCGACGGACAACACATCTGGGCTCTTGTGATCAATTTGCTTAAGCGCCGCTTGCTTGGTTTTTGCCATACCGGGTAAATCTAATTCACGATAATCAATCAAGGGATAATGTTGTCTAAACCACCAGCCTCTTGGTGACAGCCCCGCGGCTATTTCCAATACTTGTAAGTTCGGAGACTGTTCAATCAGTTCAGCTAAGCGCTCATCCAACATGGTATGACGTTGCTTGAGTGTGGTACGCATACTGCCACCGACATATTTTTCTCCCCAACTTTCTATTGGGTGGGCAATCATAGCCAAAGTTTTACCTTTGGATGTGGCAAATAAGGGATGAGAAATGCCCATTTGATACCAAATATAGCCTGTGTAATGGGCTGTAAATGAAATATGGCGGTGCTTGGAAAGTTGCTGGTTTGACATAGTTATCCTTAACTTTTATTTTTTCTAATGGGGTCATGATGAAAAGCAATTAAAACACAACTAAAAATTTAATTTTGCTTAGTCGTCTTTTTTGATCCTTTGAACCCTCCTTTTAAAAGGAGGATGGCTTAAATCTCTTTAATCATTAAGGGCTTATTAATCATTAAAGGCCTAAGACCCCCCCATTGATCATCAAGAGGGGGCAGGAGAATTGAGTTATCTAGCGCAATATCCTATGGATAGCTCTCTATTGGTTTTAAAGTGAATTTTTAAATTCTTCAATGACTTTTTTGACAGCTTGCCATTCATTTCCAAGATCAAATGTTTCATCAATACTGATCTGCGGAATTTTGCCACGCATACGTTCTAAACGTGCTTGATTCGGTAAAGGTAAGTTTTCGATCCCAGCCAATGCAATACAAGCCGATTCACGGTTATTACACACCAAGCCCATATCACAACCTGCTTCGAGGGCAGCACGGATACGTGCATCTGCTCCGCCTGCAACACAAGCTGCTTGCATGCTTAAATCATCCGAGAATAGCACACCATCAAATTGAAGCTCTTGGCGTAAAATCGTTTGAATCCAGTAAGGTGAAAAACCAGCAGGATTTGGATCTACTTTTTCATAAATCACATGTGCAGGCATAAGTGCATCCAGCTGGGTTTGTAGCTGAATAAAGCTTTGCATATCCTTGTTATAAATGTCTTGGTATTCACGTGGATCAATTGCTGCAGCAACATGTGAATCTGCTTTCACAGAACCATGTCCAGGAAAGTGTTTTCCTGTGGTTGCCATACCCGCACGTTGCATTCCTCTCATAAATGCGCTGGCAAGCGGCACAATATCTTGTACATTTTTTGCAAAGGCACGATCGCCAATTACATCACTAATGTCATTCAGATCTAAAACTGGTGCAAAACTAAAATCAATCCCCACTGCAAGTACTTCAATTGCCATGAGCCAACCACATTGTTCAGCCAGAGTTAAAGCTTTTTCAGGTTGAGTTAAGTAAAGCTCACCAAAATGCCCCATGGCTGGTAGTAGGGTAAAACCTTGTTTTAGGCGTTGTACTCGTCCACCTTCTTGATCAACGGCAATAAGAATGTCGGGACGAATTTGGCGCATATGATCGGTTAAAGCGCGAACTTGAGCGGGTGATTCTATATTTCTTGAAAATAAAATCATGCCACCGACTTGCGGAGTTTGTAATAGTTCAATATCTTCTTGAGTAAGTTCTGTGCCTGCAATATCAAGCATCAATGCGCCGATCATAGGAATCCACGGTTGTATTTATATAAACTGGGAAACAATACCCGATTTCTGCAATGATTTGCTACACTTACTCAGTACAGATTATGCTAAAACTACACAACATAAACAGATAAAGTCGTTTAAGATATTGAAACTGTTGAGTTCAGATTGAAAAACGATATAGAAATTGGAAAACCCAAGGAAGTATTAAGAATTTATGAAAATTCAAACTCTCGCTTGCGCTATAGCACTTGCAACAGGTGGTTTATTCTTTACCCATACCATCAATCAGGCAATGGCGGAAACCAATGCTACAAACGTGTCTCAATCGATTCATCCTTCACAAGATCAAGCCTTAGTGACACGTCAACTTTCAACATTGATTGACCGTCAGCATTATTTGAATATGCGTTTAGATGCAAATACATCAAATCGTATTCTCGACATGTATATTGATAGCCTTGATCCAGAGCACACCTTATTTTTAGCTTCAGAAATTGAACAATATAAAAAGCAATATGGTGCAACACTCGGCGCAAAATTAAAAGCAGGCGATTTGTCTGGACCATTTGCGATTCATGCGCATTATCGTGCACGTTTAAAAGAATTTTATGAATTTGAATTGGCTGAACTTAAAAAGCCCCAGAACTTAAATCAGCCAAATGAATTTATTGATGCAGATCGTGAGAAAGCTGAATTCTTTGCCAGCAAAGCCGAGTTGCAAAACTATTGGCGTAAGATGTTGGTATCGCAATTAATCAATCTCACCATTGCCAAGCAAGAAGATCAAGCCAAACAAAAAGCATTAAAAGATGATCCAACATTGGCCAATGGTCAGGACTTGGCAGCATCAGAAGATCTTACACCTGTTCAAACGCTTACCAAGCGGTATACCCGCCAACTAGAGCGTATTGGACGAACCAAGAGTGATGATGTACTGGAACGTATCCTCAATGCAATGACCTTGACCTATGATCCACACAGCAATTATTTCCCACCTGTTGATGCTATGGAGTTGAATCGTCAAACCACCTTACAACTTGAAGGTATTGGTGTTTCGATTCGTCCTGAGCGTGGTAATGAAGACTATACCAAGATTGAAACCATTGTAGATGGTGGGCCTGCAAGTAAGACAGGGCAGGTCAAATCTGGTGATCGCATTATTGGCGTTGCACAAGATGGCAATAAAATGGTCGACGTGATTGGTTGGCCAAGTTCTGAAATTGTCGGCTTGATTCGTGGTAAACGTGGCACCAAGGTGTCAGTGAAATTGTTGGCTGCGGGCGCTTCTATGAGCCAAGCACGAGTTGTGACCATTACTCGTGATGTGATTCAAGAAGAAGATGCCGGTGTGCGTTCACGTACTGTAGAGCTAACACGTGATGGTAAAAAACATAAGTTTGGTGTTTTAGAAATCCCATCTTTCTATCTGAACTATCGCGCACGTCGTGCAGGGACTGAATACCGTTCTGTTTCAGAAGATACCAATAAAGCATTGAAGTCACTTGCAGCACAAAATGTTGAAGGGATTATTATTGATTTGCGTAATAACCCAGGTGGTTCTTTAGAAGAAGTTGCCAAAATGATTGGGCAAGTGATTAAAGAAGGCCCTGTGGTTCAAATCCGTGATGGTAACGGCAATGTGAGCGTGTTTGAAGACACCGACGGTGGTGCGCAAACTTATGCAGGACCTTTGGCTGTTTTGGTTAACTTAGCCTCGGCTTCTGCCAGTGAAATTTACTCTGCTGCCTTACAAGATTACGATCGTGCTGTAATTTTAGGAAGTACGACTACGGGTAAAGGGACTGCGCAAGTTCAATTGGATAGCCTTGCTTATGGTCAAGCAACCTTAACGCAACGTAAATTCTACCGTGTGACTGGTGGCAGCACCCAAAACAAAGGTGTGATTCCAGATATCAAACTGGTGGATATTTATGATGAAGAGTTTGGTGAGCGTAAAGCTAAAAATGCTTTGAAATGGGATACGATTCCAACTGCGCCGTTTAAACGTGAAGGGTCAATTCAACCGTATGTGGCGCAGCTTGGCGAAAAATCAAAAGTTCGTGCGGCAGGTGATCCTCAGTTCCAATACTTAGAGACGCGTAAAGCGATTGCTCAAGAAACCAAGGATCAAAAACGAATCTCTTTAGATATTGATAAACGTAAAGCAGATTTGGTGGCGCTTGAAGCAAGAACATTGGCTGCGGAGAATAAGCGTCGCACTGAAACAGGATTAAAGCCATATTCAAATTGGGAAAGTTACCAAGCAAGTTTGGATGCATTGGCTGAATCAAGAGCGAAAATGAAGGTAAACCAACGTTCGGCATTGCCAGAGGAAGAGACCTTTGTGAATGAAGCTGCCAATGTTCTGTTAGATTTGGCACATCTAACAAGTAAATAACTAAAAATTCTATTTAGGTAAAATAAAAAAGCATATCTCGGATATGCTTTTTTTATTTCGATTCAAAAAATAACTTGACGTTCAATAGGATAGTGATATTTTAAGTGAAACGAACGTTCTTTAAAAAAGGTGAACCTTCTCGCAATTTTGCGTTGTATATATAGAGGTTGCTTATAACAAAAATAGGTTCATTACTGGAAGTAAATTTTTATGAGTTATATGAGTTATGATAGTAATCTCGTAATAGGTTCTGCATGTATTGCAGTTATCATCTGTTACGTAGCTATTTCATTAGAACAACTCATATTTACCCAACATACCCCTCGTCTACAGAAAATTATCTTATGCTTAAGTGGCATGGTTTTTGGCTTCGCCATTTGGGCAATGCACTTTGTCGGAATGTTGGCTTGTGATCTACCGCAAGGTTATTCCTTTGATTTAACATTAACCGTGATCTCCTATATTATTGCGGCCATGGCTTCGACTTTTGCGATTTGGCTCACCACTCAAGAGACTTTGCCAATTGTACGGTTGATTTTAGGTGGAGTGTTGATGGGACTGGGAATTTCTGGAATGCACTATATCGGCATGCTGGGGTTAACTATTCCAAATCAACAAGTTGATTATGATGTTATTTTAGTGATGCTCTCTGTCATCATCGCGATCAGTGGTTCAGGATTGTCTTTCTGGCTCGCATTTAAATATAAGAACTCTTTTAATCATAAGATGCTTTATAAAATTGCTGTATCAATCATGATCGCACTTAGTATTGTGGGAATGCATTATATCGGTATGGCAGCAGCAACGATCTCATTGGTGCATGACAATCATTTTGGAAGTCAACTACACGAAGGGCAAGGTATTTTATTGTTTACCATTATTTTTGTCGCGAGTTTAATACTTGTCTCTGCTTTTTGTGTGGCGATTTTAGAACGAAGATTAGAAGAACGTAGTTTACAGTTATTACAAGCCAATAAAGAGCTTGAAGACTTAGCACTTCAAGATAATTTGACTAAACTTCCAAACCGATTATTTCTCGTTGAATACACCGATGCTTTATTTTTAGATTATAAGGACATACAGTCTAAAATTGCATTTATTTATATTGATTTAGACCGCTTTAAATCTGTTAACGACGCATTTGGTCATCATATCGGTGATGAGCTTTTGGTTAAACTCGCCCAGCGTTTATATCCGTTACTTAAGGATGGGCAAAGACTCACTCGTATTGGTGGAGATGAGTTTATTCTGATTCTGGAAGATTCTAATCGTAATGAAGCTGAAGAGATTGCTGAATTATTCTTACAAAAAATACAAGATGGTTTTCAAATCTCAGGTAAAGAAATTAATATTTCTGCCAGCATTGGCATCGTATTTTTCCCCGACCATGGGCAGAACCTACAAGATTTATTGATCAATGCTGACTCCGCCATGATGCAATCTAAAGAGCAGGGGCGTAATACTTTTAGTGTTTATAGCAGTTCTTTAGACCAACAACACCAAAGCCGTAGTCAATCTAAACTCATCAATGATTTATATAAAGCAGTCGAAGAACAACAATTTATTCTATTTTATCAACCTAAATTTACAGCGGACTACCAAATTTGTGGGGTAGAAGCTTTAATCCGTTGGAAGCATCCAACCCTAGGCTTACTAGCCCCGAGTATGTTTATTGATGGTGCTGAGCAAACGGGGCTGATTATTCGTATGGGCTATTGGGCCTTAGAGAAAGCATGTAAGCAAATTCAAGAATGGGAAGATAAAAAATATGCTTTTGGTCCCATCGCCGTAAATCTTTCAGCAGTACAATTTGAACATAAACATTTGATTGAAACTTTAGAAAAATTGATTCAAAAATACCATGTCAAGAATGGTAATTTAATTATTGAAATTACTGAATCTACAGCGATGCATCATATTGATGACAGTATTCAAACCTTTGAGAAATTAAGAAATTTAGGTATCCGACTGGCAATTGATGATTTTGGAACGGGGCATTCGAGTTTCTTGTATTTAAAAGATTTACCAGTAGATGAATTAAAAATAGATCGAGAATTTATCCGTAATTTGTGTGAGGGTTCAAAAGAACAAATCATTTTAGAAAGTATTATTCATTTGGCGATTCGTTTGGGTCTGGTGGTGACGGCAGAAGGCGTTGAAACTGAACAGCAGGCGCAGATTCTTAAACGTTTAGGTTGCCAGCAATTACAAGGTTATTTGTTAGGCATGCCGCTACCTGTAGACCGTTTGGAAACCAATTATAGTATGGTTAAAGCTGTACCTTAAATATAAAAATATTCAGCAAGCTAAAGACTTACTACAATCATTCAAAAGCTAGATGGTGTTGATAAACATCAAGATCACCAAATATTGAATCTGACAAATCAAAACAGTACATGTACATTCTCTTATTTAGAATAATTCCAACTTTAGCTTCACAAAGACTGTCTTAATTATCGGGATGATGTGATATGAAATTAAAAGATATTTATGTAATTGTTGCACTACTGTTGTGTAGTGGGTTGGCTTATGCAAACGACTATAATGACGATGCGGTCAAGAAATGCTTTGATTTTGGAATTAAACAGAATGGGGAAAACGCTAAAATTTTGAATATAAAATATTTTAAAAAGAACAGTATTATTATCAATCGTTTTGATCAAAAGCTTGGAAATCAATATATTTCAACAGAAATTATGGGAAAAATTTACAAGAGTGAAAAGGAGCAGTGGAGTTTCGTTTGTTTGCTTGAAGATAGTGATCATGTTCAGTACTTTACGCTTTTAGATGATATGTACTTAAATCGCTTGGATGATCGTCACGAAAACTAATGTATAGATTTGGACTGATTTCAGCTCAGTATTGCTCTTCCTGTTTCTGGAATTTTTTGCGATGTCTGCGCGATCAAAGTGCTTAATCATATAGCAACAATCGTTAAAAACGACGCTAAATCTGATACAATATCGCCAATTTTTGAATTCCCATTTTCCAGTTCAAGTACATATTTATAAATGTGTACATAACTGTGTACATATTGTAGATTTTTTATGTTTAAAGATGAATTAGCGGCGCAAGTCGCTCAGCGACGTACCTTCGCTATTATTTCCCACCCCGATGCTGGTAAAACCACAATGACAGAAAAACTGTTATTGTGGGGTAAAGCAATCCAAGTTGCAGGTATGGTTAAAAGTCGAAAGTCTGACCGTTCTGCGACATCTGACTGGATGGAAATGGAAAAAGAGCGTGGTATTTCGATTACCACCTCAGTCATGCAGTTTCCTTATAAAAATCATGTCATCAATTTACTTGATACACCAGGACATGAAGATTTCTCTGAAGATACCTATCGTACTTTAACCGCCGTTGACTCAGCGTTGATGGTGATTGATGGTGCAAAAGGGGTCGAGGAACGGACCATCAAATTGATGGAAGTGTGTCGTATGCGCGATACCCCGATCATTTCTTTCGTCAACAAAATGGACCGTGAAATCCGTGAGCCATTAGAATTGCTTGATGAAATTGAAAACGTGCTTAAAATCCGTTGTGTGCCGATTACTTGGCCATTGGGTATGGGGCGTGACTTCGCGGGTGTATATAACATCATTGAAAATAAGCTTTATGTATATAAAGCGGGTTTTGGTTCGACCATTACAGATATTGAAATTCGTGATGGCTATGACTATCCAGACATTCGTGAAAAAGTCGGTGATCTGGCCTTTGCTTCATTTGAAGAGTCTTTAGAGTTGGTGCAAATGGCGAATGATCCGCTAGATCCAGCGGAGTTTTTAGCAGGTCGTCAAACGCCAGTACTGTTCGGTACAGCGTTAGGTAACTTTGCGGTTGACCATGTATTAAATGCATTTATTCAGTGGGCGCCACAACCAAAAGCGCATCCAACACATGAACGTACTGTTGAAGCAACGGAAGAAGGCTTCAGTGGATTTGTATTTAAAATCCAAGCCAATATGGATCCAAAACACCGTGACCGTATTGCCTTCATGCGTATCTGTTCAGGTAAGTATGAAAAAGGTTTAAAGATGAATCATGTGCGCATTGGTAAAGATGTGCGTATCAGTGATGCATTGACATTCCTTGCCGGTGAACGTGAGCAACTTGAAGAAGCTTGGCCTGGCGATATCATTGGTTTACATAACCACGGTACCATCCAGATTGGTGATACATTCACTTCTGGTGAAAAGCTCCATTTTACGGGGATTCCACACTTTGCACCTGAAATGTTCCGCCGTGTACGCTTAAAAGATCCATTGAAATCTAAACAATTGCAAAAGGGTTTAAAAGAGCTTTCAGAAGAAGGTGCAACGCAGGTGTTTATGCCGCAAATCAACAATGACTTGATTGTTGGGGCTGTAGGTGTACTTCAGTTTGATGTGGTGGCGTATCGTTTGAAAGAAGAATACAAAGTAGATTGTATTTATGAGCCAGTGAACATCAACACAGTGCGTTGGGTTTCTTGTGATGATGAAAAGAAATTTAATGAATTTAAGAAAAAGGCACATGACCAACTTTCTGTCGATGGTGGTGGGCATTTAACTTATCTCGCACCAAGCCGAGTGAATCTACAATTAATGCAAGAGCGTTATCCGGATATTCAATTCCGTTCTACACGTGAGCATTAAGTTCTGCTAACTTATTGCAAAATGTAAAAACAGCTTCCTTGTGAAGCTGTTTTTGTATCAAAATACAATGCTTTTTGTCCAAAGGGATTTATGCAGTGCAATTTTCAAAAAAAATAATTTCAGTGCTTTGCTTAAGTACAATGGTTTTGGTTGCATGTGATTCTAAAAAAGATCAGGACAAAGATGGTTCTGTATTACAACCCAAACAAGAAGCCGCTGAAGTCTTACCTTATTTAAATATTCAAGAAACCAAAGCTGATTATGCCTTACCGTTTTGTGAAAAGAACAATTGCATTGAAATTGATATTCAAACCATTAAAACTCAAGACAATTGGTTAAATCAGTGGATTGCAAATAGTCAGTCCAGCGTGATTCAGGCACAGATTGATTTAAAACAGAATATGACCTTACAACAGGCCATTAATGCTTTTGTCAAAAAGTCAGATACTTGGCAAGAAGAATTCCCGAAAAATAAAGCCTTTGAACTGCATATGCAAACGCGTATGGCTTCACAACGTAATCAGTATGTTTTGTTGCAAGTTTCAGTCAATAGTTTACAAGCGGATGTTAGTATCAAAGAACGACAATACTTTTTTGTTGCTGACCGGAAATTGAAGAAAAGCTTAAGTATTTTAGATGTGATTGATGCCAAACATCAGAACCAACTGAATACTTGGGTCCAAGAAAAATATGCGGAATGGTTGGAAAAGCAAAATAGCGATGTGAAAAAAAATGCGCCTAAAAAGTTATATTGGGGGCAAGCCGATTGGTTCTTTGATGGTGAAGGTGTTGGGTTACATTATCGCGCCAATGAAATTGTCGAAGATGGTACCCAGTTGGATATTTATTTGAGCAAAGAACAGACGCAAAAAATACTCAAGCCTGAAGTGTATCAACGCATGTTCTAAGGTGTATTCTGATCATTCTGCCAATTTTAGCGGGATTCTAAAGCAGAGCGGTTAAGATCATTGTTGAATTGACTCAGCGATCAATAAACTTGAGCCATGTATTGCAATAACGCTTCAATTTTCATACAAATTTTGATTGAGGATTTGTATAGAGAAGAATAGGCTAATGAATATAGAGATTCAAAAATCTTGGTTTGATTCGTTGGATAGGTTTGTGAAATGTTAAATCAAAAAAGTACTTTAGCGCTTTCAATTCTGGTGATCACTTTAGGGTTAACTGCATGTCAAAAATCTGACTCGAAAAAAGCAGAACCAACAGTTGATCAAAGTGCTGCATCTCAAGTGCCTGATACTTCAATGTTATTACAGGGCGATACAGAAAAAGTAAAATTGACATTACCTGAGTGTAATGGCAATACATGCCCTGAGTTTTCTATAGAAAGACTAAAAAGTAATCAGGCTTTTGTAGATGAAACGATTGATCAAGAGATTTTAGATAATCTGGATAAAATGCTGGATATCGCGCAATTGAGTAAAGCAAAAAAAGATGCAGATCAGCAACAAACGGCTTCACAAGCTTCAGCAAGTGAGGTGCAAGCCAATAAAACCCCTGTTCAGCAATTGCAAGAGCGGGTGCAACCTTATGCAAATTCATTCCTTGAGATGGATAAAGAGCTTAAAACATTAGGGGCAAGTGGCCAGATCACGATTAGTTTAAGTCCTAAAATTTTAAACTCAGATAAACCTTTAGCGACGGTGGTATTAAATACCAGTAGTTATTTAGGCGGTGCGCATGGGGCATCTGCACAAACCTATTTTAACTTTGATTTGGTGAGTAAAAAACAAGTTGGTTTGGATCAAATCATTGAAGCCAATCAAAAAACTAAATTTGAAAAATTGGCACATGATGCATTTAAAACTTGGGTCATCGATTCAAAACTTGCTGAAAGCGTCAATGAATATGAACAGGCGTGGAAGTTTACATTATCAGACAATTTCTATTTGGGTAAACAAGGTCTGATTTTACAATATGGTGAATATGATATTGGACCTTATGTTGTTGGCTTACCGCGTTTGATGATTCCTTACGATCAGTTAAAAGGCGTGTTGAAAAGTCAATATTTCCCAGCGGAGATGCAAGTTGATCAGCCAAGCAGTTCTGCACCTGTTGCAAGTGGGAAAGCGAAATCCTAATGCCTTGGCCTTTGTTTGATACACATACGCATTTTGATGTTCCTGATTTTGATCTGGATCGGGAACAATTGGCGTATCAAGCAAAAAAGGTGGGTGTAGAACATTTGATTTTGATTGGGTTTCTATATGAACGCTTTCAAGATTTGATAGACACTCAGCAATTTTTAAATCAGCTAAATAATGCGCCCCGTAGCCATCTTGCGCCGGGGTTGCATCCCTTTTATATCGAACAACACCGTCTAGAGCATTTAAATGCTTTGGAAAATATACTGAAAACTGAAGTTTGTATTGCGGTTGGTGAAATAGGCTTAGACACGTTTCTTAAACAGCATAAACAAGCTGAGATTTTTCAAAAACAACAAGATTTTTTTTCAGCCCAAATTGAACTTGCCCAGCAATACGATAAACCCATTCTTCTACATATTCGCAAGTCTCATGCTGACGTGCTTGCAATGTTGAAACAGCACCAGTTTAATCATGGTGGTATTGCACATGCTTTTAGTGGGGGGATAGAAGAAGCAAAAGCCTTTATTAAATTAGGCTTTAAACTGGGTGTCACAGGACAAATTACCAATCCAAATGCCAAAAAACTGCATGCAGTTGTACAAGCAGTTGGTGCGCAACATTTAGTGCTAGAAACCGATTGCCCAGATATGACACCACTGTGTTGCCAGACGTCTGAGCAACAGCATACCCGTAATACACCAGTGAATTTGCCTTTTGTCTTGGCAGGTTTAGCTGAAAGCTTGGCAATGGATCAAGCAACACTGGCAGGTGTGTTGTGGAAAAACTCACATGAATGCTTACATATAGCGATGTAAATTTGAATAAAAATAACCAATCAACAACACCTAAAATAAATATTTGTCTTAGATTTAAAGAAGTACTCCAAGTAGCCAATAAGAAAGTTAACGCCAAGCTGGAGGTTCAACCAATGGCAAAATATGGTCATATCAATCGTTTAAATTCTCTACAAGACCTAACTGTAGGGGATACAAGATATAAAATTTTTAATTTAAAACAGGTTCAAGCGAGTTTAGGTGATATTTCAAAATTGCCTAAATCACTCAAAGTATTATTGGAAAATTTACTTAGATTTGAAGATGATCAAACCGTGAGGCAAAGCGATATTCAGGCGATTGTCGATTGGCAAAAGAATAAAACTTCAGACCAAGAAATCCAATATCGCCCTGCACGGGTCTTGATGCAAGATTTTACTGGCGTACCTGCTGTGGTAGATTTGGCTGCGATGCGTGCAGCTGTACAGAAAGCCAATAAAGATCCCAATTTAATTAACCCTTTATCTCCAGTAGATTTGGTCATTGACCACTCTGTGATGGTGGATCACTTTGGGACAGATCATGCCTTCGATGAGAACGTCGAAATTGAGATGCAACGCAATGGAGAACGTTATCAATTTCTCCGTTGGGGACAGTCTTCTTTTGATAATTTTAGTGTGGTACCGCCCGGAACAGGGATTTGCCATCAAGTCAATTTAGAATACCTAGCTCAAGCAGTGTGGCTGGGTGAAAGTGATGGTGAGGTATTTGCCTTTCCCGACACTTTAGTCGGTACAGATTCACATACCACAATGATCAATGGTTTGGGTGTATTGGGTTGGGGTGTGGGGGGAATTGAAGCCGAAGCGGCCATGCTTGGACAACCGATTTCGATGCTGATTCCAGAAGTGATTGGTTTTAAATTGACAGGGAAATTGCGTGAAGGGATTACCGCAACGGATTTGGTTTTAACCATTACTCAGATGCTACGTAAAAAAGGCGTGGTGGGTAAATTTGTTGAATTTTATGGGGATGGGTTGGCATTTTTACCGCTTGCAGACCGTGCAACCATTGCCAATATGGCACCTGAATATGGTGCAACATGCGGCTTTTTCCCGATTGATGAAATCACTCTAGGCTATATGCGTTTAACGGGTCGTAAAGAAGACCGTATTGCATTGGTTGAGGCTTATTGTAAAGAACAAGGCTTATGGCGTCATACTGGGGATGAGCCTGTATTTACCGATGTGCTTGCTTTGGATATGGGAACCGTCGAAGCAAGTGTTGCTGGCCCGAAACGTCCGCAAGATCGAGTGGCATTGCCTGATATCCCACAGACTTTTAGTGCCTTAATGGCGCTGGATCTTAAACCAGCTAAAGGTGAAGAAAAAGAACGTTTAGCCAATGAAGGTGGTGCAGGTACAGCAATTGATTCAAAACAGTCTGCTTTACAAAATGAAGAACCGCATTGTGTGATTGATGGTAAACGCTATCCATTGACGGATGGTGATGTGGTAATTTCAGCGATTACTTCATGTACCAATACCTCTAATCCAAGTGTGATGTTGGCTGCGGGTTTGTTGGCAAAGAAAGCCATCGAAAAAGGCATTCAACGTAAGCCATGGGTGAAAAGCTCTCTAGCACCAGGCTCTAAAGTGGTGACCGATTATTTAGAAGCAGCAGGGCTATTACCTTATTTGGACCAGTTGGGTTATAACCTCGTTGGTTATGGCTGTACCACATGTATTGGTAATTCAGGACCTTTACCTAAACCGATTGAAGACGCTATTCAGTGCCATGACCTGAATGTTGCATCGGTACTTTCAGGCAACCGAAACTTTGAAGGGCGGGTACATCCACTGGTAAAAACCAATTGGCTAGCATCACCGCCTTTGGTGGTTGCGTTTGGTTTATTGGGTACCATTCGTAGTGACATTACCAGCACAGCATTAGGGCACGATCAACAAGGTCAACCGGTATATCTCAAAGACATTTGGCCGAGTCAAATCGAGATTGATGAGGTGCTGCAAAAAGTTAATACAGCGATGTTCCATAAAGAATATGCGGCAGTTTTTGATGGTGATGAAAAATGGCAAGCAATTCAAATCCCTGATTCTGAAACCTATGAATGGGATGAAAACTCAACGTATATTCGTCATCCTCCATTCTTTGACGGTATTGATCAACCCGCGAAACCAATTAAAGATATTCTCAATGCAAATATCTTGGCCGTTCTTGGTGACTCAGTCACAACAGATCATATTTCTCCAGCGGGGAATATCAAGAAAGACAGTCCAGCAGGTCGTTATCTAGAAGCACAAGGTGTCGATCAAAAGGACTTTAACTCTTATGGATCTCGTCGTGGTAATCATGAAGTGATGATGCGAGGTACCTTTGCCAATATTCGTATCAAGAATGAAATGCTCAATGGTGAAGAGGGCGGCAATACCCTCTATATCCCGACAGATGAGAAGTTAGCCATTTACGATGCTGCGATGAAGTATCAGCAAGATGGTACGCCGTTGGTCATCATTGCAGGTAAGGAATATGGTACAGGTTCATCACGTGACTGGGCGGCGAAAGGCACCAATCTTTTAGGAGTAAAAGCGGTGATTACTGAAAGCTTTGAACGAATCCATCGTTCAAATCTGGTTGGTATGGGAGTTTTACCTTTGCAATTTGTAGATGGTCAAACCCGTCAATCACTTAACTTAACTGGGCATGAGCAACTGTCGATTTATGGACTTTCTGATGACATACAACCACATGAAAGTTTAGATGTGGAGGTTAAACGTGTCGATGGTTCAATAGATCGTTTCAAAGTGTTATGCCGTATTGATACTTTGAATGAAGTGGAATACTTTAAAGCAGGTGGTATCTTGCATTATGTACTGCGTAATTTAATCGCTTCATAGTCTAATCAATAAATCACGATTTATTTCAGTTCTCCAAGCCCTGTATAGAATGCAGGGCTTTTTTTATTGTGTTGGAGCAAGACACACTGTCGATAAATGAGTAAAATAGCGGGGTATTTTTGAGTTGATACTAGACATGACTGAACTTTTCCAAAATGATGAATATGAGCGCCGTTTTGCAGGCGTAGCCAAAATTTATGGAGAAGAGACATTCAATCACTATGAAAAAAGTCATGTCATGGTGATCGGTATTGGTGGGGTCGGCTCATGGGCGGTTGAAGCCTTAGCACGTACAGGGATTGGCGAGCTAACACTGGTCGATATGGATTCAGTGGCTGCTTCAAATATCAACCGACAGCTTCCTGCAATGACCTCTACTTTAGGTCATGAGAAAATTGAAGTCATGGCGGAACGTTGTCGTTCAATTAATCCTCGGATCAAGATTAATTTGATTGATGATTATCTCAGCCCTGAAAATGTGAAAGAAATTTTAGAAAATGTTCCCGATATTATTTTAGATTGCATCGATGACGTTAAAGCAAAATTTGCACTCATGCTACATTGTCGTTTTAATAAAATTCCTTTGATTGTTTCTGGTGGGGCAGGTGGTAAGCTTGATCCTCTAAAAATTCGTGTTGCTGATTTATCTAAAACAGAACAAGATCCGATGCTTGCAAAATTGCGGAGCCAGTTGCGCGCCAAAGGTATTTGTAAGAAACCAAAAGAAAAATTTGGCATTACTTGTGTGTATTCAATTGATAATCCTTTTTCCAATGCTGATGTGTGTGCAAGTGCAGGCTTGCGCTGTGGTGGATATGGCTCGGCTGTGGTGGTGACTTCTAGTTTTGCGATGGTCGCCGTTGCAGAAGTGTTGAAAAAGTTAGATCGGATCAAATAAGTGCTTGGTATTTTTAAGTAAAAGTTTAGATGCATTTAATAATCATAAAAATTCAGTTAAATTAATCTGAAATAAACGTAATAACAGAGAACAATCAAAATGAGTTTTTTCAAAAAGTTATTTGGAAAGAAAGAACAATAAATACAAATCAATCGAAACCGCTATGCTGAATTTTGGCAATGGTTTGAGCAGCATCAACAGGATTTCCATCGTATTGTGGATGAGTTAAATCAAGATACGATTCAGGCAGATTTCTTTGATAAATTATCGCCTGAATTGGCCAAGGTTCATGGTGGAATTTTTTTCCTTATCGGGATGCTTGACCCACAAACAGCTGAATTGATTTTAACGCCAGATGGTGTTGTGGCAAATATTGTATTTGTAGAGGAGTTGGTGGCAGCAGCCCCTGAAATTCCTGGCTGGAAATTTACCGCACTTAAACCCGCAAGTGATATTCAGCAAACCAGTATTGGTATGCATGGTCATGAGTTTAGTCAAAAAAAGCTATCATTTTATTTAAAAGACCATGAAGAATATCCAGATGAAACTGATCTGGTGGTTGTGCATGATCAATATAATGAAGCTCAAAAAGCTGAATTCTTACAAGCAGTTTATATCTTTTTGGATAATTATTTGGGCGAATATGATTCGATCACAAAGCTAGATCAAGTTTCGCTACAATTCAGACAAGATGCTGAAAAAGAATTAATGCCTATCGATCGTTTAAAGAATATTTTAATTTTAAAGAACAGTGAAATTTCTCGCTTAGACAAAATAACCCGTTCAAGTACTGATGACGATGAATATATCAGTTTGGAGGGAGAGACCGATGAGGAGTTGCCTTTGGTGGCGATCTTAAACAGTACACTTTTAACATGGGATCAAAAGGCTTCTCATCCGTGGATGCTGCTGGTAGAAATACCTTATGCTGGTCAGAACTCAAGTGGTATGCCGTCTGCAACAGATTATGAGTTGCTTAACGCGATTGAAGAAGAATTATTAGATGAGCTCAAGGATTTTGAAGGGTATTTAAATATTGGACGAGAAACTGGTAATAACTTAAGAACCATGTATTTGATCCTAGACAGTATTGTGGACAAGCGATCCCTCTAAAGTCTTAAAATATTTCTGTTCAAAGGCTTCTGGGCTTAACCAGCCGTTTGCAGAATGTCTTCTGACCCGATTGTAATAAATCTCAATATAGTCAAACAAGACAGCATTCGCCTCT
>Ga0207712_10000664_pt1 | contig 26702 bp, 26 predicted proteins | sample KBSS44metaG_FD_184402 | JGI IMG/M metagenome (GOLD analysis project Ga0207712, IMG submission 184402) | Switchgrass rhizosphere microbial communities from Kellogg Biological Station, Michigan, USA - KBS S4-4 metaG (SPAdes) (version 2) | ecosystem: Host-associated > Plants > Roots > Rhizosphere...
ATTTTGGAGCTGTGAGCGCTCGTTTTGGATGGCGACGGTGATACCGGTTGGCACGTGCGTCACCCGAACCGCAGAATCGGTAGTGTTGACCGACTGGCCGCCATGACCGCCGGCGCGGTAGACATCAATGCGCAAATCTTTGTCGTCGATGACGAGATCTTCGGGGTGATCGATCTTTGGCAGCACATCGACTTTGGCAAAACTGGTCTCGCGCGACGCCGCAGAGTTAAACGGGCTAAGACGCACCAGGCGGTGCACGCCGTGCTCACCTTTGAGCTTGCCATATGCAAAGGGTCCGCTAATTTCGATAGTAACGCTCTTGAGGCCAGCTTCGTCGCCGGGCGATTCGTCAATCGGCGTAATGCTATATTTGTTGGCTTCGGCCCAGCGCGTATACATGCGCAGCAACATCTGCACCCAATCTTGGGCATCGGTGCCGCCGGCGCCGGCGTAGATACTCATGATGACGTCATGGTCGTCGTAAGGACCGCCGAATTTGAGTTGCTCTCTGAGTTGCGAAAAATGCACCACCAGCGCGTCGAGTTGACCGCTCAGGTCGGCGCGCATCGATTCATCCCCGATCTCGGTCAATTCCACGAGGTCATCGACTTCCTGCTGGATGTCCAGCCAGGGGCGCACGCGGTGTTCTACCCTGGCCTGCTCTTTGACGATGCGCTGCGCTTTGACTGGATCGTCCCACAATGCTGGGTCGGCCGCCTGTTTGTCGAGTTTGAGTTTTTGCTGCACCAGCGCGTCAATATCTAAACGTTCGGCGGTAGCCTCAATTTCGGCCTGCAGATCCAGGGATTGTTGAGAGAGGTCGTTCATCAAGCTCATTATACCTTACTCAAGTCTCGTAAAAACGAATGAGCTGCCATACAAAGTCTTTGCTATTTGTGCACTTTTGTGATATTTTTACATCTGTTATTTATCTGCAGAGAGACTGCAAGGAGTACTACACATATGTCAATTTCAACACCTGATGCGCCCCACCACGGATATACCCATGTAGGATATCATCCCAACTTCCCTGATGACCAGCAGCCTAGCTGGGCATTCTTGCCCGAGCAGACAGCCCCGGCAACTGCCGCAGGTTCCGACGAGCGCGCCCTCGACGATTCCAAAGCGATGACCGCTTTGACGGACGGCGCCGCGAGCGTCGATAGTGAAGACCGCCATGTAACTGCTAATAACAAGCTCCTTGCGGCACTCGCTGCTGCTCATGATGATTACCCTGACAGCGAAGCAACTCACACCGAAGAAGACCGCGCTGCCTGGGCTAACCTGGGTTTCATGGGTTTTACAAAGCAATCTGAAGGTACGCAAGAGGTGATTACTACTGACGCTGAGCCGACCACAGCCGACACAGTTGTAGAGCCTGCTGAAGCTGCAGATGATGCAAACACGACAGATGCAGCCAGCGAGGGTGCCTTAAACCCAGATAGTGCTGCTGGTGACAGCAGCAGATTACTCAGGGCACGCGCACTGCTTGAACTTGATCGTGCTGGTAATCATCGATTGAGGCGTATCATTGGTGCTGTTGGCCTGATCGCTGCCGCTGCAGTTGTAGGTGCATCGGTTGCCGGCATAGTTGCAGACATGTTGCCAACTATACATGGCTTCTTTTCGGTCTTGCCTCACTCCGAACATTTGGATCAACACCACGGCGCAGGAATGCCGATCCCCAGCGGTACCGAGGCGGGTCCAACCGTACAGCCGCCGGTTGACCAGATTCCCGATCCCTTCCATGTCGACCACGTCAATGTCGGACACTACACGGGCACCGTCGACCACGCCACGTATAATCTTCGATTTGGTACTCCGGACTGGGCTGTTGCTCATTATGCGCACGCGCATGGCATGACCTTAAGCGATGACCCGCACGCCGCTGCCGGTACGATTGACCCAACAAGCCACGCATTTAATACGGCGCTTACAAACTTTCTAGGCTACAATCACGTCGATAATCCTAGAATGATGTTCGACATCACGCGCTGGGATATTAATACTGCTATTCTGACGAACGGTCACCCGCTCACCGAAGCAGATATTGCCCAAAGCATGGCCGCGGCCAACGCATAAATTTTACGCCGGCCGCCAGTGACACAGAAGCCGGGGGTTAAGCCTCCGGCTTCTTCCAAAGCGGCGCAATTTGTTTGTACAGATCGGTGGCAAATGACTTTTCGCAGTTACTGAGGATACCCAGACCCCAAATATTGTCGGCAAACAACGCCTGTGAAGTCTCGACAATTTGTGCCTTGGTGATGGCCTTGATGCGGCGCGGCACCTGGTAGTAGTCTTCGGCAATTCCGTCAAAAAAGTAGCGGCCGCTGTAGCCACCGGCAACGCCGCTCACCGTCTGTGCGCTACGCTGGAAGCGGCCGAGCGCGTAGGCTTTGGCGGCTTCGATATCTTCGGCGGCGATCTCGCCTCTAAACACGTTGTTGAGTTCGTCGATCACAATTTCGAACAAGGCCGGGGCGTTGCGCTGCGAAACCTGCGCGCCAAACCACCAGTTGCTGCTCAGCTTCGTTTGGCCATAGCCGCTGCTCATGCCATAGACGAGTCCCCGCTCGCGGGCAGTGCCTAAAATTTTGGAGTACAACGTCTCGGTGAGCATGGTATTGACGAGATTTAAGGCATCGGTTTCGGTGTCTTCCATACGGCGAAGCATGAAGCTATCGATGTAAAAATATAGGTTTTTGACGGTTTTGTTGTGCAGGTATACCGGTGATGCCTGTGGTTTGGGCTTTTCGTTGGGCAGCTCAATACGCGTCCCTGTCGATGGTAACCCGATGCGCTCAAGTACTTCTTGGACGAGCTCCTGTCGTTTGGGTGTCAGGTTGCCGGCAATAATAAAGCGCAGGTTGCGGCTAGTGTGCGTACGCTCGTAGTGCTCGCGAACGTCGGTGACCGTCACATTGTCCATGAGCTTGAGGCGTTCCTCGTCGGTCTTGGCCATAAAGCCGTACTGTTGGCGCAATTGCAGACTGAGATGTCGGAAGTGGTTATTGCTGCGCGAGATAAGTTCCTCGCGGACATTGCCAACCTCGGCTTCGAATTCGTCAGCCAAAAACAGTGGCTTAGTGATGGCCAGCAGCATCAGCTCTAGGATACGCTCCCATTCAAAGTCGGCGCACTCGGCTTCGTAACTGATCTCGTAAACACTGGTGCTGGCGTTGCTATAGGCGCCATTTTTTTCGATTTCAGCCTGGAATAGACGGCTTTTGGGATAACGTTCGTTGGCGCCGAGCAACATGTGCTCCATGAGGTGCGGCGTTTCCCACTTGTCGGAGGTAACCAAGTATTCACCGGCCCGAAAATTGAACTCAAAGCTCATGACCGAGGCGTCAGGAACGTGGATTAACAGACCTTTCGCGCCATTGCGTAAAATAACTTCTGTAACGGTGTGTTTCATGCGACTGTGTTCCTGCGACTTACTTGCGCTTGCGACCCTTGGCCTTACGCTGGCGTTCGGCTTTACGGGTCTTTTTACGATTGGCTGGTTGTTTTTTAGCTTGGGCCAGAGCGGCTTGGGCGGCCTTGGCGGCTTCGAAGTCGGCGGCCTCAAATTCGTCGTCGGCGTCTAAAATTTTATCGGCGTTGCTAATCGACTGGCGAGCGGCGCGCGTGAGCAAGGTTTCGGCCGGAGCATCTAGTTGCTCGAGGGCGACCGGCTCAGCGCGGAAAATAAGCCGTACAACTTCGTGACGTAGCTCGGCCTGCATGGTATCAAACAATCGTTGCGCCTGGCGGCGATATTCCACCAGCGGATCGCGCTGGCCGATGCTAATCCAGTGGATGCCCTCGCGCAGGTGGTCCATGTTCTCGAGGTGCTGCATCCACAAGTTGTCTAGAATTTGGAGGTAAATATCGCGCTCCACTTTGCGCATGATTTCCTTGCTAAACGCGACTTCGCGGCCGTCGTACAGCTCGTGCCCTTCTTTGACAAGCGCACCAGCAAACTTGTCGGACGGCGTGTCAAAAACGCGGTCCAAGGCTTTTTCGTCGAGTGGGAATGTGTCGCGGACCATGGTCTCAAACTTTTCGGTCAACAGTTCGGGTGCGCTGGCCAGCGCCTGGGCTTCTTCTTCGACAAAAAGTTTGATGCGCTTGCTGATGTCGTCACTCCGGAGGATGTCTTTGCGCATGGCGTACACGGCTTTGCGGTGGCGGTTCATGACGTCGTCGTACTGGACGACGTTTTTGCGCTGGTCAAAGTGGAAGCCTTCGACTTTCTTTTGGGCGCCTTCCAGCGATTTGCTGATCAGCCGGTTTTCGATCGGCGTTTCGTTATCGACTTTGAGGCGCTCCATGAGGCCGGCAATTCGTTCGCCACCAAAAATACGCATCAGGTCGTCGTCGGTGCTGACAAAAAATTGCGTGACACCGGGGTCGCCCTGGCGGCCGGAACGACCTCGCAGCTGGTTGTCGATGCGCCGCGATTCATGGCGTTCGGAGCCAAGCACAAACAAACCGCCCAACTCTTTGACTTCTTCGTCGAGCACAATGTCCGTACCGCGGCCGGCGATGTTGGTCGCCAAGGTAACAGCGCCCTTTTGTCCGGCGCGCGCCACAATGTTGGCTTCTTTTTCATTGTTCTTAGCGTTTAAGACCTCGTGTGGCACGCCGGCTTTGGCCAGCATGTTGCCGAGCACTTCGTTCTTTTCGATAGAGACGGTGCCGATCAGGACCGGCTGGCCCTTGGTGTGCAGCATCTTAACTTCGTTGACAATGGCTTTAAATTTGCCCTTTTCGTTCTTGTAAATGCGGTCGGGACGATCGTTGCGGACGATTTTGCGGTTAGACGGAATCTCGACGACATCGAGTTTGTAGATCTGGTGGAATTCCTCGGCTTCGGTGAGTGCCGTACCGGTCATACCGGACAATTTTTCGTACAAACGGAAGTAGTTCTGGAACGAAATGGTGGCCAGTGTCATGCTTTCTTGTTGAACTTCAACGCCTTCTTTGGCTTCGATGGCCTGGTGCAGGCCTTCGTTGTAGCGGCGGCCCTTGAGCAAACGTCCGGTAAATTCGTCGACGATCACGATTTCGCCGTCGTTGGTCACCACGTAATCTTTATCGCGTTTAAACAGCGCCTGGGCGCGGAGCGCCTGCTCAAGGTGATAAATGGTGCGGATATTTTCGGTAGCATACAGGCTTTCGACGCCCAAGACTTTCTCGACTTTGTCGACGCCTTTGTCGGTCAAAATGACGGTTTTGCGCTTTTCGTCGACTTCATAATGCTTTTCTTTATCCAGTTGGCGCGCAACTTTAGAAAACTGGGCGTAAGCGTTGCCGCTGGTGACGCTCGGGGCCGAAATGATCAGTGGCGTGCGAGCCTCATCGATTAAAATTGAGTCGGCTTCGTCGACGATGGCGTAGTGTAAATCGCGCTGGCGCAGCTGGTCGACTTCTCGCACCATGTTGTCGCGCAAGTAGTCAAAACCATACTCGTTGTTGGTACCGTAAGTGATGTCGGCGTTGTAGGCTTCCTGGCGCGTGGCCGGGCGCAGGTGGCGAAAGCGTTCGTCCTGGTGCTCTTCGTTGACAAATTTCTTGTCATATAAAAATGAGTGATCGGCAATAATGACACCGACGCTCATACCCAAAAAGTCATAAATTTGACCCATCCACCCGGCGTCGCGTTGGGCCAAGTATTCGTTGACGGTCACCACGTGGGCGCCCTTGCCGGTGAGGGCGTTGAGATACACCGGCAGCGTGGCGACGAGCGTCTTGCCTTCACCGGTTTTCATTTCGGCAATATTGCCCTCGTGCAGCACCATGCCGCCGATCAATTGCACGTCAAAGTGACGCATTTTGAGGGTTCGGGAAGCAGCCTCACGCATAATGGCAAAGGCATCGGGCAAAATTTTATCGAGCGTCTCTTTTTTGAGGCGTTTGCGCAGGACGTCGGTCTGCGCTTGCAACTTTTTGTTGTCCATTTTGGCGTACTTGTCGGTCAGTGCGTTGACCTCTTTGACGCGCTTGCGCAAACGTTTAATGGTGCGCGCTTGCGGATCACCCAAAAGTTTTCTCAAAAAACTATTCATTATCATAGAGCAATACTCCCTCTCCAAGTTTTCGGCATTACATCATATTGTAGCGCGTCACACCAGATAACGCGAGTGGAAATTCAAGTTACAGCACGGGGGCTCTTCGGCAAGTCGATTTGTTGCAATTAGACACAAAACCTGATATTATTTTTAAAATTATTTGGGGAGCTGCATGAGACGACCAGGAATCCTTGTGACTACCAGCGTCACCGGACTGAGCCTACTCGCCGGTGGCTGTGCTGAGGCAAACGTAGCAACACCGACACTCGAACCGTATAGGGCGTGCGGCACGCTCAATAACTTCAATGCTTTTGGCCCAAGCAAAGCTGGCGGCGAAAACGCCGTTAATATTGGTGCCTGCGTGGAGATATACGATCCCAAGACGTACCAAAATATCGGCCAACTGGCTGCCGGCGAAGTTTTCGTCATCAGGTGTGAAGGTGGCCCCAAACCACTGAGCTACGAAATTAGCACCAGTGGCAACCTTCTTACGGGCATGGTGGACCTGGGCGGCTCGGCATACCAAAATGCCGCTAGCAATCCCCGTCCCGATACGGTTCCCGAGTGTTAGTCTGCTGAGAGGTATACCTACAACTCGGCTCGACCGCCCATGAAGGGGCGTAGCACTTCGGGCACCATAATACGTCCGTCGGCTGTTTGATTATTCTCGATCAGCGCTTTCAAGATGCGACTCATAGCAAAAGCCGTGGCGTCAGCGGTGTGGACGAGCTCGGTTTTACCACCGTGCGCCGCGCTGCGACGGACGCGAATTTTGAGATCACGCGATTGGTAGTCGGTCATGTAGTCGGCGGTGTGCGTCTCGCGGTATTTGCCCTGCCCAGGGAACCAGCAGTTGAGGTCAACCCCGGCAGCATTGGGTTTGCCGATGTCGGCTGTGCACTTCTGCACAAACTGATACGGCAGGCCGAGCTGCTGCATCAGATATTCCTGAATGATAACGTGCAACTTGTGCTCGTCCAGGCCGGTTTCGGGCGTCGTGAACGACTCCATTTCGAGCTTGTCGAATTGGTGGAGGCGGAAAATGCCTTCCTCGTCTTTTCCATAGGTGCCCGCTTCGCGGCGAAAACTGGTACTGTAGCCTAGGTAGCGAATTGGGAACATGTCTTCGGGCAAGGTTTCGTTCCAGTACATGGTGCACAGCGTGTGCTCGGCACTGGCGTTCAGCCACAGATCATCCTGCTCAATTTTGTAGGTGACTTCTTCGGCATTGAGGCGAGCACTGGCGATGTATGGCTCTGTACGCAGCATGGCGGGTGGCAGCACCGGTGTAAATGGCTTGGTGCTGACCGGCAGGTGGTTGTCTTCAACAAGCTGCTTGATAATCGCTTCGTCGCCCAACGTCTGCATTACAAACTGAATCAAGGCAAATTGCAGGCGGACAATACCACCCTTTAAATAAGCGAAGCGGCTGCCGGCAATTTTGGCGGCCCGTTCTTTGTCGATCAGGTCGTGAGCCTCGCCTAGTTCAAAATCGTGCTTGGGCGTAAAATCGAACGCTGGCGGTTGGCCGACGATTTTGGTGACGACGTTTTCGTCCTCGCTAACACCGACCGGCACGTACGCTAACGGGATATTAGGCACGCTGCGCAGCAGATGTTCGAGTTCGGTTTGGAGTGGTTCCAGTTTGGTTTCCAGAGCGGTTAAACGCTCCTTAATGGCTTTGCCCTTTTGCAGATCTTCGGGCGTGGCGCCGGGGCCCATGGTTTTGGCAAAGCTATTGCGCTCGGCACGAGTTGCTTCGACTGCGCCCAATAGCTGGCGGTGTTGGTCGTCGAGCTCTAAAATGTGGGCGACGGCAACATTGTAGCCTTTTTGTTTGGCGGTGGCTTGCACCATGTCGGGGTTGTCGCGCAAAATTTGTATATCAATCATAGCTGCTCACAGTATACATTAGGTTTCTTGGCATTTGGCGTCAAAGGTGTCGAAGTCGTTGCGCGTCGAATATTGGACGACATAGCCGCGGCCGCCCGTAGACGCCACCGTTGCCCCTTTGGACGGTGTGCACACAGCGCCCACCACCACTCGGATGCTGTCGTCTTCTATCGGTGGTTGTGTTCCCTGCTTGAATTGGACGACAGTGTAGTAGGTCAGCGCCAACTTTGCTGCAATAGTCTCGGCTCCGCCAGAGAGCTTGTTTGCGTTAAACTGCGTCGGATAGTGGCCAGTATTGTTGGTGTAGTATTCGTCGACGGCGTGCGCCAAAGCAAAAGCATCGGCTTTGCGCTGGTCGTTTTGATCGCCGGTGCTGTCACCCGCCACCCGTGACACTGTGTGCGCCATGGCCTCCGATGGCTGTTTACCGTAGTACTCGCCGTCCTTGAAGAACAAGTAGGCGCCCACACCAGCCGCAGCTACCAGTACGACGGCCGCCCCTGCAACATACTTGCTTGTACGCCGTCTTGGTTTGTAGTACACCACCGCGCTAGGCCTTTTTTGCTGGCTTACGTTTCGCTTGCAGCGCGCTAATCGTCAGTTGCGTGCGGCTTCGGGCATAGGCGCAAAATTCGCACTCGCCGCCCATTAAACTGGTACCAATGGTGGCTGGAATTTCGCCGTCCATACAGGCTTTCATTTGTTGCACGACCGGTTCGACCCACGAATCGTCACCAGTGTACGGAATAAGCTTGGTACGGAACTCCACTTTATCAAAGAAGCCATCGAGATCGGTGCGGCCGTTGGTGTACACAAAATAGCCGGTCGGGCTCACTGGCAACCCATTGCGCCGCAGCAGCCACTGATAGACTTCCATCTGACGCTTGTAGCTCACTTGCCACTCCGCATCGATACTCACCTCTTTATTTTTAGCGGTCGCTTTATAGTCGACGACGATCACTTCGCTAGTGTCTTTGTCGATCCATAGATCATCGACAGCGCCAAAAACCAGTAAATTGGTGGGCATGTGCAAGTGCTGTACACCCACGAAATTTTCGCGCCAATCGTCCAGCTTTTCGTGGGTGTATGGAATGGCTTTGATCTGATTATCAAGCATAATCGGGTGCGGCTCAGATTTTGCCCGGTACACGTCAAACTCTTTTTTGAACAGTTCATCGATGGCCAGATTGATATTGAACGGCGGACCGTCCGGCCGCTTGATTTTGAGCCGCACATCGAGCCAGAAACAGCGCGGACACTGCATAAACAGCTCAATCTTGCTGCGACTGACCTTAAACGGCGTTGTTTGCCCTGGCCGATACGGCACAGAGCGTTCCCTCCAATACGACATGTGGTTATTGTACCGTATCGCGCTGGTGTGACCCAGCCCTCGCCACCATATTGGTGCGGTAACTCAACGGAAGCGCAGCCGAAGAGCGAACTTTAGGAGACGGCCAAAATCATGGACTCCTAAATTCGTCCTCGCGTGTGAACGGTTTATGGTGGCGAGGGCTGTACAGCTCACCGACGCTCAAGAATCGCCAATGCTTCGATGTGCGGCGTGTGCGGGAAAAAATTGAAACCTTCAAAATGCGTAATGGCATACTTTTCTTGCAGCTTGGCGAGGTCGCGCGCTTGGGTCGCCGGATTGCAGCTTAAGTACGTGATTTGGGGCGGCAAGATCGACAGTGCGCGGTCGACCACTTTATCGTGTAGGCCAGCGCGCGGCGGATCAAAAATGACCGGACGGTCGCCAGCGATGTACTCCAGCGCCTGCTCGCTGCTCGTCTCGATGACCGCGGCCTGCAGGCCGCTGGCTGCAGCATTAATACGAGCCATGGCTGCGGTCGCTGTGTCAAGTTCAATCAGATCAACCGCTTTCTTGGCCACGCTGAGCCCAATACTGCCGACACCGGCATACATATCAACGACACTTTCGTCGGCTACATGGTCTTTGATACGCTGCAAAGCCGCCTCGAAAACCGGGATGTTAACCTGAAAAAACGAATCGGCATCGTACTGGAACGGCTTCCCGAGCAGCGTGTCGTGCAGCAACATGTCACCACCCTGCTGGAGCAATTTGGTTGCCACTGAGGCCGGACTCTTGGGATTCGAAAAGTATACGCGCAAACCCTGCACCCCTTGCGGCAATGAAACGCTCGGGAATGATTCAGCCTTCACAAACAGAGAGACAACTGCATTTCCCTTTTGGTTACAGCGAACAATTATTGTCTTCAATTGGCCGGCGCGAATGTCGGCGGCTTGCAGTTTTCCCAGAATAGCATTGGCGGCCGTATCGATAGCCGGCAAGGCCAATGCGCTACCCTGCACAATGGCTTTCTGGTGCGAGCCACGATTATACAATGCTACATGCAGACCGTCTTCGTCTCCCCAAAAACTGTATTCCATTTTATTACGGTAGTTCCAGCTGTCGCCAACAGCTGTCATGACAAACTTCGGCAGTGGAACATGGGCTTGCGTAAACAATTCCTCAACGATCTGGTGCTTATAGTCGTTTTCGGCGTCGAAATCAACGATTTGCCAGGGGCTGGTGGCCAGATAGTTAGCTTCGCGCGCTTCGACGCGCGCCGGCGAGGCTTCAATGATCTGCTCTACGCGAGCCTCGGCATATGATTTTTTGCTCTTCAGGATGCTTACTTCGACTTTTTCGCCAGGCAGTACGCCCCATACAAATACTTTGCGCCCGTCTGCCAGCGTGGCCAAACCTTGCCCGCCATGTACCAATTTTTCTATGATCACTGTCTCCATCAGGCTGTTTCCTCTGCGAGGACTTGCTCTAGCTGCTGCGGCGAGGTAATAATGCGCGCCGGCAAGGCCTGTGCCAACAAAGTATCGTCTTGGCCGCTCCAAGTCACCGCTACGCCATTGACGCCTGCCGCTTGGACGTCTTCAATATCTGCAGCCTCATTGGCAACATACCAGCAATGCTTGGCCGACAAATGTTTGACTCGCAGCAGCTTCTTAATGCCCGCTCCTTTGCGGAAAACACCGCAGTGGTAGATGCCCTCGAAGTAGTCCTCCAGCCGGTGGTAGTGCAAAAAAGCTTGAATATTTGCCGGCCGATTAGAGCTCAAGATAAACAAATGGTGGCCCGCTGCCTGCAGCGCTTTGATGGCCGCCGGCATACCCGTGCATATTGGCACCTCGTGCATATGGGTGTACATCGCTCGCCGCACCGAAAGTAACACGAGCGGAATTCGCCAGGCCTGCAGGCCCAGCGTACGTAAAGCCTGGAACAGCGGCACGCGCCTTAGATCGGCAATGCCCTGTGCTGAGAGGCGGCGGCCGCCCCGGCGTTCGTGCACCGCCTCAAGAATCAGCGGAAAACTATCGGCCAGCGTCCCATCAAAGTCAAAAACGACGGTCGCCATTGCTCCTAGCGCAGCGCCCCAAGATAGATCTGCCAAACCACAGCGCTCACACCTATCACGCCCAAAATCATATAAGAGCGTTCGGCATACAAGCTACTTTTGAGCTTGCCATCTTTACCGGTAATACGAACGTGCGTTATGCCCATAATCGCTACGGTGAGCACCAACAACGTCGCGTAGACACCGTACATATACATCGGCAACTTGCCGCCAAACATCCACGCCGCAGCCGCGCCGCCAAGCAGTATCACCCACGGAAACAACGCCGAGATGACTGAAGTAGCGCACAGTACGTGTCCCATGTGCGGCTTCTCTCCTTCGCGTATGACGAGCCGTTCGGTGAGCAAGATCAGAACGCCCGACAGACAACTACATAAGAAAATAGCAAGCAGCAGACCCAGGTGCTGTACGCCGCTCAATACAGCAACAGCCAGCAATACAGTGCCGCCGCCTATACCGATCGTCGCCCAACGCCAACGATTAAGGCCGCCTGCAACGTCCAACTCATAACGTTTGCGAGCTATGGTCGCCATAACGATATACCCAAGTGCAAAAATCAGTAAGGCCGCTGCGAGTAGCCAGGCCATCCGTACATCAAATAGTTGACGGTACGCCGGCGCCAAAACTTCATGATGAGCCGCATCGGTGGCCAGTTTGTCAACAGCCAGGTAGTTGATCATCACTGGCACCGTGACCGCCTTGGCAACCACCACCAGTACAATGGCTTGCACCGCAAAAAGCCCTGCTGCCACCTTGTTCCACAGGTTCAGTTTTTTGAAATCGGCCGACGAAATAGTATCGGCTTTCGGTTTTTTAGCGTTCTTCTTTTCAGTCATGCTACAACTATATCACTTTACCGGGGCATACGGGATATGGCACATGCCGATTCCGGTCTTTTGGGTAAACTTTTGGTGGTACTCCTCGGCTTTGTAGAATGCTCCGGCTGGTTTGATTTCGGTGACAATGGGCTGAGTTTTGTCTTGTTGCGCGGTGTTACGAATCTCAAGGGCCTGTTTGTGCTGCCTTTCGTCAAAGTAAAAGATGGCTGAACGGTACTCATCGCCAACATCCGGCCCTTGCCGGTTAAGTGTCGTCGGATCGTGCATGCGGAAAAATTGCTTGAGCAATGTCTCGTAACTGACTTTTTCGGGATCAAACTCAATGAGCGTGGCTTCGGCGTGCCCGGTTGTACGGCTGGCAACGTCATCGTAGGTCGGGTTGGACGTATGGCCGCCGGTATAGCCAACTGTTGTCTGCACCACGCCCGGCACTTCGTCAAAATAGTACTGCACACCCCAGAAACATCCTGCCGCGAACAACGCTTTTCCGGTCTTCATAAACCTAGTATAGCGCAAGCGGCCGGGCCGCTGGACTATCTACTCAACCGCAGCTGCGAGGTGCGCCGGCGGTGCGAGTTCCAAGGCAAAGCCAGCCCAGATCTGTGCTGGATGCGGGTCCTCTCGTGACTCTCTCGGCACCCCATCCCAAGCCAACGCTTTACGCGTGGACGCTTCAGCGCAGGCCTCATACGACATTGCTACGGCGACATGGTGGAGCAAGGCTGCCTGGTCGGAGTTTATGGTGACCGTTTCTTCTTGCGGTAGGCCATCTCTAGGCGTGTCCCTAACCAGGGCTCCGAGCATGATTGCACCCAGATTGCGGACAGCATCAGGATCGTGAAGGGTTTCTACTCCATAGCTGCGCAGTGCTCGAAGTCTAGCATCAAACGCAGTGACGCCGTGCAGAAGGCGTGTTATTTCCGCTGGAGTCGCGGATATCTGTACCGTGGTGGGGACAGCTTCAGGGGGCGCAGGGTTAAAGTCAATTCTTCTCATGGAGCCTAGTATTGCTCACATTTGCAAATTTGACAACAGGAATGTTTAAATGATATTTTCACAACAATTGCTCATCTGTTATAGTAGAGGCATGCAGCGACAGTCCTAAGCCTTACTTCCCCACCTGCACTTTTGGTACGAAAGGACCGTCTATGCTCGTCACTGTCGATATTGAACAAAAAATCATGGGCAACACGCCGCTTTTTAACGGCTTGCGCCTGTCGATCGAAGACGGCGAAAAAATTGCCATTATTGGCCGCAACGGCGTTGGCAAAACTACTTTGTTCCGGATGCTGACTGGCGAAGACACCGATTTTAGTGGTTCGATCACTTTCCGCAGCGGTGTGCGCCTCGTGGCCACGCGCCAAGAGCACCACGAGGTCAGCAACCAGTCGGTAGTCGAATACATCGTCCACAACCTCCCGGAATACGCCAAGCTGCACCACATCATCGAAACTTACCCCGAAACGATGGGCGAGCATCTGGGGAAAATCACTCGCTACAGCGAGGCTTTGGAGCGCTTTGCAGCGCTCGATTACTACACGGTTGAGGATCGCGTACGGCGCTCACTCGAGGATTACCAGCTCGGGCAGGCCGCCGACCGTCCGATGTCCAGCCTCAGTGGCGGCCAAAAACGCTTTGTGGAATTGGTGCGCGTCGAACACTCACACGCCGATCTAGCCCTCATCGACGAGCCGACCAACCACATGGATTATGTCGCCAAAGCTGCCTTCCTTAAATGGTTCGCCGCTTGTAAGCACGCGGTGGTGGTGATCACTCACGACCGCGATCTGCTCCAGCAAGTACAACGAATTATCGAGATTAAGGATCAGCGCGGCGTCACGTTCCCCGGCAACTACGACGCTTATTTGCAGCAAAACGCCCAGCGCACTGCTGCTGATCTCAACGAATACGACACCGTGCAGCGGCGCATCGTCAACATCAAAAAGCAAATCCAGGATGCGCGCGCCAAGAAGGCCCGCTGGGGCGGCACGGCCGATAAAAAGAACCCCTTTGTGGTGATCGAAACCAAACTCCTCAAAGAGTTAAAAGAACTGGAGAGCCAGGAGCGCCCGAGTTTCTGGATCGACCAAGAATCGGTCGAACAGCTGCGTCCCAATATCGAGGAAAGCTATCAAAAACACAAAGCTAAAACGATTCACATTCGCCGGCTGACGCAGGCCGATCGGCAGCGCGAATTATTGGCGCTCGAGAATGTCCAGGTTGGCTACGCTGCCACTGCGCCGCTCTTTGCGCCAGTCACCTTGCGCCTACAGACTGGCGACCGACTGCAGATCGTCGGCCGCAACGGCGTTGGTAAGAGCACCTTGGTGCGAGCCATCCTGGGCAGCCTGGACAGTCAGCGTGCGGAAACGCTACTGCATGGTACCATTACCCTCGATAGCCACGTCCGCATCAATACCTACGAACAAGAAATGAGCCCCCAGTACCTAGACATGACGCTCGGCAACGCCATTGAACACATCTACGCCAGTTTCGAGCTGCCGGTCAGCGCCGAACGAATTATGCGTACCCTGAGCGAGTACCTGTTTGACCCGTATGGTGACCGTGAGCACCTCGTTGCCAATCTGTCCGGCGGCCAAAAAGCACGGTTGCAACTCATAAAATTGTTCGCCAACGAACCCAATATGGTTATTTTGGACGAACCGACCAACCATCTTGATTTGCCATCGATTGAAGAACTTGAGGCAGCCCTGGCGCAGTATCAAGGCACGCTCATCTACATCAGCCACGATAGCTATCTGGCGCAGCACTTAGGCGGCGAACGGCTACACCTGAACCCTGCTACGCTTTAAACGCTAGGATCAACACGTCGAAACACTGTGGGATTCGGTTGCATCGCGAAGCTCGGTGGGTTACCTCCCCTTGCATCTCGGCTCTCGCGGTGCGCTGTAAGCTCGTAGCGGCCCTCTATCACGCGCAGATTGACCGGCCAAATGTCGACTTCGCCTGCCCGTTGCGCCAGCGCATGCCAGTGCGGCGGGTCGCCGCGAAAACCGCGGAGATCGGCATGCGCACGATTGTACTCAGTGGTTTCATGCTCCTCAAGAACGGTGATACGCCAAGCGCCGGCCAAATGAGCTTCCCGAGGCTCCCGCTGACTCCACAACACCAGGTAATCGCCGGCCTGCGGTCGGTATGTCGGATCAATGGGCAGTAAGGATACTTCGTCTCCCTCGACAAAAGCCGGCGAGCAGACATCCAAAATCTGCAACGGCTCTTGCCATGAACCAGTATGCAAATATTGGTAGGTGTCGCCAGCCCCGATTGCTATCGCGCCCAAGCCTGTGCGCAAGCTATGAATACGGCGCTCACCGTCTGGAGCGTGAACGACCAGTTCACCCTCACCGGCCGTTGCCCGAACGTGCATCGTAATGTCACTTACCACATGCACGGGTTCGGTGGCGCTGCCGGGCTCAATAGCGATCATTACCGCGTTGGCGTTTGGTTCCAGGTGATCTAGTGTTTCCGGAGTAATAGTGTATGCATAATCTGTGCGTTTCATTGCACAATAACAGTAACACCTGTGGGTACGATGTGGAAAACTGTTGTTCAAAAACTGCACAACTGCTACACTATTCCTATGTTAACAGATGCAACTGCTATCAGGACCTACTTTGCTAAGCTAGGCCTTGAGCCGGAAATCGCCGACCTCTACCTCGCTCTGCACACTCATGGGCCGCAGACAATCTCAGAGTTGTCGCGCACCGCCCGAGTGGAGCGCACCCGTATCTATCGCCTGATTGACCGCCTACTCGAAAGCAACCTCATCGAAGTCGAAAGCCACTACAAGCGCGGCATCATCAAGGCCGCACCGATCACCAACCTGCACATCCTCATTACACAAAAGGAGCAAGAGCTAAAAAGCCTCCAGGATGAGCTGGGCCTCATCGAGCAAGTACTAGCCCGCAATAGCTTGTCTAACCCCGCGACGCGTGTCCAGTTCTACCACGGACCAGAAGGTATCCGACAAATGCAGTGGAATCTCTTTCGCGCTCAGAGCGATATCCTCAGTGTCATGCACGAACCAATGCAACACGGCACCGGCACCGCGTTCTTTAAGCGCTGGACCGAACGCTGGAACCAACCGGATAATACTAAAAAATGCCGCATCCTACTGGATGACTACTTTCTGAAGGCCAGCAACGATTGGCACCGCCACAATCCCGGTGTGGTGCCGAAAGCGATGCACTCTCGGGTCATTGACCCCAAGAAATTCACCATTACTTTCCAAATGGACGTTTACGACAACACCGTGGCCTACTACAACTGGGTTGGCAACGAAGTCTTTGGCATTGAGATCTACAACAAAGACATTGCCGCGGCGCAACACGCATTTTTCGAGATGCTCTGGGCACTGGGCGTTGCTCCTACGGAAGATCTGGGCCGCGCGGCAGCCTAGCTACTCCTCAACGGTGACGTCACGCCAAAAGGCCACGTAATCGCTAAAATCTTTCTTGACGATTTTGATCGCCGACTCTTTGGGCCTGGGATAGCTCCAGGCCGAATCCTGGCTAACATCTTTACCGGTACCGACATTAAAGTACTGGCACTCGCCTTTCCAGGGACAGGTGTAAGGGGTATCGCTTTTGTGCAGAAACTCTTTTTTGACGCTAGAGGGCGGAAAATACCAATTGCGTTCGATAAAAATGAGATCTTCTTGGGGAGCTTCGGCAATAATCATACCTTTCCAGATTGCTTTCATACCTTATTCCTATTCCGTCCTGAGGGCCTCAATGGGGTCCAATTTAGCTGCTTTGCGCGCCGGTAACAGTCCAGCGATAGTTGTAATAAGCATGAGGAATGCGATCAGCCCAAGGACCTGGACAGGGCTAAAGATCAACAGGCGTTCACTGCCAAAATTGAGCTTATTGCTGATGATCGGATTCAGCAGCGTACCGAGCCCTATAGCCAACAGACTGCCGAGTAATGCACCGAGGAAACCGATTAGAGTCGCCTCGATAATAAACAATCGGCTGACTGTTCGCCGCGAGGTACCCAAGGCTTTCATGAGGCCGATCTCACGAGTGCGTTCCAGCACGCTAATATATTGGGTGTTGACGACTCCAAAGAATGAGGCAATCAGCGTAATCAGCCCGAAGACGATGATAATCCCCTGCAGCACATTAATAATCTGGTTGAGCAATTTCTGAGCATCTTCGGCGGTGCGGGCAGCGTAGCTAGCGTCGGTGATCTCTTTTTTGAGCTGCGCGTCACTAATTTTGCCATCGCCCCGCACCGTGGCACTCGGCGCTTCGCCAGCCAAAATGGTGTTGCCGTTCACAAAATCGTTGATCGCGCGGGCATCATCTTGGGCCAGATAGAGTCCGACAGCGCCAAAGTCGAGCGTAAATGGCGACTTGGTGGTCACTCCTGCCACCTTATACTGCTCGGCCTGCACCTGGCCGGTCAGCTGCCGGACCTGCACGACAATCGTCTTGCCAATGGCATCCTCTGGCGAGGTAAACTCCAGTGGCCCAAGGTAGTCGTCGGGCATGAGTACACTACCCGGGGCAAGGCTGTCTGGAGCCTGGCCAATGCGCATCGTGGGCTTCTGAGCCGAATCGTAGGTCAACAATGAGCCAGTGTACTTTTTGGTGTAGCCCTCATGCGTCGGAGCATTTCTGGTAATATACTGGGCTGACAAATTGTAGTTCTCAAGGACGTTGGTGACGTGCGGCAGGTTGCGCAGTTTTTGCAGGTCGTTGGCTGTGAGTTGCTTGAACAAGCCGCCAAAAATACTTGCCAGGTCATCGCTGTACTCCTGCGGCTTGCTGTTGCTGGAGCCAAACATCGCTTCGTCCTTAGCCACAAACACCGAGTTGCTACTGGTATTGGCGTGAATAAGCCGATCGGCGTAGCTGCGGGCGCCACTGGCTGCGGCCAGCGTCAATGTCAGCGTAAAACCACCCACTGCGATAGCTGAGGCCGTTAAAAAGGTACGGACTTTGGCTTGGCGCAGGTTGCGGCCTGAACGTTTTAGAATGTCAGCGAATTTCATTTTTGGCCGCCTTTCCCTTTATTGCTGGCTTGGATTTGGAGGGCGCGCTACCTTTGACCGACACAATCTCGCCGTCTTTGATCGAGATCTGCATGTCGCAGCGCGCCGCCAATTCATGGTCATGGGTGACAATGACCAGCGTGCTGCTGTGTTGCTTATTTAAACTGAAAAGTAGTTCGATGATCTTCTCCCCTGTCGCGCTGTCGAGGTTGCCGGTCGGCTCATCGGCCAATAGCAAGGCCGGCTTGTTGACAATAGCCCGGGCGATAGCAAGCCGCTGCTTTTGCCCGCCCGACAAGTTTTTAGCTTTACTGCTCAGCTTGTCGGAAAGCTCGACTTGCTCAAGCGCTTGCTCGACGTCGGCTTTACGGTGGCGGAAGCCAGTCTCGTTGATCTCTAGCGGCAAGGAGACATTCTGGTAGCAGGTCTGATTGCCTTCAACAAAAAAGGCCTGAAATACAAAACCGAGGTCCTGAGCCCGAAAATGGTCAATTTCTTTGCGTTTCATCTGTCCGATACTACGGCCGTTAACGACAATCTCGCCAGAGGTTGGGTGATCAAGGCCCCCCATGATGTGCATCAAGGTGCTTTTGCCGGAACCGCTCTTGCCAATAATGGCCACGGTTGCGCCGTCGGGGATGGTAAAGCTCACTCCTTTGAGCGCTTCAAAGGCGCTGTCTTTTTTGCCGTAAACTTTGCGGACGTTTTGTACTTCAATCATGCCCTCAGTATACCAGGCTTGGCCGGTCAGGCTGACAACTTGAGGCGGGCGATGAGCCAGTCGCGCGGTAAAATCGACAGGAACCAGCCGGCGCGAGGGCCGCTCGATTTGGCGATGAGCGCTTTGTAGAGCGCGGTGAACATGTCTTTGGGCTGTAAATCGAACTCGTCCTTGAGTTCGTAGATGCGCTCGTGGAAATAGGTACCGTCGGCGTCCTGTGGGGCGGCTGCGACTTTATCGCCCAAGGCTTGCAAAAAACGGAGCTCTTGGTCGGTGAAATCAGCAGCGCTCACCTGCTCGGCCAGCGAGAACTTGACGTCCTCGGGGGCGCGGAGGCGCAACCATTCCTCGATGAACTTCAGTTCTTCGCGGATAATGTCGGCCTCTTCTTCAGCCACGGCGCCGTACTCAGTACGCTTAATGACCTCCAAGGTCTTGGCCGGATCTTTGAGTGACGCCTGGTAGCTGGCCACCAGGTGCGAAAACGGCACGCGACTGACGCTGCGCGTGGCGGTGTCGCCACGCGTGCAGATGTACCACAGCTGCTGTTCGCTGTCGGTTTTGTCGGGTTTGGCGGCAAAGGCGGCAAACTCGTCCATAAGCTGCGTCACGCCGTTCACCGGGTCAAAGTACAGGCGTTTGAGCGGTGCGGCACGCAATATAAAGTAGCGCACCACTTCGGGTGGCATAATTTTGGAGCCCTCAACAGCGTCGAGACCGGTGCCTTTACTGGCGCTCATTTTTTTGGTGTCGCCAACCATGTTGATAAAGTCGTAGGCCACAGGGTACGGCGCCTCACCTTCGTAGACATCGCGCATTATCTGAATGCCCGTATCGAATGAGCTGCCCTTGGTCATGTGGTCGCGCCCCGAGGGCTCAACCTGTACTTTGAGCAACCACCATCGCCCCGGCCAATCGAGGCGCCAATCGAGTTTCGTCTCGCCGTTGTCGTACCGAACGGACTGCTGCTGCCCGTCGGCGTCCTCATATTGGATGGTCTTGCCTGCGGTGTCAATATCCAAAAAAGCGCGTTTTTTGAGTCGACCGCTTTCTAATACCTGGATTGGCGACCAATCGGCCTCAAGTTGGCGGCCGGAAACTGTCTCAAGCGCATGGCGAATCTGGGGAATGCGCGCCAAACAGCGTTCAATAGCCGGTACAAAAAAGCCTTCGCGGTATTTCTGGTGCGAACGGACGAACGCCACCTCGACGTTCAGTGCGGCGCATCCATCAACTAAGCTCTGTAGGAAGTAGTCGGCGTATGACTGATCGGAACCATCGGGCGCCGGTGCGTCGCACAGCGGGTAGCCGAGATATTGCTCAAAAGTAGCCGGGACATTGATTGGAATCTTACGCAGTGCATCAAGATCGTCAACGAAATAAATGTGACGCGCTTGCCGGCCGCGGCGTCGCAGCTCCAAGACAATAGCGTCGCAGGTCACCAATTCACGCATATGCCCCAGGTGATGCGTCCCACTCGGCGAGCCACCGGATTCCACGAGAATCTCACCCTCCGGATGGCGGGTAATAACATCGTCAATAATCTGATTGAGCCACTGCATGTTATCTCTATTCTTTCGCTGTTATTTTAACATACGCGATGCTATGGTAAAACCAACGCAGCACACCTTGATCCGGTAGGGTCAGCAAGCGCCACAGGCGTGAGCGAAGCGAACCCTGTAGAGTGCCCTGTCGGGGCGAGGTGTGCTGCGTTGGTTTGGACGCAGCACGTTTGTTTCTATGAAATAGCAGCAATAACGTACACAGCAGACTCTGCCGGCGTCTTGATCTCAACTTCTTCGCCTTCGGCCTTACCAATCAGCGCCTTGCCAATCGGCGATTCGTCAGAAATCTTGCCGTTCAGCGGGTCAGCCTCAACGGTGCCGACAACCTGAAATTGCTTAGTCTTGCCGTCGCCGCTCTTACTTTTGAGCTTAATGTTAGACCCTAACACGACTTTGCTGTCACCTTTGGGTGCCTTGATAACTTGCACGTTCGCCAAGATGTGCTCAATCTCGAGGATACGGTTCTCGTTGCGCTCTTTATCTTGCATGGCGGCGGTGTACTCCATGTTCTCGCCAAGATCACCGAACTCACGTGCAGTTTTGATGCGATCGGCAATTGTTGCCCGTTGTGCGACCAATGTAGCAAGTTCAGCTTTTAGCTCATCTACGCCTGGTTTGGTCAAATGGAATAGTTTGTTCATAGATTCTCCCTTCGTCCTCTGTTTTCAGCCTTGTCCGGCTATGAACGAGTGTTGATTATATCAATCTGTTCAGTCTTTCACGACCATATTTATCACATTGCTTTGCTCGACCATTTGTGCCTCATCAGAGGTACGTTGCTTGACTTCCACCTGCTGCGCGGCCACTGTTTTACTACTGACCACTATACGATACGGAATGCCAAGGAGATCGGCGTCGGCAAATTTCTCGCCTGCGCGGACATCTGCCCGATCGTCATATAGTACCAGAACGCCAGCTGCGGTCAACTCGGTATAAAGTTTGTCGGCAGCCTCAACCACTTCGTCAGTCTCACCCAAACGCACCAAATACACCTTGTACGGCGCAATCGCCACCGGCCAAATGATACCTTTTTCGTCGTGGAATTTTTCGACAATAACACCCAGCAGTCGCGTCGTTCCCAAGCCATAGCATCCCATGATGACCGGCTTTTGTTCACCATTTTTATCAACATATGTATACCCTAACGCATCAGAAAACTTGGCATGCAGCGGAAAGATGTTACCGACCTCACTCGCTTTGAAGACCTCGTAGACTTCGCCGGTTTCGGGATGCATATCGCCGGCTTGGGCCATTTTAATATCGTAATAGTGCGTTGGTTCAGGTAAATCGCGGCCCCAGTTAACGTTAATGCTGTGGTGATGGGTGTGGTTCGCCCCCATCTCAAAGTTCACGCGATTGGCACACGATTCATCAACAACTACCTGCACTTCTGTGGGCAAGTTGAGAATTCCGGCATAACCAACTGCGGCGCCAGTTACTCGTCGGACCGTGGCTTCGTCGGCAAGCTGCAGACGTTTCACGCCAACCACTTTAGCCAGCTTTTCTTCATTGATTGAGTACCGGCCCCGTACCGCCGCGGCTACGACCTTCCCCTCTGGAGTGGCATACAGCATGGTTTTCGTCGTCTTCTCGACCGATATATTGAGGAACTTGGCGAGTGGCTCAACACCAATCAGATCTTCGCCTTCCACTTCCTGGAGCGACTGCATCGGTTCGTCAGTAGCAGCCGAAAGAGCTTTGGAGGGTGCCACTTCCAGATTGTACGCTTCACCGGTACTGGGTACGCGGAAAATCAGGTCTTCACCAGCGTCACAGCGCGTCTGGAACTCATGAGAATAATCGTCCGTAAAGTCCCCGCCCGACGCCGCCGCAATAACAGTATCATCACCAAGCCCTACGCGCCGGAAGACGTTCATGTAAATTTCTTTCGACTTTTCGTAGTAGCGCGTGAAATCGTCGACGTTAGCATGGAAGCTGTATAGATCTTTCATTCGGAATTCGCGACCACGCAGCAAGCCGGACTTTGATCGCGGCTCATTCCGGAACTTGGCCGCGATTTGGTAGATGCCCACCGGCAGGTCCTTATAACTCTGGACAAATTCTTTGGCTATTGGCGTCACCACTTCTTCGTGCGTGGAGTTGAGAATATACTCAGCGTTGTGTCGATTGGCCGACTCGCCATTGGCGGGCACTGCCTTCAGCAGGACATCAACAAGGTCGAGACGTCCAGTTGCCTTCCACGCCTCAACGGGAGCAATCGATGGCATAAAAATTTCTTGACCAATTTTATCCATTTCCTCCCGAACGATGCGTTCGATGTTGTCCAGCACCCGCTTACCGAGCGGCAGATAACTGTACACTCCGGCCATCTCTTTATGAATAAAACCACCTTGGATAAGCAGCCGGGCGTTCGTCGATGTTTCGCTGGCGGCGATGTCTTTGCGCGTCTTGGTGAATAGTTGCGACACTCGCATGTCGATGCTCCTTATGTTCTGATTGTCATTACTGAGACTGAAAAACGGTGGGTATGAAAAATTACGGCCGCCGGGCCGGCAAGAGGGGCGAGGTCATACAGCTGGTGATTCTGCGACGCTTCATGTGCTGGATAGTATAGCATACCGCCGTCTCCTTAATGCTGAAAGCTCTGCCCAATGACGAACAAGAAAAAAAACGCGATGCCGTTTTTGGTGACATGCAGGAAAATTGATGCCCACAGACTGCCGGTTTTTTCGCGCAAATAACACAAAAAGAACGACAATGTGAGAGTGTCGATGCCAGCCAACCACAGCACGCCGCCGTCTTTGGACTCGGCCAGGTGCGGCAAAGCAAAGGCGAGGCCGGTGATCAGCGCCGCCCACACAAACGAAAAGCGACGGCGCAGACCGCCGAACAGCACGCCGCGAAACAGTATTTCCTCGACGACTGGCGGCAGTATAACCAGCCCCACAAAAGTCATGACTAGTTCTGGCCGACTGGCAATCGCCGTAAATCCCGTCTCTTGGCGCTGGCTGAAGTCTTGGCCGGATATGGCGCTGACTGCGGCCGAGGCCAGCCCAAACACAACGTAATAGCCGACGGCTGCAGCCAGAGCATAGCCAACATCCTTTCCCTGCCATGGCCGAGTAATCCCAATGGCTCGCATATTGGCCGCCAACTGATCGCGCAAAAACAGCCACAAAAACAACAGCGCCAGACCCTCAGCAAAGACAACAAACAAAAAACGGCCAACGGTGGAGTTAAGCCATATTGTGGCATGCGCATCAGTCATCTGTAGTACCGCGGGTATGGCTGTCATCAAGATGACCGCTACAATTTGCGCACCCAGGAACGCCACTGCAATCATCACTAGCCCCCACCACGGACTCCAGGTTGCAGCACGGTACTGGTCTGGGTACGATGCGCCGGCAGGTGCGTCCGACGTCGCCTGGGCTAATTGGTTCCTTTTAGAAAAAGCGTTTAACATCGACAACTGTAATTACAACTATCAACAGTAGTAGCGCAACAAAACTGGCGCCAACGATACGTTCCTCTGCACCCTGTGATAATTTTTTGCCAAATAGACGCGACAACGCCAAGACGTAGAACCGTCCACCGTCAAGCGCCGGAATGGGCAATACGTTCATGATCGCCAAGCTCAGCGATATAACACCGACGATTAATAGCACGAACTGATAGCCAAGCAAACTGCCGTCATGCAGCACAACGACAATGCCCACCGGCCCGGAGACCTGTGCGCTGGCTTTAGCCGTATCTCCATGGAAGAGCGCGCCGATCGCCGTTCCTAGACCCGAAAATGTAGCGGCCGTAAATTGCCCGATCAGGCCAACGGCTTGCACCGGCGCCGACCACGTTGCCCGGGTCAGCGAAAACTCAGCTGGCGATAAGCCAAGATAAGCACTGCCACCTTTGACCTCTTGCGTAGTCCGCAGCGCGACCTGTGCCGTGTGGTGTTGCTGGTTGCGCTCGTAGGTCAGCGTTATGGTCTGCCCGGCGTGTTTCTTGGTAAAGGCCGGGAGACTTGTAGCAGCTGCGATGGACACAGCCTGCTCTTGCGGCGCTTGAACGGTCAACAAATGATCGCGTGGCTTCAGCCCAGCTTTATCGGCCGGCGATCCGGCATCAACTGCACCAACTAACACTTCGTTGTGAATAATTTTGGTATCACTAGCAATCTTAAACTGATGATCGAGCAGCTGCGGCATGCCGAGCCACGCCAGCGCAGTGAAAATGATGAAGGCCGCCAGCAGGTTCATCCCGACACCGGCCAGCATAATCTTGGCTTTACCGCTAAAACGCGCCACGCCAAAACTACCTTGCTCGGTCGCCGCGTCGTTCTCGCCCTTTAATTTTACAAAGCCCCCGATCGGCAGCCAGTTCAGGCTAAAAATAAAACCTTTTTTGGTAGTACGTTTCCAGGCTCGGGGCGGAAACCCAATACCAAACTCCTCGACTTCAACACCATTGCGGCGTGCAGCAATAAAATGCCCAAACTCGTGCAGCACAACTAGCCCGAGAAATAGTAAGATTCCAATAATCAGTAATACCACCGACATGTAGACCTATTGTACAGGTTGAAGCTGAATTTCGCCACGAGCGAAACGACAAGAAACAACAATGAGTAGCTGAGACGCCTACAGCGTCATGATTTCGGTCTCTTTGGCCTTAGCCGCGGATTCGACATCATTTTTGGCCTTGGTCATGGCTTCGTCGACTTGTTTTTCGAGACGCTTGGCGTCGTCCTCACCGACCTGCTTGTCCTTTCTGGCTTTATCAATGGCGTCCATGGCATCACGGCGCACACTGCGCAGCGCCACCATGCAATCCTCAACTTTGCCGCCCAGGACCTTCACATATTCGCGGCGGCGCTCCTCAGTCAGGGCCGGAATCGGCACCCGAACCACGCGGCCGTCGTCCATCGGGTTAAGCCCAAGCGTCGGATTATCACGAATAGCACTGGCGATGGCCTGCAGATTACCTGGGTCAAACGGCGTAATTTGGAGCAGCTGCGCCTCTGGTGCCGTGACATTAGCGACCTGATTGAGCGGCATCGGCGAACCATACGCGGTCACCATCAACCCATCAAGCATCGCTGCGCTGGCCCGGCCGGTACGGACCTTTTTAAGCTCCTCGGTGAAGTGAGCAACCGCCTGTTTCATTTTTTCTTCGTACTGTTTGATGTCCATTGAGACTCCTTATGACATCAATTATAGCAGCAGCCGGTGTGCTTATTCGGCGACTTCGCCAAGCGCCATGCGGTTGAAGCGGCGGACGACAATGTTCTCGCCTAACTTGGCAATGTGCTCTTTGATGTACTCGCCAACGGTTTGGTCAGGATTCTTCACAAACGGCTGATCGAGCAAGCAGCGCTCGGCAAAATGCTTTTTGAGCATGCCTTCGACGATTTTTTCGATCATGGCTGTGGGCTTGCCTTCGGCCTGGGCTTTGTCGGTAAACTCGGCTTTGGTGGCTTCGCGGGTCTCGAGAGGAATGGCGTCTTCGCTGACGTACTCCGGGCTGGAGGCGGCGATATGCATAGCCAGATCTTTTACCAGGCTAGTGAAAAGTTCGTTGCGGGCTACAAAATCGGTCTCGCAGTTGACTTCAACGAGTACGCCAATGCGATTATCGTGCAAGTAGCTGCCGATAATCCCGGAACGTGCTTCGCGCTCACCGCGTTTCTCGGCCTTGGTTAGACCTTTTTTGCGCATTTCAGCGAGGGCTTTGTCGAAGTCGCCATTGGCGTCATCAAGCGCCTTTTTAGCATCGGTCATGCCAACGCCGATTAGTTCGCGCAAACGTTTAATTTCTGCGATATCTACGGCCATATATGTCTCCCTACCCTGTTATTTCTTGACTTCGTCTTTATCTGGTGCTGATTTGGCGGCTTTGGCTTTGCCAACTTCGACCGCCTTTTTGAGCAAACTACATACCAATTCGATGGTTTTAATAGCATCGTCGTTGCACGGTACCGGGTAATCGGCCAAGCCCGGATCGGCGTTGGTGTCGATCAGGGCGACGATGGGCAAACCGAGCTTCCGGGCTTCCTTAACCGCGTTGGTGTCGGACGTAACATCAAAGATGAATACCGCGCCGGGACGAGCAGCCATGTTCTTAATACCACCGTACATAACATTCATGTCGTCGATTTCTTCTTGGAAACGTTGCACTTCGAGCTTGCTGTACTTGCCAGCCAGTTCGCCAGAAGCCATTTTCTCTTCGAGGTCGTGCAAGTGCTTAATGCGGCCGGAAATAGTTG
>Ga0207712_10000665_pt1 | contig 26689 bp, 24 predicted proteins | sample KBSS44metaG_FD_184402 | JGI IMG/M metagenome (GOLD analysis project Ga0207712, IMG submission 184402) | Switchgrass rhizosphere microbial communities from Kellogg Biological Station, Michigan, USA - KBS S4-4 metaG (SPAdes) (version 2) | ecosystem: Host-associated > Plants > Roots > Rhizosphere...
CGAAGGGCTCGCGGCGGACCCGGATGCGATCATGGCGACCGCCGCGGTGCGCTGTTCGCCCAGCCTCTATGATCATCTCGTGACCGATCAGCAGCAAGGGCGGGTGGGCGGAACGACGGTCGTGTTCAACAGCCGCGGCCATGCGCTCTATTTTTCCAAGCGGGTGTTGCCGCACATTCCCGCCAGTGCAGGCGCAGCGGCCCATGGGTCGGCGCATCTCCATCTGGGCGTCTATGCATATCGCCCAGAGGCGCTGGCGGCCTATGCGGCCATGCCTCCCTCGCCGCTGGAAGAGCTGGAGGGACTCGAGCAACTCCGTTTCCTGGAAGGCGACCGCCCGATCCGCATCGTCCCGTTCGAACCGATCGGCTGGGACTGCATCGAACTCAACAATCCGGAGGATACCGCCGCGATTGAGCTAGTGCTCAAGACGCGCGGAATCGTCTAGGCTGGAGTCATGACCAACCAAATCGTCACGCTCAACGAGACTATCGCTTTTGCCAATGACCGGCCGTTCGTCCTGATCGGCGGCATGAATGTGATCGAGGGACGCGACATCGTGATGGAGGTCGCCGCGCATTTCGTCGAGGTAACGCGCGATCTGGGCATCCCTTTCGTCTTCAAGGCATCGTTCGACAAGGCGAACCGGTCCTCCATCCATAGCTTTCGCGGGCCGGGTCTGGACGCCGGCCTGGCCATATTGGCGGAGGTCAAGGAAGCGTTCGGCGTCCCGATCCTCACCGACGTCCATGCGCCCGAGCAAGCGGCGCCGGTGGCAGAGGTCGCCGACATCCTCCAACTCCCCGCTTTTCTAGCGCGGCAGACGGATCTCGTCGCAGCGATGGCGCGCACTGGCCGCGTCATCAATGTGAAGAAGCCGCAATTCCTGGCGCCCGAGGAGATGCGGCACATTCTCGGCAAGTTCCGTGAATGCGGGAATGAGCGAGTGCTGCTGTGCGAGCGTGGCTCGTCATTTGGTTATAATAATCTGGTTGTCGATATGCTGGGTATGGACATGATGAAGGGGTCTGCCCCGGTTGTGTTCGACGTCACGCATGCGTTGCAGAAGCCCGGCGGACGGACGGACAGCGCCGACGGTCGCGGCGCGCAGGCGGCTGCCCTGGCGCGGAGTGGGATAGCGTTGGGAATTGCCGGGCTGTTTATCGAAACGCATCCTGACCCGGATAAGGCGCTGTGCGATGGACCGAGTGCGCTGCGGCTGGATGCTCTGAGCCCGTTTCTGGCGCAGATGAAGGCGGTGGATACCGTGGTGAAGGGTTTTGGAGCGCAATGATGCTGGCCAGCAAATCGGTCGCGAACCATTTACGAAGGCCGCCAAGCTCCCCGACATTTGTTCCGGTGGCATACAACGTACGCTCGTTGGTCACATCGACGTCGTTCTCGATCAGCCTCTCTTTGAGGGTTGTCAAATCGCGAGTCCCATTGCATGAGGACCGCCGCACCGATGGCAACACGCCCAAGGGAATGATAATTCTGAAATGAATGCATCGACAAACTCGCGTCGGCCAGGCAGGCCAAAAATGGCTATCATCAGTACCTACAATGAGAATTGCGGAAACGCTTCTTATACGGGCGCGCTTAAAAGGGCGTTCGAACGTTACGCTGACGTAGATGTTTTCGCACTTGATCTCTTTCTTTTGCAGAGCAAAGCATTTAACTTGGTCAAGGCTGGGGATAGGCATATCAAAGACATATGCCAGAAACTCCGTGGTTACGATTACGTGAATATACAGTTCGAAGCAGGGCTTTATGGCGCGCGAATTCCTGACATGCTGCGTCGACTTCGCTGGCTGGTGGACGCCGCTCCTAATGTAACGTTAACGCTGCATCGAGTGGATTATGATAATTCGCGTTTTTGGGATGCTGTGAAGCTGGGAATTGCAAGTCGTTCCTATAAGAAATTTAAGCAGACGCGGGGCGCCAGACATTTTTCTGCTCTTTCTAAATCTGTTATTGAGCATTGCAAACGCGCTGGCGCCAGAAAGAATGTATGGATCAAGGTGCATACGCGGCGCGAGTACAGGGCAGTGCGCGAAATCTATTTGAACGAAAACGTGTTCGATTACCCTTTGGCATTTCTTACGCCTGAACAACGTCAGACTGCTTGGGATCATAACGACAGGTCTGACTTTCTTCGCCGTTACGGCTTTGAGCCCGGCGACAAGGTCATAGGCCTGTTCGGCTATCTTTCAAATTACAAGGGAATAGAAACTGCTATTGAAGCGCTTTCCCTGCTACCCAAGGAATACAAGTTAGGTCTGTTCGGCAATCAACACCCTCAGACGGTTAAGCGAGGGGAGCCACTAAATCCTTATCTGAAGTCGATTTTCGATTTAATGGAAGATATCGACCAGAAATCCTATGAGCAATCTATGAAGTTTGCATCGGTGGGCGGGGCACGCCGATCGAACTCCGACGAACGCCTCAATGACAACCCGGGTCGAGATGAGGGGCTGCATCGCATTAGCGACCGGATCCGTTTTATCGGTAGCTTACCCGATCCTGAATTCATCGAAGCGCTGCGACTAAGCGATGCGGTTGTTCTGCCTTATCTCGAAGTAGGTCAGAGCATGTCAGGAGTCGCTGTTCTAGGAATGGAGGCGGGCGCGAAGATGATCTGTGCAAACAATCATTCTTTTGCTGAAACCAAGCGCTATTATCGTGATTGCTTCATGGGGTTCGATATGGGCAATGCCTTCGAATTAGCCCAGAGGATTATGCAATGCGTTACAGATCCTGAACTCGCAGAGTTCCGGGAAAACAGACTAGCTGCATTCGAGCAATTCAACATCGACAACAGCGTTCGCCTGCAGTTGGAGAAATTCGGATTTAGTCAATTTGGAACTTCTTCATGAAACGACGAGTATTTATCACCGGCATTACTGGGCAGGACGGAGCATTGCTCGCCCGCCACCTTCTCGATCTTGATTATGAAGTGCACGGACTGATCCGTCGTTCGTCGGCACCCAATACTCACCGCATCTCGCGTCTACTTCGGGAGGAAGTCGCTAGCGGGGAACTGCGCCTGCATTACGGTGATCTTACCGATTTTTCTTCGCTGGTGCGTATCGTAAATACAATCCGTCCAGACGAAATCTACAACCTAGCGGCGCAAAGTCACGTCGCCGTCAGTTTCGAAACTCCTGAATATACTGCCAACGCGGATGGCATCGGCAGTCTGCGCCTACTGGAAGCAATCCGATTTGCAGGCCTTACTGAAACAACACGTTTTTATCAGGCATCAACATCGGAACTTTATGGCAAGGTGCACGAGACGCCTCAAAGGGAAACAACCCCGTTCCATCCGCGGAGCCCATATGGCGTGGCAAAGCTGTACGGCTATTGGATCACGGTTAACTACCGCGAAGCCTATGGCATGCACGCATCCAACGGGATACTGTTCAACCACGAAGGAGAACTGCGCGGCGAATTGTTTGTCACCCGCAAGATCACCAAGACAGTAGCCGGTATCGCGTTGGGTTCAAAGGCGCCGCTTCATCTGGGCAACCTAGATGCGTTGCGTGACTGGGGCGATGCGGCCGAATATATCCGTGGCATGCATTTGATTCTTCAGCAGGATGAGCCCGACGATTACGTGCTTGCAACAGGCGAAATGCACAGCGTTCGTGAATTTGTGGAGCACGCTTTCGGCTGCATCGACCGCCGCATCGACTGGGAAGGATCGGGCGTCGATGAAGTCGGCAAATGTCATCGCACGGGCGAAATACTTGTCGTCGTTGATCCGGCCTATTTCCGCCCTGCCGAAGTGGATTTGTTGCTTGGGGATCCCACAAAGGCGCGAGAGAAGCTGGGCTGGTCGCATGAAAAGAAGTTCGACGCACTGGCAGCGGATATGGTCCGCGCCGATCTGGAGCGTCAAAAGCGTATTGCGCTGGGGGAGGTCGTGCTGGAGGACTTCGTATGATCGATCGTCCTTTGGAATGACTGTGGCACCAGTCCAGCGCCGATTTCTGATTTGCGGCATATGACAATCCGTTACCAATCCGATCTCTTTATGCATCTGGAGGACGTGGACACCACGTCACAGGACTTGCCCCTCGCTGGCAGCGATGCAGATCCACGGGCGGCACTCCGCGAAATGATTTCGGTCGTTCGTGCCGCTCCCAATGATGCGACAACCTTGGACTCAGCGGCAGCGTGGTTGGGACAGCATGGCTACTTGCGCTATCAGGTTGACTGCCTTGCCCGGCTAGAGCAACTTGGCATGCTGGATGCCGATGGCCATTCCAATTATGGCTCGGCGCTCCTCAAACTGGGCGATGAGGTTTCGGCCGCGGCTCAGTTTCGAATTTCCATTGACAAGGATCCAGACGATCCGCGGCGCAAGTTGTCATTGGCAGTGGCACTGCTGCAGAGCGCTCGCAGCGGCGAAGCCGCCCGCTTGCTCCTCCGGCGTAGCAACAGACTGGTAGAAGACGAAGCCTATATCTATCAGCTCGCAGCTACGCTCGCTCAGGAACATCGACCCGGCATGGCGCTGCGACTAGCCCATGCCCTCTGTGTTGCAAGGCCTCAAGTCGGTTCCTATGCTCTGTTTCTAGCCAATTTGCTCGCAGGCCAACGCGATTATGAAGCGGCCAGAGCAATTATTGCCGCGCGAGATGATGTTGGCTCAGCCGGCCATCATTTGTTGTCCTCCATGTCACTGGCTCAAGGACGGACCGATGACGCACTTGACGAGATCGACCAGGCCCTACAGATCGATCCGGATAATACCGCTTACCGCGCCCATCGCGCTAGTGTGCTAGCCGCACAACACCGCTTTGACGAAGCTGCCGCGGATATCGCTCGCGCACTCATCGATATGCCGCAGGACACTCAGCTTCGCCACACTGCTTTCGTCATCTACACTGAAGCGGGTCGCTATGATGAAGCCCTAAAGATTGGCGCCGCACTGGTCGCGCAAAGCCCAAATGACGAACCACTCAACGGAACGTTGCGCATCGTCATAGAGCGCAGGGAGCGCCTGCAGGCCATCGCGCGAGGTGAAGAGGCACGAGCAACACAAGCTGGGCGATTCGGCGATGCCCCCGTCGTTAGCCATCCTGCGGCATGGCGAAAGCCGAAGCACCCACTGATCACGCAAGGTCGAGTCATAGCGGCGCTTATTTTGCGTGAAACGCGCACCCGCTTCGGCCGTTCGCGTTTCGGCTACGCATGGGTGCTGTTTGAACCACTTGCGCATATCGGCATCATGATCACGCTGATCTCATTGCTCAGCCACAGCAAGATTCCGCCGGTCGGTGAGAGCTTCGCACTGTTTTATTTTACGGGTATCATCCCCTACCACTTGTTCACCCACACGGTGAGCCACATAATGAAATCCGTCCCCGAAAACCGGCCCCTGCTCCAGTTGCCGCCCGTCAAGGCCTTCGACGTCTATCTCGCCCGCGCCATTCTGGAACTTGTCACGGAATTGGTAGTCGCTGGCCTTTTGCTTTGCGCGTTCGTATTTTTCGGGCTTTCGATCCTGCCCATCAATGCAGCCGGCGTGGCGTTAGCGATCTTGCTGCTCTGGTCGACTGCCGCGGGCCTGGGAATGATCTTCGCAGTAATGTGTGCCTATTTTTCTGGCTGGGAACGCCTGTGGGGTGCGGTAGCGTCCATGCTGTATTTCTCATCCGGCACATTTTACATCCCCCGCATGATGCCGGAATCGATCCGCGACATCCTCGCCTGGAACCCCATTCTCCAAGGGATAGAACTGGTACGCACTAACTATTTTCTTCAACCCCACCCTTATTGGCTTGATGTCCCCTATCTCACCGCCTGTGCAGTCGGCGCGCTAGCAGTAGGCATGACGATGGAAAGATTGTTCCGGCGCAAAGTGATGGAAGTCGAATGATCAATCTGGCAAATGTGCAAAAGGGCTACCACGTGCGCGGCCTGCCTCATAAGAAGGTGCTGGACAGCGTGTCTGTCGAATTTCCCAGCGGCCGCAATGTTGGCGTTCTGGGACTGAACGGCGCAGGAAAATCAACGCTGATCCGGCTGCTGTCAGGCGCGGAAAAGCCTGACTCTGGCACCATCTCACGCAAGGGCATGGTGTCTTTTCCGTTGGGATTCGCAAGCATTTTCCACCCTGATCTCACCGGTCGGGAAAATGTATCTTTCGTATCGCGAATTTATGCACTCGATGAGAGCCAAGTATGTGCCTATGTGCTGTGGTTTTCTGAAATTGGCGATTATTTTGATGCGCCGATCAAATTCTACTCTTCCGGCATGCTGGCAAAGATCGCTTTTGGTCTGTGCCTGGCGATAGAATTTGATGTATATCTCATCGACGAGATCACCGAGGTCGGTGACGGCATATTCCGCGAAAAGGCAGCAATGGCTTTTCGCGAACGTGCGAGCCGATCAGACATCATCCTCGTTTCACATAATATCGACACTATACGCGAATATTGCGATATGGGCGCCATCATCCACGGAGGGAGAATTGAAATGTTCCCGCAGTTGGAAGATGCGTTTGCCGCATTCCGGGAAATCAGTCTCCATTTCAACAGCAAGACCGACTCACAGCCAGGCGCAGAGAAAAGATAAACATGGCCGCGATTCCATCCGAAACCGTCAGACGATCAGTTTTATCTGATTTGTTTTTTACATCGGGAAATAACAGGATAGTTCTATCCTTCATGGCGATGGTCGTGTTGCCGGCCACGCTGTATAGTATTTATTTATTTTTGGTTGCATCTCCGCAATATGAATCTGAATTTCGTATTCAGATCAAATCTCCCGGCGGAGGCAATATGCCTTCCTTTGGCCAATTACTGGGATTCACGGGTGCATCGACACCGGCTAGCGATAACGGATATGCCGTTACTCAATATCTTGAAAGCAGCGATGCGATAGACGATCTCGACAAGATGATTGGCTTGCGCAAGCTATATAGCGCATCGTTCATTGATCCACTTTCGCGGGCCGGAAAGGACGCCACTGGCGAAGCGTTTCAGAGATACTGGAATCGTCGCCTTTCCGTGCATTTCGAATCTACCACGGGCACTGTGGTAGTAACGGTGGCGGCTTTTTCGCCCAAAGACGCCCAGAGCATAGCCCTCGGTTCGCTACACTTGTCCGAAACACTCTTAAACACGATGACGGCTCGCGCTAGAACGGATTCGGTCCGCTATGCCGAACAGGAGGTCCGTGAATCCGAAGATCGCGTGAAGAAGATCGAGCAATCGCTCTATGCAGTGCGCAGCCAGAAGCAGATGATCGATGCATCCAAACAGGTGGCTTCGGCCATGGTGCGCATCGGTAAGTTGCAGGAAGAAGCAGATCGGGCCGGAGCCAGTCTCGCTCTGCGTGCGCGATATCTCGCGCGCGGCACACCTGGGCGCGATTTGGCCGAAGCTCAAGTTCAGACGGCGCGCGCCGCGCTTGCTGCGGCACGCGCAGAAATGGCAAGCACAACCAATGCCCGAGGTGACACGCTGGCTGGCACGGTCAGTACATTCGATGAGCTGGAAGCGAGCAAACTGTTTGCAGAAAAGCGGTTGCAAAACGCCTTTGCGGCGCTCAGCGCGGCTCAAAGTGATGCACAACGCCAACAACTCTATCTCGATACAATCGTGCGCCCTCGCCTGCCGCAGGAACCGAGCTATCCCAAACCGTTCAGGAATATATCGACGTTCTTCCTGTTTGCTGCTGGCGGCTGGGCTATCCTGCTCCTTATAGGATCGTCCATTCGCGACCACATCCGCGTATGACAGGCCCATATTGCTTCTGGCACGGCCAGGTAACATCGACATTTAGATGGAGAAGTTGATGACGCGGACCCTGATTACCGGAGCAGGGGGGTTGGTTGGCCGGGCTTTGGTTCGCCATCTTCAGCAAGCGGGCGAAGACATCATCGCCTTGCAATCGCGTGCGGAGTGTGATCTTACCGTCCCCGATGCTGTCAACGCCTTGTTTCGCGATGTAAGACCCGACAAAGTCTTTCATCTTGCGGCATCGGTGTTTGGCGTAGGGGGCAACCTCAAGTTCCCCGGTGAAGTATTCTTCCGCAACAGCGTTATGAACACCTTCGTCATCGAAGCCTGCCGCCTAGTGGGTGTTAGCAAAATCGTCGCGATGGGTTCCGCTGCAATTTACAGCGACGGCCTTGAACAGCCAATGCGGGAAGCTGATGCGATGACGGGCGAACCGCACGGTTCTGAATATGCCTATGCTTTCTCGAAACGCGCGATGCTGGTTCAGCTTGATGCATATAAGCAGCAATATGGTCTGGATTTCGCGTTTGTAATCGCGACGAACATGTATGGGCCCGGCGATAAATTTGATCCGGCACACGGCCATGTTGTTCCATCACTGCTCAAAAAGTTCCTGGATGCGGAAAAGAGTGGAGAAGATGTCGAAATCTGGGGCGACGGTTCACCTACCCGCGATTTTCTGTACTCTGCCGACGCTGCCGACGGGCTTGCGCGAATTATGGCTAGCGGCGACGGTCGATTCAATCTTGCCAGCGGAGTTTCCATACCCGTTCACACGTTGGTCGAGGAAGTTGCCCGGAATTTCCCGGGTGTCCGCTACTACTGGAACACCGACAAGCCGCTGGGCCAATTGAAGCGATCCTATGATGTCTCCAGACTGCGCAAGCTGGGCTTCGTGCCGCAATATGACCTGACCAAGGGTATTGCAGAAACCTCCGACTGGCTTCGCGTCAACAGCGGAGAAATACGACAATGATGTTGACAACCGATAGGATCAACAACTTGCGCATACCAATATCGAACTCCTTTGCGGGATTGGCACTGCTCGCATCGTTGCTCAGCGGATGCGCGACGTTGCCGTCCAGTGGACCGACAAGCAACACGATCATGCACGGTGTGAAACGCCCCGGTGTGCCACAATACACTGTGCGGCCGATTGACGAAGCCGCTTTGCCATTGCTTGAGGGATCAGCCCCCATTCCAGCGGATGCCACCCTTTCAGACATCGATTCCAAGCGGCAGCAGTTGGACTTTCTAACGCCCGGCGACGTGCTGGAGATCCGAATTTACGAAATTGGCGTTTCGCTTTTCTCCGGCGCCCAAGCTTCCGCTGCATCGGCTACATCGGCTACATCCGGTGTTTCGGATTTCACCGCCCACAGCGAAAAGTTTAGCAATATGGTCATCGACCAGAATGGCATGATCAACCTGCCCTACCTTGGGAGGCTGTTCATCGCCAACGCCTCCGTCCGTATGGCTGAACAACAGGTCGAGCGTGCAATGGCTGGCAAGTCGCAGCGCCCTCAGGTACTCATTACAGTCCTCAACAGCCCTCGTTCCAACGTGTTCATTAGCGGCAGTGTACGACGTCCTGGTCCACTTCCGCTATCGCCTGCAAATGAGCGTCTGCTTGATGCCCTTACTAATGCTGGAGGGTCGGTCGATCAGCCCTATGATACGATGGTTCGCTTCACGCGCGGCGATATTGTTCGCCATTTGCGTCTCAGCCAGATCACCCCGGCCGACCTCGACAACAATGTCATTCTATCTCCAGGTGACCGGATCGAACTGCAGCGCGCGCCGCTGACATTCCTTGCTCTTGGCGCGGCGAGCAAGGTGGCACAGATACCTTTTGACGCGGAAAGGATCACCCTTGCCGAGGCGATCGCAAAACTGGGTGGCCTCAACGACAACCAAGCGGATCCGCGCGCAATATACTTGTTCCGAAATGGCGCAAGTCAGTCGGGCGATGGACCACGAACAGTGTTCCGTTTGAATTTAATGGAGCCGGGATCACTCTTTCTGGCTCAGGAAATCAACCTGCGGGATAAGGATCTGCTTTATATTGCAAATGCCCGCGCAAATCTGCCCGCAAAGTTCATCTCGATAATCAACCAGTTGTTCTCGCCACTCGTGACGGCTCGGGCGCTATCGAGGTAACAAGGACGATTATGGGGCGATTAACCTTGCAAAATGGGCGCGGGCGTCCAAGCAATCGGACAGGGCACCCCGCCCCTTCCTAACCAAACTGCAAGGCGGCCGATGTCCGGCTGATCGAGAGGGCTGCGTTCGGCGCGGACTTCACGTCGCTGTTCGGCGGTGCTGCCGCTGATCTCGTCTTCGATCGGGTAGAGCATTGCGATGCAGCGCAGCACTTCGGTGGCGACTGGCGATTTGTCCGCCAGCTCGTAAAACTTCAGACGCACGTGCGACCAACAAACGGCGAGCTGGATCTGCTGCCGTCGCTTGGCCGATGTCCTCGCCCGCATCGCCGGCCATCCTGTCAGCCGCCTCCACGAACTCCTGCATGGAACCGGGGCCGCCAGCAGCAAGCAGCTATCGACGCCTGATCCCGGCTATCCTGCGGCCTTCGGCGTATGCTTACCCTGTTCCTGCGAGCAACGGGTGGAAATGTCGAAGTTTTTTCCTTAGCGCGTCCTCTTTATGGCCATCAGATAAGATGGGGATCATCACAGCCGTGATAATCATTGTTTCCGCGCCGCTCCGAAGACATTTGAAAAGCATCTTTTAATAAAATTACGAGCTACCCTGCCAAACGGGCGACCACGATGCATCAAAAGACGCCGCAGTTCTGAAAGCTGGTGATCTATCTGGTCTATCCGAGAATTGACCCCTTTTTGCTGTTCATGAAGCACAATCTCTAGCTTATGGTCGATCGCCTTTAGCCGCGCGCCTTCTGCGACAGGAGTTCGGGTTGCGGTTCGTGGGGGGGGAGTGCGTTCGGGTTCGCCTGATTTTGTCAGGATCGCTAGGAATTCGCATTCTTCACCCACGATCTCGGAAACTTCGGCGTTGACGATCCCGCATTTCTCGAGACGTTCAATGACGCTCCTGAAACTCTCCGCGCTCCACACTGTGCAATGAACATCGAGATAATGGGGTGAAATGGCCAGATTTGTTGCCATATCGATACTGTCCTCGTCCGAATAGAACTCCCGCCTCCCATCAGTTGGCAAGCCATCATGCGTCCAAGCGACACCGTCGCCATGTATCAAACCAATAGAATTGGTCATAAAATCTAGAATCTGGCCTGTGGTAGGAATGGCCGGCTGCTCGATCCACCATTTCACCAGTTCCCCAAAAGTCGTTTCGTTTCGATAGCAATCGACATTGAACCGCCGACTCGGCAGGAATAATGCAATCTTGCCTCCAACTTTGGTAACAGAAAGCAATTCGTTAAGCCAACCAACTGGATTGGGGACGTGTTCCATCACATGGGAAGCGACGACGAAATCGAAATACACCTCGCGTGGTGCAGAAACATAAAGGGATGAACCGGAATTCCAAACAAAATCGATAGCTGCGGGTTCTCGGCCATCCGACCCGGGATTTTCCGCAGCTTTGCGAGAAATTTCCTCGTTATCGATATAGTCGGTATATAGAACGTCGAAATGATCCTTGCTCAGGCATGGATCGAAATAGGGCGCAATTTCGAGACCCTTTCCCTTTGTCTGGATGGCGAGTTCCAGTCTCGACATCATTTCAGTACTATGTTGAACCATTAAGGGATCTCCGGGGATCGAATTTCGGTCGAGGGGGGCGATGGCGCTTTTGCTATTCTTTCGTTGCCGTATCGCACAAGCGATTCACCGGGTCTATGATAGACGGCGCATCTGCAGGAGTGTCAGTCGCTTTAAGATGGGCCATTCAACACGGCCTTGTATCGCTTTGTGGCCTAATCATCGATCGACCAAATCCGCTCGGTTTATCCGCCCATGTGGTCACCGCGCCTCCGGAGGCTGATGAAATGAAGCAGACAGCGAAATCATCATCGCGTCGACCTTCTCCAAATCATTGGCCGACATGCCGGCTTGAAGAAAATCGCGCAGCGATCGCGTGCGATCGCGCTGCTGCCTGTCTAAATCATTGCCTGGGCGTTCAATTGCCAGTCGAAGATAGGCAAGCTGCTTAATCTTGTCCGGCGCGCCCAAGGTCGTGTCACCATAGAGCGAAGCCAGGCTAATCATAGCGTTGGCATTCCCTTGCTCGGCCACCTTCGCAAAAAAGGACGACGCTTTGGCAGTATCTTTGGGGTAGTTGCCCATTCCATTTAGGTAAGCCATTCCGATGGCGTTAAGTGCTCTCATATCCCCCTTATCAGCACCCTTCTGATAATATTGGAACGCAAGCGTCTCATTGGCGGCCACTCCACGGCCAAGCCGGTATATGTCACCCATTTCGGTCAAGCCCCATGAATCGCCCAGATTCGCGGACCGGCGAGCATACTCAAGCGACGTGGCGAGATCGACCGGAAGTCCCTCCCTCCCATCCCGATAGTCTGCGCAAAGAAGGTTCATTGCCGGCGTATAACCGGCTTTCGCTGCCGCCTCGCGGAGCGCCAACGCTCGTTTGGCGTCCTTAGCGATGCCGTCTCCTCGAAGCAGCTGGCCGGAGAGCTCTAGGCTTGCATTTTGGCTCCCCGCCGCAGCGGCGCGCTCAAAATATTGGGCGGCTTTAGCGCGGTCGGAAATAATTCCTCCCCATCCCCTCGAGTAGAAATATCCCATCATGGTGAGAGCCCGAGCATCTCCAGCATCGGCAGCCATGGAGAAGAAATGGAGTGCCTGAACTTCGTCCCGTGCTATTATCTGCCCCTGAAGATACAGGTCTCCAATTTTACGTTGCGATTCAGCGACTCCTTTTTCTGCCGAATCTCGTAACATCCGAACGCCGACTGTTTTATCTTGAATTTCGGGAATTTTATCGGTGACAATGAGTCCGCCTAGCGTGCTCATACATTCCGGCCAGCCTCGATATACTCCCGCAAAAAGCCACTTCTTGCTTCGTTCAATGCCGGCGTCCGTCCCGTCGAGCTCCGCCACTCCCCTCCCACACAGCGCAGCCATCATTCCGCCCTTCAAAGCGTCATCGAAGAGGGCCTTCGCTTTCTCCACATCCCGGGGCACTTCCTTCCCGACCAGCGTCAGGCTCCCCAACTCCATTTTACCTTCCGAACTGCCAAGGGCGACGGAACGCTTGAGCCATTCGATTCCGCTCAAACGCGAGGGGCACTTTCGGCCATATTCAAGCAAAAGATACATCACGAAAGCGCCAGTCCTGTTGCCGGCGATCGCCGCCTTTGACGCCAGGCTGCAGGCCTTGGCGACGTCCCGCTTCTCCGGCGGGATCTGAAAGGCCAGGGTTCGAGCAATTTCGGCTTGCCCGAAAGGCTGATCAACAGCCTGCGTCCGTTCGAACCAGAAGATCGCCTTCGTCGGATCGGCGTTAGGATTACGGGCGGATTGATACAGTTGGCCGATGTCGATCGCCACGTCCGTTCGGCCATGCTGATATGCCCGCTCATACCACTGGATCGCGGTGGGAACATCCGGCGGCACGCCGACCGCCCCTTGCCGGTAGAGCCAACCGAGCGCGACTTCGCCTTCCATTACGCCCCGTTTAGCGGCGGCCTCGAAATGTGAGCGGGCAGCGGAACCGTTCGCCTCGACGCCGATGCCGTAAAAATAATAGCTCCCAAGGACGAGATCGCCGAAGGGTTCTCCAGCGCGCGCGATAGCGTCCACCGATTGGAACGCCTTTTCGGGGTTCTTTTCGTAAAAGCCCTGTCCCGCTGCGGTCATTTCAGCGATCCTCAGGTCCGCCAAGGTGACCCCCGCTACGGCAGCGCGTCGAAGCGCATATGCGGCGGTCGACTGCTGTTCTTTCGTCGCCGCCGTGGCGTAGAGCAGTTCTCCTAAAGAGAAATAGGCGTAATCGACGCCTTTTTGGGCAGACTTCTGGAGGAGTTGGCAGGACAACCTCCGATCTTCGCCAGAACTGTGGACGTGGGTGAGAAGGGCAATCGCAGCATCATGAAGCTCCTCGGCGTTAAGTCGAACCGGTGCACTGCGCGCAGCCTGCATCAACTCAGCATCGGAGGCATGGGATTGACTGATTGTTTTGATACGCATGGAGGTAGTCGGATCGCGGACAGTCGCATCGCAAATTGGCGCCGAGAGCAGGACGACGGGCGATGAGTTGGCAGTTGCCGGAGCGGCAGAGGCCATATTGAACAACATCGCTGCTGCCAGTGACAGCAGAGCTCCTGACAATGTCGACATCGAAGCTCCCAGTAAACCGTACCCCATACACCCTAAGCGGGCCCAGGTTTGATAGCAATCCGGCCCATCGTGTAGTACAGTTGTTAACCCGTCGTATTCGGCACAGCGTCGTTTCTGAGAGCAGCGGGGCTTGGCGAGCCATGGCCGGGTAATCAGGCCGAGCGTATGCGCTGCGTCTTTTTCACCGCGGATGTTCGAGAGGTTTGCGGGGTTTCTGGAGCGGGTTCGGGTGTTCTGCGGAACGGCCGCGTCGGCTATGTCGGGGCAGGCTTGAACGCGTTGGCAATGGTCCGGGAGACGGCGGCATCCGGACAGGCGGAAGCGAAGGCGACGCGGATGCGGGTGGCAGTTTCGATGACGCGGGCAGCGACCTTGAGGAGCCGCAGGCGCAGCGTTGCAAATTCGGCGGCGGCCAGCGCGGTGGACTTCGGGATGGTCTGCTGGATGCGCCACATTAGCCAGAAGGCGGCGGTGTGGAGGATGAGACGCATCTGATTGGCGTTGGCTGACCGGCACAATGTGCGATCGCTGGCAAGCTGAGACTTATGCATCTTGATCAGGTTCTCGGCCTGGCCTCGGGCGCAGTAAAGGGTGTCGTAGATGCGCTCGGCCGAGCCTTCTGCCAATGACGTGACGACATAGCGGATATCCATGCCCATGATGCTGGCCTCGATCCGGGCGACGACGCGGCGCTGGCACTTCCAGCTTTTTGCACCGTAGCGGGTCTCGGCGTAGTGGCGCAGGACCACCTGGTCTTCCTCGGCGCGCTTGACCGCGCAGGCATCGGCGACCTTCACGATTTCCGGATCGGCGCGCAGGGCAGCGTTGGCAGGCAGGCCGAAGACATGGTCGACGGCGTTCGCGTCGCAGAAGTTCATCACTTCCGGCCTGCCATAGTGCCCGTCACCCCGGATCGTGATGTGGGTCGTGGGCCAGTGGCGGCGAATGTGCTGGACCGGGCGCCGGATGTGCCCGGCGGCCTCCGCGCCCGAGGGCGTCTTGCCGGTGCGCAGCAGCATCGCGACCGGCCTGCCTGTTGCGGCGTCGTAGACGTGGATCGCCAGGAAGCAGCGCTCGCTGTGGCGCCCGTTCCAGAACGAGAGCTGCTGATAGCCGTGCACGACAGCGCAAATATCATCGATATCCAGCGTCACCGCGACGGGCTCCGCCGGATAGCTGGCGTTCAGCCGGATAGCCGCCGTTCATTCGTCTCCCGCTGGCGATGTCGGAACGACTCGCCTTGGGACATTCCCGCCATTCGCCGCGCGCCTCAAAATGGCGTCTCCTGCCAATCGCAGTCGTTTCGGGCGCTAACCTCACCTCCGGCCTTCTATGCGCAAGTCTGGTGGTTTCCGCCCCCTCCGCTTCCAGCCGATACAACGCAAGCGGTTGGCTCGCTCACCAAAGACCGCTTTTACATGTGGCTGTTCTAAGTGACAGAACAGCGGTATGGACCGCACCGCAGCCAGTTAAGACATTAGGAGACCACCGATGACCGTTGCTCATGCCTGGGCGGCCCATGCCCCTCACGAGCCCTTTGCGCCCTTTCAGTTCCAGCGACGCGAACTGGACCCCACCGATGTCCGTATCGACATCCTGTACTGCGGCATTTGCCATTCCGACGTGCACTTCGCTCGCGCCGAATGGGGCGATCCGCGCTACCCATGCGTCCCGGGGCACGAGATCGTTGGAAAGATCAGGGCAGTGGGCGATGCCGTTACCCGCTTCAAGGTCGGTGACCTTGCAGGCGTCGGATGCCTGGTCGACAGTTGCGGGCATTGCGGTTCCTGCGGTGAAGGGTTGGAGCAGTACTGCGAGAACGGCTCGACGGGAACATATATGGGGACCGAGGCACAATCCGGTCTGCCGACCTACGGGGGCTATTCAAATTTCATTGTCGTCCGCGAGAGCTTTGTTCTCCATGTCCGGCACGAGGAGACCGACTTACCGGCCGTTGCACCGCTGCTCTGCGCCGGCATCACGCTGTGGTCCCCGCTACGCCACTGGAACGCTGGACCGGGCAAGAAGGTCGGCATCGTCGGCATCGGTGGCCTAGGTCATATGGGAGTGAAGCTCGCCCACGCACTTGGCGCACATGTCGTGGCGTTCACGACATCCCAGAGCAAGGTCGCCGAAGCTCACCGGTTAGGAGCCGCTGAAGTCATCATTTCGCCTGATGCGGACGCGCTGGCAAAGCACGCCGGCAGTTTCGACCTCATTATCAACACAGTGTCGGCAGCCCAGGACCTTCAGACATTTGCGCTGCTGCTGAAGCGGGATGGAACACTTGTCCTGGTTGGCGCGGGAACCGAAAAGCACACTTGCCCAGACGCCTTCACCCTGCTCATGGCTCGCCGCAGTATCGCCGGGTCGGCCATCGGAGGTATCGCCGAGACGCAGGAGATGCTCGACTTCTGCGCGGAACACGGCATCACGGCCGACATCGAGATGGTCCCCGTGCAGCAGGTTGACATCGCTTATGATCGTATCGTCGCGAGCGACGTGAAATACAGGTTCGTGATCGATATGAAGACACTGCCAGCCGAGTAGTCGCACCCCTGCCAGCGAATGACAGCTTATAGGGCAGACGTCAGGGATGCCAAGTGAACACAACAGGGGGGCGCCGATCGTCTTCTTCACCCCGCTTGAACGGCCAATCGTGTCCGAAGCTGTCATTCGCATCCTATTGACTGAATGCCCTGTTTTGGGTCGTGAGGTGCGTGTGCTTGACGCGGTTGCTTAGTCAGCGGCCAAGGAATGGTGCCGCCGCAAGACCATCGAAAATGAACTGGATGGCCAGGCCAGCGAGCAGGACGCCGGAGATCCGGCCGACCACGTCGGCGCCGGTACGTCCAAGCAGATCGACGATGCGATCGGCGGCAAGCATCGCGAACCAAGTTAATAGCGCACAAACAAGGATCATGCCCACCACCCCGCCGGCTTCGGCCCAGCCCTCGGTGCGGCCCATGACGAGCACCGCGGCGGAGAGACCGCCTAGCCCTGCGATCAGAGGGAAGGCGAGCGGAAAAACCGCGATATCGCCGGGTTCTTCGGCCTCGCGACGCTTATCCCGACATGGTCGAGCCAGCTATATCCTGTTCGAGGACAAGGGTGGGGGCGAGTTCGCCTTCGGCTGCTGCACCGGACATATTTGGACCGCGAGCAGCACCGAGGCGACCAGCATCGACTTCTCTTGGGACGGCAGTGATGAAATGGACCAAGTGAACAGGACGGTTCCGCCGAACTCCAGCCAGACGGCGCCCTCCACGGCGAAATCCGCTACCACAACGGCGACGAATATTCCTTCATCGCTCGAAAATGGACTTCTTCAACAGCCTGCTAAAGGCTGGAAACCAGATGCCCTCCGTCAACGGTAATGATGCTGCCGCTCATGAATGATGACGAATCCGACGCCAGGAGCAGAAGCGCACCGTCGAGATCGGATAGCTGTCCGAGCCTGCGCATTGGAATTCGATTGACCAGATTGCGACCAGCCTCAGTGGCGAAGAAGTCTCGGTTGAGGTCGGTCTCGACATAGCCCGGTGCGATAGCGTTGCAGCGGATGCCGAACCGCGCCAATTCGAGCCCCAGTTGCTGGGTCATCTGCAGCAGCGCTGCCTTGGCCATCGCGTAAGGCGTTGCCGTTCCGGCCTGCCTCAACCCGAGGATCGAGGCGATGTTGATGATCGACCCACCCCGCCCGCGCATAGTACGTGCGGCTTCCTGCGCAACAAGGAATGCCCCCTTCTGGTCCGTATCGACCACCATGTCGTAATCGTCCTCGGTGATCTCCAGAAAGGGACGCGACACCGTGATGCCGGCGTTGTTGACAAGCACATCCAAGGGCCCCGCCTGCGCCATTGCACGTCTGACCCATGCGGCATCGGTTACATCGAGCAGCACGGAAGAAGCGCTGCCCCCCGATGCCGCGATCTCGTCGCACAGGCAGGCGAGGGCCTCGGGTCTGCGCGCCGCAACGATGACGTGCGCACCAGCTGCGGCAAGCACCGTGGAAAAATGCCGGCCCAGTCCGCTCGAGGCGCCCGTCACCAATATCCGCTTGGATGAAAGGTCCGCTGTCAGCATAGGTTATGCAATCCGATTGTGTGGCGCTTGATCCGCTTAGCCAGCGACCATTTGTGCACTTCTGTCGGACCATCGTAAATTCGGAACGCCCGAAATTCGCGGAATGCCTGTTCGACGATCGTATCCGTGGTCACGCCGGTGCCGCCCATGACCTGCACGCAACGATCCGCCACCCGAAACAGCGCGTCGGCGACGGCGACCTTAGTCATCGAGGATTCGACCGCGCCGCCCTCACCGGCGTCGAGCGCATCAGCCGTCCAGTCGATCATCAGCTCGGATTGCTTCAGATCTACGAGATTGTCGGCAAGCATGAAGCCGACACCTTCGTGGTCGATCAGGGCTTTTCCGAAGGCCGTGCGGGTACGAGCATAGTGCGCGGCGATCTCGTGCGCGCGCGCGGCCAGGCCCAGCCAGCGCATGCAATGCGAAAGGCGGGCGGGTGCAAGCCGCACCTGCGCATATTGGAACCCTTGGTCAACCTCACCAATCACCGCCGCCGGCCCGACGTGAAGATCATCGATGGTGATCACCGAATGTCCGCCGGGCATCGAAGCATCGATTGTGTCGAGCACCCGTTCGATCCGGATCGCGGGATTGGGCAATCCCACGAGAAACATGGTCGCCGCATTCTCGGTTCGGGCCATGATAATGCCGACGCTGGCTCCCTGGAAACCGGTAATGAAGGCCTTGCGACCATTGACAGTCCAGCCTCCACCCACCGGCGTCGCGGTGGTTCGCAGCATGCCTGGGTCGGATCCGGCGCCGCCATCCTCCGCCGGCTCGGTCATCAAGAAGGCGGAGCGTGCACGGCCGGCCACCAGCGGCTCGAGAAATTGCCGCTTCTGCGCGCCGTTCGCGACCTTGCCGATCAGGAACATATTGCCCTCGTCGGGGGCCATCGTGTTAAGTGCCACAGGGCCAAGCGGCGAATGCCCGCTGGCTCGCAGCACCGCTGCGGTTTCACGCTGCGTCAAATGGGAACCATCGGCGAGAATATGCGGCGTCATCAGACCGGCGGCCCGAGCCTTGTCACGTAGCTCCTGGACCAGATCGTCGGAAGGACCGTGGCCCCCTAGCCGGGGATCCTTTTCATAAGCGACCACTGTATTGTGCACGAACGCCTCGATCTGGCGAACCAGCGTGGCGGCACGGACGGTGGGGGCGGGGTTGAAAAGCATCATGGACGTGCGACCTTCTGATCCATCTGCCCTGCGGCGAGGTTGGCTATCGCCTCGAGCTGGTCGACCAGCCGTCCGGCATCGGGCGAGACGGCATTGCCACGCACCAGCCTGCCCTTGATACCGTGAACGATCGCCGCGAACCGAAACATGCTGAACGCAAGGTAGAAATTGAGGTTTTCGATACCCAGTCGCTCCGTCCTGCGACAATAGCTAACCACGTAATCATCGGCCGACGGTATGTGCATCGAGGCGAGGTTCTCGCCCAGCATTCCGCCGGGGCATTGCGGCGGCAAATGGTACATCATCAGGTGATAGGCGAAATCCGCGAGTGGATTGCCCAGCGTCGACAGCTCCCAGTCCAGCACGGCTAGCACGACCGGTTCGCTGGGATGGAAGATCATGTTGTCGACGCGGAAATCGCCATGGACGAGGCTAATATCTTCGTTTTGTGGAACGTGGCGGGGCAGCCAGTCGATGAGCTGGTCGATTGCGTCGACCCGCCCGGCGTCGGAATCGCTACAGTACTGTCGCGTCCACAGCGCGATTTGCCGCTCGATGAAGCCGGATGCCCTGCCGTAATTGGCCAGCCCGCCGCCCAAGTAATCGAACGCATGCAGCCTTGCGATCGCCTCGTTCATGGCTGCGAAATATGCGGGTTTGTCCTCCGCGGAGATCCCTGGAAAGGTTGAATTCCAGAAAATGCGCCCCTCGACCAGGTTCATCACGTAAAACCACCGCCCAATCACGCTCTCGTCGGTGCATAGCGCGAGCGGGTGCGCAACGGGATAATCTGCTTGGGCGAGCGCCGAAGTGACCCGGAATTCGCGATCGACGGCATGCGCCGACTTGAGGAGTTGCCCCGGCGGCTTTGATCGCAGGACGTAAGTCGCCGAAGGCGTCAGCAGCCGATAAGTTGGGTTCGACTGGCCGCCGCTGAACTGCTCAGCGGACACCGGTCCCCGAAATCCAGGAACATGGTCGTTCATCCAGGCTTCGAGCCGGACCAGATCGAGGGACTGACGGATCCTGTTGACCTCGGAGGAATGCGCGGTGTCACCGCTCATGATCTATTCCATATCCACGTAGGTCCATTGCAGGGCGCCCAGCCAAAAAATGGCGAGCCGTGCTTGCGGCACGGTTCCAAAGGCCATAGCCTAGGGGCCATCCAGCGTCGTTGCAGGAAAGCCGCCACGCATAATGCTGTGCCCCTCCGAACGTACGCGGCGGCACGCAGAACCCGATCCGCTCCGGTGAGTGCGTTATCGCGACGAGCTGTCGAGATCACGGTGTTGTCGCAGAGGTTCTTGATAAAGGCAGATGCGTGAAACCTCACCCCGAGCCTGGTATTGTCGCTGCATCGTGCGGAAATATGGCCGGCGCACTTCCGCACGATGCTACGAACCGAAGCCGGTCAGGCCGGCAGGGTTTCGCTGGTGGCGACAGTCGGCTCGATCCGGAACAGGCGCGCGGCGTTCAGTCCGAGCGCGTCGCGGCGGGTCTGCTCCTTCACGTCCAGGCCCTCGAAAAGCTCCTCGACGATCCGGCGGCTGATCGGGAATGTCCCTTCCGCGTGCGGATAGTCCGATCCCCACATGATGTTGCGCGAGCCGGGAAGGCCCTTGTCGGCTGCCAGGATGCAGGCACGGTCATGCTGGAAACTGGAAAAGACCTGCTCGTCGATGATCTGGCTGCAGGGCCGCGAAAGCTTCGGCCGGACAAAGTTGTGGTGTGCCACCTGCACCTCGTCCATCCGCTCGGCGAGCGCGATCAGCCAGCTCGCGCCACTTTCGATGAACGCCACCTTCGCGCCGGGATTGCGGTCCAGCACCCCGCCGGTGACCAGATACATCGCCGCATACTGCGCGTCCATTGACTGTCTCGTGTAGTTGATGATCCCCGCGCCGGGGCCACGCTCGACCACGACGTTGTCGAGCCCGGTTCCGGTGTGGAGCACGAAAACGATGTCCAGCTCGGCGGCCTTGGCGAAAATCGGGTCCCACTTCTCGTCGTTGTACTGCGGCAGCCTTGCGGGTGGCACCGCAGGAAGCATCGCGGACGTGAAGCCCTTGCTCGCGAGGTATTCGAGCTCCGCCATGGTGTTGGAAAAGTCGTTTACGGGGAGCATGCCGCAACGCACGAAGCGGTTGGGATGGCCGCCGAGGATGCCGTTGTTCCAGTCGTTGTAGATACGGGCCGAGGCCGCTTCTGCCTCCGCGTCCTCGATGCCGTAGAGCCACAGGCCGAGCGAGGGGAAACAGATCTCGGCGTCGATCCCCTCCAGCTCCATGTCTTCGAGCCGTCCGGGAATTTCCCGGTTGCCCTTGCGCTCGACATCGCCCAGGTCCGTTTCGCGGTTCTTGCCGACCCGCAGGCGATAGACGACCTTTTCCGCGGTGCCGCTGAGCCGGTAGTCACCCTCCACCCAGGTGTGCATCGCGTGGCGCTGCATGCTGGCGGGGAGGCCGTCCAGGAACAGGTTGTTCGGTTCCATAAGGTGGCTGTCCGCGCTGAACACAAAAGGCTTCATGGCTTGTCTCCCAATCGGATATCTGGCTTTAGGATATCGTAAAGCGCATCGATCGCAAGCCGCGCTGAGTTGAATAACTGACTCACCGGTCAGCAGCTGATGGGCAAGAGCTGCGCCGCTTCGGTGAATACTGCCAGACCTGATCGGCTCCCACCGAGTGGTCCGGTTTGATTGTCAGTGCATTGTCGCCTCCGGCGCCGTGGCGGCGTCTCCGTTTCCGGGGCCGGCGGCCGATAGCCCAGCGAGCTATGCGGCCTGACGGTGTTGTAATGCCGGCGCCAGGCTTCGATCAGGATACGGGCTTCGGCCAGCGTGTAGAAGATCTCGCCGTTGAGAATCGGCGCGCCCTCGGCCGGGGTGAAGCCGGCCAGTTCCATCGCGCGCGGGGCGTTGATGAATTCCTTCCGGATTTTGCGCGAGGAGGGTCGTCGGATCCCGCCGCGCGAATTCTCCGACCGGGTCGTGGGAAAGGATTAGCTTCGGAGAACTTCGTTGCGACGAACCTGGGAACAGGTCCTGTCAGGGCAATGTGGATGTTGGCCGGCGGGCAGCGTAGCCCGCCGAGAAGAGCCAGCGCCCTGCCTGGGACGCAAACCCCTTGCGCGGCTTGAACTCGTCGTCAACAGTGATCCGCATGAAGGTCACGGTCCACATCAAATACCCTTTTCCCTGCGCAATGTCGAAAACCTTCAGATCGAACGCGGGGTGAATATCTGGCGCCGGACAGTATCTTCCTGATCAAATCGATTTGGCCCGCGGTTCGCAGCGATGTTCGGCAGCACCGCTTGAGCCGAATGCGAGCTTGGGTGGCCGACTTCCGACTAGGCCCGGCGCTTATCAAAAGGCGGACGACTTAAATTCAGAACATATCAGGAGAGCAAGAATGAAAAAATACAGGGTTATCCAATATGGAGCAGGCGCCACGGGAAAGTTCGCACTGCGTGCTATTTTGACTCATCCGATGCTCGAACTTACCGGTCTTGGAGTGCATAGCGAACGTAACGAAGGCCGCGACGCGGGGTCGATCTGCCGCATGCCGGATACCGGTGTTCTGGCAACTCGCGACTTATCAGCTTTGCTCGCCCAAGAGGCCGATTGCGTTGCGTTTTTGCCTTGGGATCCGTACGCTGGCGACGTGATGCAAGAGGATACCCAGTCGGGCCGGATGTTCTCTCTGCTCTGTCAATTCCTGGCGACCGGCAAGAATGTAGTCGCATCCGCACCCAATTCTCTAGTCTATCCTCCCAGTCTTGCGCCAGAGGCGGTAGCCAAGCTGGAAGAGGCTTGCCGGAGGGGTAATTCCAGCTTTCTATATACAGGCGTGTCACCAGGCTTCATGCCGGATCGACTGGTGCTCGCCCTGACCCAGATCTCCGCCCGCATAGACTCTATCGCCGTACGAGAGATCATGAATTATGCCGACTACTCGGACTACGACACCATAGTAGGGTTCTTCGGCTTTGGCCGCGAACCTGAATCGGTAGATCTCGAAACTGTCATGGATAGTTTTTCGAGAGGCCTCGGGGGTTCGGTCGCGATGATTGCGGACGCGGTCAAAGTGAAATTGGACAACATACAAATGAACATACAGTTCGAGCGGGCTGACCGCGATGAGCAAATGCGCACCGGCTCCCTGGCCAAGGGGACGATAGGAGCGCTGCGGATAACCGCCAGTGGCATGGTGCAGGGTAAGCCGCGTATCGTCGCCGAGCACGTCACGCGCGTTTCCGATTTCGCTGCGCCGGAATGGCCCCAGTTCGGCCAAGGCGGCATGGAGGGCTATCAGATCGAAATCCACGGTGCGCCCGCCATGATGGTCGAGGTTGAACTCGGTGCCTTCGGACGCAATCCCATGGCTGACGCGGGATGGGCAGTTGCCGGAAATCTCACAAACTCGATTGTGAGCGTCTGCGAATCTGCTCCCGGAATTCAGACTTTCATGGACCTGCCGCTCACCGTGGGCGCCTATCGCATGTCCGCCTGAGCAAATGCGGTTTGAGAGATGGCGACCGTAGCGTCGCCAACCACTCCAGCAGGCTGCTTGTTGCATCAGGTCAGACCGATTCCGGACGACCTGCGCGCCACAATCAGGCCTTGTCGGCGCGCTTCTTGTTTTCCGCAGCCATGGCCTTCCCATCAAGACCGGCTATGGAATTGCCCAAAGTAAGATCGTTCTGCGCGTGGGCAAAGTGGTGCATGTGGAATACGGCGTCCGTCGCTGCCCGCTTGCCGCGCAACTCCTCGACATGGTTGACGGCCTGCTTGGTGAGCCAATTGCCTAGACGCGGCTGCTTCACGATTTTGGCCGCCCACGATTCCACGGTAGACCGCAGATCCTCGCGCGGGACCACCTTGTTCACCATGCCAAACCCGTAGGCGCGTTCTGCCGTCATGCGCTCCCCGAGGAGCAAGAATTCCTTCGCCACGCGCGGCGGCAGTTCAAACGCATGGGCAAAGTATTCAACACCCGGAATACCCATTCGGACAACTGGATCCTGAAAAAATGCATCGTCCGACGCAACGATGAGATCGCATACCCACGCCAGCATCAGGCCTCCCGCGATGCATGCGCCGTGGACCATTGCGATGGTTGGCTTTGGGGCATCGCGCCAGCGGCGACACATGCCGATGTATTGCTCCTGCTCGCGGGTATAGAGCAGTTCCGCCGCCGGCTTGTTCACGTGCGGGGCAATCAGCAGGCGGTTCTCGAATTGCTTGTGGAGGTCCCGTCCGGGCGTGCCGATGTCGTGTCCGGCGGAAAAATGTTTGCCCGAGCCCGCCAGAACGATGCAACGAACGTCGTCATCTGCTACGGCGCGACTGAAAGCATCATCGAGTGCGTAAGTCATTTGACCATTTTGAGCGTTGTTGAACTGCGGTCGGTTCATGGTGACCCAGGCAACGCCATGCTGGACTTCATAGATAATAGGTTCATCGGTCTCGTAAACGATATCGACAATCTTCGGTTCGACAATATCCTCGTTCATGTTATTTCTTCCCAAACGCCGAGGCGCAGCCTGCGTCACAACGACATTTCAGTCAATTCCCCCAGCCATGGCCTTTGCTCGTATACAGCCCCATTGCTTGCCCGATCGCGAAGGCGTGGCGAGTGAAGGGCAGCAGGTTCAGCGAAGAGCTGATCATCGCGATCTCGAAGGAGCGGGAAGGCGGGGTGGCAACGGCGGTCATACGCGGCTGCCATGGTATCAGCTAGGCGACGCTCTACAAGTGGAAAGCAAAGTATGGCCGGCTGGAAGGGGCCGGCACCCCGCGCTTTCGGACGATTGAGGAAGAGAATGCCCGGCGAGGACGCTGGCGGCCGAGGCGCTCCGCGACAGCGTCGCTTCATCGCCTCTGTCAACCAAATTACAGGCCGAAGCGCAAGATGCCTGTAATTAGGTCACTGGCTTATGAGTCAGCCACTTGGGCGCTGTCGGTCGAGATCGAAATGGAACCAGGAGTCAGGTATGGTTGATGAAAATCCTTATTTTGAACCTGAGATCGAGACCATGCCGCGCGACGAGATCGAGGCACGGCAATTCCCTGCTCTTAAGAAAGTCATTGAAAACGCCTATGCCAGCGCCGGGCTGGTGCGCAAAAAGTGGGACGCGGCGGGCGTCAAGCCGTCCGACATAAATTCGCTCAGCGACTTCACACGGCTTGTCCCTTTCATCACCAAGGACGACATCCGCGATTATCGCGCCGAAACGGGCGACCCGTTCGGCGGGATTTTATGCGTGCCAACCTCGGAATTGCGCTCGATCACTGGCAGCTCAGGAACTACGGGCGATCCCACGCTGCTCGCGAGGCGCGACCTGGAAGCGCCGCAAGCCAGAACACGATTCGATCGCTCCCTTTGGGACCTCGGCGTTCGTCCGGATGATCATGTCGTTGTTTGTACGCCGACCATCCGGGGAGCGACTCCTACCCTGTTTCTTCACTTCGGCGCCATTTCCGTATGCTTTGATCATAATCCGAACGAGATCGGTCGCCTGGTCGAGTTGAGCCGGACTTTCCGCCCAACGATCCTGGTCTCTTTGTCCACCGCGCTGCTGATGGCGCTCGAACAGTTTGAGATCGACACCGGCATCGACTTTGTCGAAGTTTTTTCAAGCTACAAAGCAATGATTTGGGGCGGTGAGCCGCTCGGCCCTCGTGGCCGCATGCTTACAGAACGTTGGAAAATGAACATCTTCGAGATCTACTCGCTTGGCGACTCGACGGTGACGATGGAAGCCGCGAACCACACCGGAGCATATGCCTGGGAGGATGAAGTGTTCGTCGAGCACCTGAATCCGGTGACGGGGACGCCAGCCGCGGATGGTGCCATTGGAGAGCTCGTCGCCACACCACTTCAAAACATGGTTGATCCGCTCATCCGGTTCCGAAGTGAAGATTTGATATGGCTGACACGTGAGCAATGTCCTTCCGGCCGCACGCACGCACGTTTCCGAGTCAAAGGGCGCACAGGTGATCAGGTCATGGTCGCCGGCAAGCAACTGCTGCCGATCAGCATCTGGCCTGCAATCGAGTCGCAGCCGGAGTCGAAGGCAGGCCTTTTCCAAATCGTTCGCCCAAAGGTTCAGGAAGACTTCCTCCGACTGCGCGTCGGCTACGCCGGTGAACCGGACCTTGCTTTACTGGAGCACCGCCTGAAGATTGCAATCAAGCAGATGTTGGATGTCGAATCACAACTGGAGCTTGTACCAAACAATGACCTGCTAAAATTAGGGCCGCCGCATAAAATTCCGCGCATTGTGAAGCTGGAAAGCTGAAAGCGATGACCGCAGTTCGCTCAAGCGCCAACGATAGGCCTACTCCATGATCTACAACTCGGCG